>ENA-OFCE01000831-OFCE01000831.1-metagenomes-genome-assembly--contig:-NODE-831-length-18193-cov-3.075146_pt1 | contig 18193 bp, 15 predicted proteins | sample MGYA00153388_OFCE01 | MGnify analysis MGYA00153388
GAAATATCATAATCAAAGCATTTGTGAATGCTAATTTAATACGGCATAAACTTCAAAATAGCAATCAAATAATTAACCCCCAAGATAAAAATTTTTCTTAAACAAAAAAGGTTCGTGAATACTCCACGAACCTTTCAAAATATCTCACAGAAGCAGTTACACCCCAACAACAACCTGCTCGGGTCTTCCAACAACTGTTTTACCCTTACTAAAAATCCTACAGATTCACGTCCATCAATAATTCTATGGTCGTAAGAAAGGGCTAGGTACATCATCGGGCGAATAACTACTTGTCCGTTTTCGGCCATTGGGCGTTCAACAATATTGTGCATTCCTAAAATGGCAGATTGTGGCGCATTGATAATAGGTGTACTCATCATCGAACCAAAAACACCACCATTGGTAATGGTAAATGTTCCGCCTGTCATTTCTTCAATAGTTAATTTGCTGTCGCGAGCTTTGGTGGCCAAGGCAACCACGGCTTTTTCTATCTGCGCCAAGCTCATGCTTTCGGCATTTCTTATAACCGGAACAACCAAGCCTTTAGGTGCTGATACGGCAATAGATATATCGGAAAAGTTGCTGTACACAAATTCATCACCTTCAATCCTCGCACCTACAGCCGGGAAATCTTTTAAAGCTTCCGTAACCGCTTTGGTAAAAAACGACATAAAGCCTAAGCCTACACCGTGTTTTTCTTTAAACTGGTCTTTATATTTTTTACGCAACTCCATTACTGGCGCCATATTTACTTCGTTAAAAGTAGTGAGCATGGCCGTTTCGTTTTTTACCGCAACCAAACGCTTGGCTATGGTTTTACGCAATGGCGACATTTTTTCTCTACGTTCTGCTCTTTCTCCCCTCATTACTGGAGCTGATTGTACCTGGACAGGAGCTGCAACTTTAGCCACTTCTTTAGGTGCTGAGGCGTTTTGTGCATCTTCTTTGGTGATTCTTCCACCCACGCCCGTGCTGCTCACGCTATTGGCATCAATTCCTTTTTCGGCCAATATTTTTGCTGCCGCTGGGGAAGGTGTTTTATCGGCGTAAGCCACATTATTATTACTGGCGGTATTCGCTTCTTTGGCAGGAGCTGTTTTTGGAGGACTTGCCGCAGCTGCGCCACCACTAATGGAAGCTACGACGGTTCCAATTGCAATCGTATCGCCTTCATTAGCCAATGTTTTTAAAATACCGGCTTTTTCGGCAGGGAGTTCAAACGTTGCTTTGTCTGATTCTAATTCGGCAATGGCCTCATCCATTTCTACACTTTCGCCATCTTTTTTAATCCAACGAGTTAAGGTTACTTCCGTGATAGATTCTCCAACAGTTGGGATTTTAACTTCTAATACCGAATCCGTTTTTTCTGTAGCTTGTGCGCTTGAAGTTTCCTCTTCCTTTACTGGTTCAACAACTTCGCTTGCTGCGTTTACTTTGCTGGCGTTATCTATATTGCAAACCACTGCTCCAATAGCTAAAGTATCGCCTTCGTTGGCAATGGTTTTTAAAGTACCGGCAGCCTCGGCCGTCAATTCAAATGTTGCTTTGTCCGATTCTAGCTCGGCAATAACATCATCCATTTCAACGGCATCGCCATCTTTTTTTATCCATTTTGATAGGATAACTTCGGTAATAGATTCGCCAACGGTGGGTACTTTAATTTCTAAACTCATATCAATTCAATAATATTAATCAACTTTAATAGCTTTTTGGGTGGTGGTTTTAATTTTTTGTTTCACGCTTTCATCCACCCACCCTTCAAAGGCTTTGCTTACGATGGCCAATTGTTCTGATACGTGTTGTTTGGCAAAACCGGTGGCGGGACTACTACTGGCTTTTCTGGATATCACATCAAAATCTATAAACGATTTTCTGAACGTGCGACAGATAAACGGCCAAGCGCCCATATTTTCTGGTTCTTCTTGCACCCAAACAAATTCGGCTTTGCCGTATTTTTCTTTGATGGCCTCTAATTGTTTAAATGGAGTTGGGTACATCTGCTCTAGCCTTATAATGGCAATATCAGTTCTCGTTGTTTTGATTTGTTCCTCAATTAAATCGTAATAAATTTTTCCGCTACAAACCAATACTCTTTTTACATCAATTGCTTTTACTGTTGCATCATCAATTACTTCTTGAAATTTTCCATCGGTAAAATCTGCTAAGGGCGATACACATTTGGGGTATCTCAACAAACTTTTAGGAGAAAAAACTATCAATGGCTTACGGATGTCGCTTTTTAATTGACGGCGCAATGCGTGAAAAAAATTGGCCGGTGAACTGCAATTGGTTACATACATGTTGTTTTCTGCACAAAGTTCCAAAAAGCGTTCTATCCTTGCCGATGAATGCTCTGGCCCTTGCCCTTCAAATCCGTGCGGCAACAGCATCACCAAACCATTGCTTCTTTGCCATTTGGTTTCTGCGGCAGAAATATACTGGTCTATAATAATTTGTGCTCCATTAAAAAAATCACCAAACTGCGCTTCCCAAATGGTTAATGCAAAGGGGTTTGCCATAGCATAGCCATACTCGAAACCTAAGACACCATACTCGGAAAGGTGGGAATTGAAAATATCAAAAGGCCCTTGTTTATCAGATATATTGGCTAATGGCGTATATTCTTCTTCAGAATCTTCTACCTTAACAACGGCATGACGGTGCGAGAAAGTGCCACGTTCAACATCCTGTCCGCTTATGCGCACTCGGTAACCTTCATCTAAAAGGGTAGCGAAAGCCATACTTTCCCCCATTGCCCAGTCAAACGTTTTGGTTGTCTCCACCATTTTCAACCTATCTTTAAACAAACGATCTATCTTAGATAAAAACTTTTTGTTGTTGGGTAGGGTGGATGTTTTTTTGGCCAAGCTGATAAAAGTGGCTTCGCTTACTTTGGTTTTTGGAGATTTGTCGAAATCTGCAGGTGTAGAAAATCTAATTTTAGACCAAGCACCAGAAAATGCTGGATTAGACATGGCGCCTTTTCCTTCTTTGGCTTCGTTTAAACGGATTTGCAATAAACCCCTAAATTCTTTGTCCATTTGTTTGGCCATTTCCGCATCTATTGCTCCAGATGACAATAGTTTTTCCAAATAGATTTCTCTTGGATTTGGGTGAGCTTCAATGGCTTTATATAAAACCGGTTGCGTAAAGCGTGGTTCATCTGCTTCATTATGGCCGTAACGGCGATAACATAAAATATCAATGAATACGTCGTTATGGAAACGCTGACGGTATTCCATGGCAATGTTTATCGCATAAATTAAGGCTTCAACATCATCTCCGTTAACATGAAAAACTGGCGACAAAGTTATTTTGGCTATATCGGTACAATAGGTTGATGAGCGTGCATCCTTGAAATTAGTGGTGAAACCTATTTGGTTATTAATGATTAAATGAATACTTCCGCCCGTGGTGTAGGCATCCAGTTTTGCCATTTGCAAAACCTCGTAAACCAATCCTTGCCCTGCAATGGAAGCATCGCCGTGGATGAGTATTGGGGCAATTTTTTTATAATCGCTACCATATTTTAAATCTATTTTAGAACGGGTAATACCTTCTACAATGGCATTTACGGTTTCTAAATGCGATGGGTTAGGGCATAAACTCAGGTGTACATTCTTGTTGTTTTGGGTAACAATGTCTGTAGAGAAGCCCAAGTGGTATTTAACATCTCCGCCGAAAGGCAAATTGTCTTTGTATTTACCGTCAAATTCAGAGAAAATATCTTTGTAAGTTTTGCCCATTATGTTGGCCAAAACGTTCAATCGACCACGGTGAGCCATACCAATCACAAATTCCTCTATGCCCAAATCTGCGCCTTTTTCGATAACGAAATCTAAGGCGGGTATCATACTTTCTGCACCTTCTAATGAGAATCTTTTCTGTCCCAAAAATTTGGTTCCCAAAAAGTTTTCGAAAACTACCGCTTGGTTTAGTTTGTTAAGAATATGTTTCTTTTTTTCTGCGCTAAATTCCGGAATGCCATCTTTGAGTTCTATTTGTTTCTGAAACCATTCTAATTTAATGGGATTGCGCAAGTAGCGATATTCAACTCCGATGGATTGGCAGTACGTATCTTCTATCAGTTTACGAATGTCTTTAAGTTTGGCTTTGCCCAAGCCCACTTCGGCACCAGCGTTGAAATAGGTTTCCAAATCAGCGTCTGACAAGCCAAAAGTTTCTAGCTCCTTGCCGGGGAAATATTGCCTTCTTTCTCTAACAGGATTAGTTTTTGTAAATAAATGACCACGCTCGCGGTAGCCAGTTATCATATTCAACACGTTTATTTCCTTTAAAATGTGTGCCGAAACACCATCATTGTTTTGTGAAGAATTCCCTACGCCGTCTTGTCCAAAATCAAAACCTTCAAAAAATTTCTGCCAGCCAAAATCCACCGATTCGGGATTTGATTGGTACAATTGGTATAGTGAATCTATAAACGAAGCGTCTGCGTTACTGAGATAAGATAAATTATCCATCTAAACTAAATCTTTTTGTGAGGTAGCAAAAGTAAAAAAATAGGATTGTAAAGTGTTATATAAAGAGAAAAAATGAAATCTGTTGATTGTCGTTTAATTTGGGCGTTCCCCAGGGGTCGAGCTTTTCACTCATAGTCCTCAAAAAGCTTCGTTACACTTCGCTTTTTTCCGGGCTAACCGTTGCAATCCCTAACGCAAATCGGTTTCAATAAATTATTATAGGTAAAATTTGAAATAATAATATATCCTAAAATTTTTTAATTGAGGTTGTATTTTATTGATTAACAGACGATAGATCTGTAATGGGCTGTATATTTTGCTTTAAAGCATCCATATTATGTAAAATTATTACTCTATCATGAGGTTCAAACTCCAAATTGTGGATAAGTGCACCTGCAACGTATAATTTTATGGTACCTAAATTATCCAATATTTTATTAATGAGGGTATGGGCATCCCAATTAGGGTTGGCAATGGTCAAAGCTGTTAGCGCATAATCGGGTTCGTAATAAACACTTGCTTGGTTTAAACTTTCGAGCGGCAAGTTTTGACCTAAATACAGGGTGTGGTGCCCATTTAGCTTTAAAAGATATAAAGTATATAATAAACCTATTTGGTGCGTTTCTAAAGGCGGTAAAAATAAAAGGTATCTTTTTTTATGGGGATTGTTGCGGTGTTTCAGATTCGCAGTTTCCGCTATTAACCTTTGTTCTATCTTGTGCGTGGCAAAATGCTCATGCGCAATATTAATGCTATTTACCTGCCACATAAAACCCACTTTCCGCATAAATGGGAAAACAATATTTTCGATGGTATGCTGTACGCCCACATCTGCTATGCATTTATCCAAAATATCGTCAAATTCCTCCTCATCCATTTTCAGCATGGCGTTGGAAAGCGTTTGCACTTGCACGTTAAGATTGTAATGATCTTGTTGCAAATCTTTTACCAAATCGCAAATCTGTTGCCCGTCCATTTCAGCAATTTTGCTGATTTTATAACCGTTCTCGTTTAGGGTTGATATGTTCAGAAATAAACACAAATCAGTATCATCGTAATATCGGATGTTGGTTTGAGTCCTTTTAGGCGATATCAAATTGTACCGTTGTTCCCATATACGGATGGTGTGTGCTTTTATCCCCGTAAGGTTCTCGATATCGCTTATGGAAAATGTCTTCAAAATGTTGGTCTTGGGTTTCCTTTAGCAATTCAAACACAATGTTAAGTTTATTGTTTTTGGAAATTATAATTAGGATTGATCGGTAGTTATGAGATTGATGATAATAGATTGATTTATTTCTATTTAACTAAACTATAGTTTTGAATTAAAACTTCCGTTGGTATGTTCAAACTGTTATGCAATATCCTAATCATATTTAAAGTAAGTTTTCTTTTTCTGTTTAATATTTCGCTAACACGGCTTTTAAGACCAACGATTTTTGCTAAGTCTGTTTGATTGTAGCCCATTTGTTCCATTCTGAAATTAATTGCTTCAATTGGATCTGGGTAGCCAATTGCATAATTCTCATCTTCGTACTTCTCTATCAATATACCCAAAATCTCGAGTTCATCACCCATTGCTGAACCTCTTTTAGCATCGAATATCAGCTCCAAACGTTCCAAAGCAGCTTCGTAATCTTTTTCGGTTTTAATGGGTTTTAATGTCATAGCTATATTTTGTTTGCATCAATTTTATCATAATGAGCGTGTGTACCAACACGAAGTATTTCTTCCAAATTATTTTCATAATTTGATTTATAAACAAATGTATGTAAAGTTCCCAAATTGGAAATTCTCAATTTTTTGATTTCCTTTTCTCTTAAAAATTATCATATTTGCGCCATACAAATTATGAACCTAAACTTAAAATATAGCAGATTGTGGTGGCCTTGCATTAAATTGTAGGCAAACTCTGTATATTTTAAATTGATATAAAAGAAGGGTTGCCATTAGGTTACCCTTTTTTATTTACAAAAAACATAAATGAAAGCTATTTTAAACCATCTATTCAGTCAAAAAACATTTTCTGCCAGCGAGTCAAAAGAAATACTGACCAACATTTCCGAAGGCATTTATAACACTTCGCAAGTGGCGGCCTTTATGACGGCTTTTTGTATGAGAACCATTACCGTAGAAGAATTACGAGGCTTTCGCGATGCTTTGCTAGAACTTTGCTTGCCCATTAAAATTTCTTCAGATTATAATTTGATAGACCTTTGCGGTACGGGTGGGGATGGAAAAGACACTTTCAATATTTCTACCCTCGCTTCTTTTGTTGTATCAGGTGCAGGTTATAAAGTTGCCAAACATGGCAATTATGGAGTTTCATCGGGATGCGGCTCATCCAACGTGATGGAATATTTGGGTTACAATTTTACAAATGACCAAAGTTTGCTCAACCAATCTTTAGACGAAGCAGGTATTTGTTTTTTGCATGCGCCGTTATTTCATCCTGCCATGAAAACCGTTGCGCCAATTCGAAAAGAACTGGGCGTAAAAACTTTTTTTAATATGCTGGGGCCGATGGTAAATCCACTGCAACCAAAAAACCAAATGGTGGGCGTTTTTAGTTTGGAACTGGCCAGATTATATGCTTATTTGTATCAGCAAAGCGATAAAAATTATACCATCGTTCATGCTTTGGATGGTTATGACGAGGTTTCTTTAACCTGCGATTTTAAAACTTATAGTAACCGTGGCGAGCAAGTTCAACAAATAGAAGATTTGGGTTTCGATAAGATAAACGCCAATAGCATTACCGGCGGAAGTACGGTGGAAGATTCGGCTAAAATATTTATGAACGTACTGAACAATAGCGCAACCACCGAGCAAGTTGACGTTGTACTGTGCAACGCTGCCCTAGCAATTCAAACCATAGAAAACGAAAAATCTTTCGCCGATTGTTTTTACCAAGCCGAAGAATCACTGCTAAAGGGCAATGCACTTAAATGTTTCACTAAATTGTTGGCGGTAAAATAATGGAGCGAAAAGCATTGGCGAAAGCCCTTAAAATTAAGGTTTGCGGTATGAAATATGCCGACAATATATCCCAGCTCAGTGTCTTGAAGCCAGACTTTATGGGCTTTATTTTTTATCCACCTTCTCAAAGGTTTGTGGGTTTAGATTTTGATAAAGGGGTGTTGAACACAGTGGCCAATGAAACCATAAAAACCGCAGTTTTTGTAAACGCGACCGAAAATGAGGTTCTGGAATTTTCCCTTTTATACGGGATGAAAGCTGTACAATTACACGGAGAAGAAACCCCAGCTTTCTGTTCGGCAATAAAAGCATCCGGTTTAACCGTGATAAAAGCTTTTGGCATTGCTGAGGGTTTTGATTTCGAAAGATTAAAAGAATTTGAAACCAATGTGGATTATTTTTTGTTTGATACTAAATCGCCCCAGTATGGCGGCTCTGGCGAAAAATTTGATTGGGCTTTGTTGAACAATTACACTTTACAAATTCCATTTTTTTTGAGTGGTGGTTTAAGTTTGGATAACTTGGCCGACATAGAATTAAACGCTCATCCGCAATTATTTGCCATAGATTTAAACTCGAAATTTGAATTGGAGCCAGGACTTAAAGACATCAAGATATTAGAACAAGCATTTTTAATGATTAGATAAAGCATTATGAATTACAGAGTTAACGAAAAAGGTTATTACGGAGATTTTGGTGGCGCATACATTCCGGAAATGTTGTACCCTAATATTGAGGATTTGCGCAACCGATATTTGAACATCATTAACGAACCTGCTTTTCAGCAAGAATATAAAGATTTGCTTAAAAATTATGTGGGCAGGCCGTCACCCTTATTTTTGGCCACACGCTTATCCGAACGTTACGGTGCAAAAATCTTTCTGAAACGCGAAGACCTTAACCATACCGGAGCACATAAAATAAACAATACCGTAGGGCAAATTATATTGGCGGAACGCTTAGGCAAAAAACGCATCATTGCCGAAACAGGGGCGGGTCAGCACGGCGTAGCCACTGCCACGGTTTGTGCTTTAAAAGGTTTAGAGTGCGTGATTTATATGGGCGAGGTGGATATTAAAAGGCAGGCGCCAAACGTTGCCCGAATGAAAATGATGGGTGCAACGGTTATCCCGGCAACATCCGGAAGCAAAACTTTGAAAGATGCAACCAACGAGGCCATGAGAGATTGGATTAACAATCCGGTAGATACACATTATATCATCGGATCGGTAGTTGGGCCACATCCTTATCCAGAAATGGTTTCCTTGTTTCAATCCATCATTTCATTGGAAACCAAAGCGCAATTGTTAGAGCAAACGGGTTCATCAGAACCTGATTATGTATTGGCTTGTGTGGGTGGTGGCAGCAACGCAATGGGTATGTTTTACCATTTTTTAGAGGACGAAAATGTAAAATTAATTGCAACAGAAGCAGCGGGTTTGGGCGTACATTCCGGTCATTCTGCGGCCACATCCATATTGGGTAGGGAAGGTGTTTTGCATGGTTCGCGTACCATTTTGATGCAAACAGATGATGGACAAGTGATTGAGCCTTATTCCATTTCGGCAGGTTTGGATTATCCCGGCATAGGCCCTCAGCATGCGCATTTGCATAAAGTAAAAAGAGCAGAATATGTGGCCATAACCGATGATGAAGCCATGCAAGCTTGTATGCTATGTTCCAAACTAGAAGGAATTATTCCCGCCATAGAAACTGGGCATGCTTTAGCGGCCTTAGAAAATATAAAGTTTAAAAAAGACGACGTTGCCGTTGTGTGCTTATCTGGCCGTGGCGATAAGGATTTAGATACATTTATGACCTATTTTAATTTGTGATGAATAAACTTCAACAACTCTTCGAACAAAAGCAAAACAACATATTATCAGTTTACTTTACAGCAGGTTACCCCAAATTAGACGCAACTTTAAAAATTGCCGAAGCCTTGGAAAAGGCAGGTGCCGATTTTCTGGAAATTGGTTTCCCTTACTCTGATCCTTTGGCCGATGGTCCAGTCATTCAGAAAAGTTCAGAAGTTGCCATAGAAAACGGAATGACATTAAACGTTTTGTTTGAACAGCTTAAAGACTTGCGAAAAAGAGTGAGTATTCCTATTTTATTGATGGGCTATGCAAATCCGATGTTGCAATACGGCGTGCAAAATTTTTGCAAAAAAGCTGCCGAAGTTGGCGTGGATGGTGTTATTGTTCCAGATTTGCCTTTGCAGGAATATGAAGAATTTTACAAAGATTATTTTGTTGAAAACAACTTAAGCAATATTTTCTTGGTAACGCCGCAAACCTCGCCAGAGCGCATCAAAAAAATTGATGACCTTTCCAATGGGTTTATTTATATGCTGTCTTCATCAGCTACAACTGGGAAAAGTTTGAACGTTTCGGACGAAATTTCCGATTATTATCAAAGGGTAAAAGATATGAACCTCAAAAACAAGTTGATCATAGGATTCGGAATTTCAGACCATCAAAGTTTTGCCCGAGCCAACCTATATGCATCTGGCGCTATCGTTGGCAGCGCCTTTGTTAAAACCCTTGCGGGGAAAGAAGATTATTTGGAGCATATTGATGGATTTGTGAAGACGATACGATTTGGAAGTGTTTAGCAACAACCCGTAAATTTATAGCAAGTTGGGCGAAGTTAAGACTGGTATTGGCTACCCTCGTCTCAACTTAAACATTAGCCAACCTTTTGCTCATCACGTTAAAACGATAAAATAGCAGAGTTGAAGCTGAAAGCAAACCTAAAGTTAAGCCAATCCATACGCCGTAAACACCTAGTTTTAAGCTAATTCCCAAATAATATCCCACGGGTAAACCCAACACCCAATAAGCCAAAAAAGTAATTATTGTAGGTACGTTCACATCGCCCATTCCGCGTAAAATCCCCAAGCCAACTACTTGTGCGCCATCAAATAATTGGAAGACGGCGGCTATCAAAAGCAAACCAGCGGCAATATGAATCACCATTAAATCTTTACTGTATAGCATGGGCAAGTAATTGTTTAGAAGCACAAAAAGCACCGCCGTTACTGTCATGAACACCAAAACAATGTGGTAACTTCCAATGGCCGATAAGCGCAAGTTGTTGAAAGTCTTTTGCCCATAATTGTTCCCGATTTTTATGGTAGCCGCAGCCCCGATTCCGCCCGCCATCATATAAGAAGTTGCCGCCAAATTTATGGCTATTTGATGGGCTGCCTGCTCAACCGCTCCAATGGTGCCAATGATGATGGCAGCACCGCTAAAAGCACTTACCTCAAAAGCATATTGCATAGCCGTTGGCGCACCCAATTTAAAAATCCGCATAAAGCGAATCTTATCCATTTTTAAAGCGTAAAACTCTGAAATATAAGCTCTGAAATGTTTGGATTTTAATACATAAAAGCACATTACTGCAGCCATTAAACATCTATCTATCAATGTGCTATAACCCACACCTCTAATTCCCAAAGCCGGAATGCCAAATAATCCCTTAACCAATATTATTCCCACTATGATGTTGAATATATTTCCCACGATGGTGATAGTCATGGCCTGTTTGGTAAAGCCCAATCCTTCGGCAAATTGCTTAAAGGTCATGAACAGCATTAACGGAATGATGGATAGAGAGAGCAATGACATATATGGCTTGGCCTGCTCCACTACTTGTGGCGATTGGTTTAGATGATCTATGGCAAATACGGAACCAAAATACATTAACGCATATAAACCAAGTCCAAAAAATAAATTTAAAAACATACTGTTGGCCAATAATTTGCCACATTCTTGGCGGTTTTCTTTTCCGTTTTCTTGGGCTATCAATGGCGTTAAGCCATAAGAAATGCCGATTCCTATAACCATTATCACCATAAAAATACTGTTCACCAAACTCACTGCCGCCAAAGCAATGGTTCCGGCAAATTGGCCTACAATCACACTATCGGCCGTAAGAACTAAGGTGTGACCCATTTGTGAGATTACAACCGGGATGGCCAATTTCATATTGCTCACATAGTGTGGCTTATATTTTTTGTAGATTTCTGCAAACATATTTTACTGACTTAAACAGCTAAGTAACGTTCTTCGTTTTCTTCAGAACTAACCTTTAAAACGCCCGATAAAATGAGTGGCACAATAATCTTAGCTGCATTTCTGCGAGAAATTTTTAATAAGACAGCAAACTCTTTCAAAGTTATGTTGTGGTTTTTATCAAGATATTCTAGCAAGATTTTTTCTTTTTCCGTGTAAGTTATAAGTACACCAGTTGTTGCACTTGCTCGGTGCAAAACATCCACCACAATTTTACTGGCTAAAATACTTTTGTCTTTTACCCGCACATAAACCCACCATTTTTTATCGTCTCCTAAAGCGTAATGAGGTTTGGTATCGCTTTCAGCAATAGTTACTACAAGAACCATTTTTTCATCGATGTAAATCTCTTCAAAAACAGGCTCCAGCATGGGTTTGCAAAACAAGGAAGCGGCACGTTCTATCATGTATTTTTCCTCGTCTTCGTTTTTTACCCCTTTAATTGAACCATCGTCGTTTACGCCGATCAATAATCGACCACCTTTGTTATTGGCGAAAGAAACCATGGTTTTGGCAATTTTTTCACAAGAAGTAATGGTTTTTTTGAAATCCACAATAACGCCTTCTCCGCCAAAAATCAACTGCTTAATCTGATGTGGCTGCGTTCTGTACATTTTCTTGTTTTTTTTTGCAGTTTTATTTAAACGCGAATTTAAGATATAAAGCCAAGATGCCAACTGTTGTATATCTTTCGAATTATAAATATCTTAAATGCATAGGATACAGTTTTATTAATGGCAAACTTAAAATTGTACATAATTTAAGAAATCAGCAATAAGTTTAAAAATTTGGCATTATTGAGCTATATTATTTAACATTTCTCTATACAACCCAATTTTACGTAGATAAATGTTTATAATTGTTCCTTAAAATGTCACAATCAATAAAGTATCATCAATACTATAATTAAATGGAAGAAGAAAAGTTTTTAGCGCCCAATGTGGAAATATCTGTACAGGATTTGGAGGAAATACAACATTTGAATAACCCCATTGTAGGCATTCAACCTATAGTGAAAAAATATTTGGATGCAATAAAAGTCGCAAGACAAGATTCAAATAAATTCTATTTTTCTGACGGAACTTCGACAGTAGAAATAAGAATCATCAGTGATGAAATTATCCGTGTGAAACTTGCTCCCAACAGTGTGTTTTTGGAGGAGTTTTCGTACGCCGTTCCTAGCTTAGATCAAAAAGTTACCGTATTTACGTATAAAGAAACCGACACAAAGTACATTATTGCAACCAATACAGTGCAATGCTTTATTGGTAAGGAAGATTTTTTTATCTCTTTTGCAGATATACAGGGCAATATCACCAATGAGGATATACAACCCATGCACTTTGAAGAGAATACTGCATTTGGTGGTTACTACGTGTATTGCACAAAAAAATGTAATTCAGGAGAGAGCTTTTATGGCTTAGGCGATAAACCTACCGACTTTAATTTACGGGGCAAAAGATTTCATAACTGGAATACAGACACTTATTCTTTCTCTAAACACCAAGATCCGCTTTACCGAAGCATTCCTTTTTATTTAAGCTTAAAGGAAGGCGAGTCTTACGGTATTTTCTTTGATAATACTTACAAAACCCATTTTGATTTCGCTCACGAAGACCAGAATAAAACCAGTTTTTGGGCTGATGGTGGCGAACTGCAATATTATTACATACACGGTCCGCACATGATGGATGTGGTAAAACGCTACCATACCCTTACCGGAACCCATAAATTGCCACCGATGTGGGCATTGGGATATCACCAGTGCAGATGGAGCTATTATCCAGAATCAAAACTGCATGATTTGGCAAAAAATTTCCGCGATAAAAAAATACCCTGCGATGCGCTTTACCTCGATATAGATTATATGGACGGTTACCGTTGCTTTACTTGGAATAAAAAATATTTCCCGAACCCCAAAAAGATGATTAAAGAGCTATCAGACGATGGCTTTAAAACAGTGGTAATTATTGACCCCGGAATTAAGGTTGATGAAAACTATTGGGTGTTTAAGGAAGGAAAAGACAATAAATATTTCTGCCGAAGGAGTGATGATTATTTTATGGAAGGACATGTTTGGCCAGGCCGTTGCCAGTTTCCGGATTTTACAAATCCAGATGTACGCAAATGGTGGGGAACTTTATTTAAAGAGTTGGTAGAAGTAGGCGTTGCTGGCGTTTGGAATGATATGAACGAACCAGCAGTATTTGGTGCTGGTACTTTCCCGGATGATGTTCGTCACAATTACGACGGTTACCGAGGTTCGCATCGTAAAGCTCACAATGTTTACGGAATGCAAATGGTACGTGCCACCTACGATGGTTTAAAATTATTGCAAAAAAACAAACGTCCGTTTACCATAACTAGGGCAGGTTATTCTGGCTTACAACGCTACAGTTGCGTTTGGACCGGCGATAACGTGGCCACTTGGGAGCACTTAAAATTGGGAAGTTTGCAAATGCAAAGGCTTTCCGTTTCCGGGATACCGTTTGCCGGAACAGATATAGGCGGTTTTAGTGGCGAGCCTAGCGGCGAACTATTTACCCGATGGATTCAGTTGGGCGTATTCTCTCCATTTATGCGTGCACACTCAGCCGGGGACACTGCCGAAAGAGAACCTTGGAGCTTTGGCCTCGAATTGGAAGCCATTAACAAAAAATTCATAGAATTGCGCTACCGCTTGTTAGCCTACATATATTCTGCATTTTGGGAACACCACAAATACGGCTTCCCAATTTTGCGCCCTGTAATCATGCTGGAGCAAGATAACGTGAGCAATCATTTCCGCGAAGACGAGTTTACCTTTGGCGATAAAATTTTGGTTTGCCCTGTTTTAGAGCAAGGTGCCGTAACCAGAAGATTGTACTTGCCAGCGGGTACTTGGTTTGATTACTGGACACACGAAATTTTGGAAGGTGGGCAAGAATATACGGTTGCAGCACCTTTAGATTCGATGCCAATTTATGTAAGAGCAGGTTCTGTTATTCCAGAGCGACCTGTAATGCAACATGTTAACGAGTTTGAGCCTGACGAACAGATTTTTCAAATTTACTATTCATCGTACGAAGTAAATTCTTTTCATTTCGAAGATCATGGCGATACGTTCGCTTATGAGCAAGATATTTATTTGGAGAAAAAATTCATCGTAAATGGCGATGTAAGCAGCATGACCATCAAACAATCTATAGAAGGTTTGTTTACGCCTCGTTACGAAACTTATGAGATAAAATTAATTGGCTTGCCATTTACTCCAAGCCGAGTAATTATTGACGGTAAAGATTATCAAGGTGTTTTGGTTTTTGATGAATTGAAACGCGTTATCGTAAATTCAAGCAAACATTTTAAGGTAATACAAATATTGGCTTAAACCAGTATTTTGAATTAAAAGTCTAACTATGATTTGGTTAGACTTTTTTTGTGAATTTTAAATTCTGAAATGTGTTCAAATTATTCAAAAAATAAATTTTAATAAGGTCAATTAATTTATATATTTGCACCTCTTAAAAAAGATTGAAACACAATGAAAAAAGACCTGCATCCGTCAAATTATAGATTAGTTATTTTTAAAGATATGTCTAACGAATATGCTTTTATGACTAAATCATGCATCAATACCAATGAAAGCATTAAATGGGAAGATGGTAACGAATATCCCTTGGTAAAATTGGAGATTTCTCATACCTCGCATCCATTTTACACTGGTAAAATGAAATTGGTGGATACCGCGGGCCGTATTGATAAATTCAAAACCCGTTACGCTAAAAAGTAATTATCAACATTATAAAATATATGGAAGTCCCGGCTTGTTAGTCGGGACTTTTTTTGTTTGATTTGCGGTATGATGCTCATATTTTTTGACGAAACCCAACGTGGAGATTTTTTTCCGTTAACGCTAACTCGTCCAACCGCCGATTTAAGAATAGGAATTTTAAAGATTTCAGAAAAATGGCAACAATACTTTAAAGCAGATTGTGCCTATAAAACTGACTCTTATCTCAGCATTAAATTCCCCTTTAAAACAGCAAGCAACAATTTATTCATCAATGGTACGGTTTGCCCGGATGCTGAATTGGCTGCTGCAGTTTATGATTTAAAACAAGGTGAAGCGTTGATTAAAGACAAACTTTTAATTGCCCTAAACCTAAATGAAGCAGATGCCAAAACGTTTTCTGAATCCGATTTAGTGAAATATAAACATATTCCATATTCGGCCGATATTCTGAACATTCAATTTCCCGAAGATATTTTCCAAAAAAACAGTTTGGCATTAAATGCTGATTTCGAATTGATTACTAATGGGAGAACTTCTGCCAGTTTAAGCGCTACCAATACCGTTATCGGCAATCGTATTTTTGTGGAAGAAGGTGTTGAAGCCGAATGTGCTACTTTTAATACCCATAACGGGCCTATTTATTTGGGAAAAAACTCACAAGTGTGGGAAGGTACAAACATTAGAGGTGGCTTGGCTTTGTGCGAGCATTCGCAAATAAAGATGGGCGGTAAAATATATGGTGCCACTACTATTGGCCCACACAGTAGGGTAGGTGGAGAAATAAGCAATTCCGTTATTTGGGGATATTCTTCAAAGGGTCATGACGGTTTTTTAGGCAATTCTGTATTGGGCGAATGGTGCAATTTGGGCGCCGATAGCAATAACTCCAACCTTAAAAATAATTATGCAGAGGTAAAATTATGGAGCTACAAGACCCAACGTTTCCGAAAAACGGGTTTGCAATTTTGCGGTTTGATTATGGGTGACCATTCTAAATGTAGCATCAATACCATGTTTAATACCGGAACAGTGGTGGGCGTAAGTGCCAATATATTCGGTACAGGTTTCCCACGCAACTTTGTTCCCGACTTTTCATGGGGTGGTGCACACGGTTATGAAGTTTATGGCTTGATAAAAATGTTTGAAACCGCAAGCATGGTTTATCCAAGAAGAGATAGGGTTTTTAACGATGAAGAAAAAGCCATTTTGGCGCACATATTTGAGATGTAGGTTAATAAGAAACAAAAAAATATGAATGACTTAAAGCTTTTTGAGAGCCAGCAAGTTCGCACTGTATGGAATGCCGATGCAGAGAAATGGTATATTTCTATAGTTGATATTATCGGGATATTAACCGATAGCGTAAATGCAGGTGCATATTGGCGTAAACTCAAACAGAGATTGAAAATAGAAGGAAATGAAACCGTGACGAATTGTCACGGTTTGAAAATGCTTGCTTCCGACGGCAAAATGAGATTGACCGACGTTGCTGATACCGAACAAATTTTCAGATTAATACAATCTATTCCATCGCCCAAGGCAGAGCCGTTCAAACTATGGTTAGCACAAATAGCCAACGAGCGGATAGACGAAATGCAAGACCCAGAGTTAACCATTGATAGGGCTTTACAACAATACCTCAACCTTGGCTACAGTGAAAATTGGATCAATCAACGTCTGAAAAGTATTGAAATCCGTAAAGAATTAACTGATGAATGGAACAGATTGGGTTTAAAAGAAGGACAGCAATTTGCTACATTAACCGATATTATAACCAAAGCTTGGTCTGGCAAAACTACCAAAGAATATAAAACCTTGAAAGGGTTGAAAAAAGAAAATCTTCGAGACAATATGACCAACACCGAGTTGATATTGAATATGTTGGCAGAAGCTTCTACCAAAGATATTTCACAAGCGGTAAATCCAAATGGTTTCGAAGAAAGTAAAGAAGTAGCCAAACAAGGAGGTGCAATCTCCGGAAATGCCAGAAAAGAACTGGAAGCGAAAACAGGAAAAAAGGTGGTTTCAGAATTGAATGCAAAAATATTTTTAGAAGAAAAAAAGAAGATGATATGAGAAATGAACCCAAAAAAATAACCATAATAGAAGGTTCTAGTAAATATATAAATCGCAAAAATTAAGGTGTTCTACAATTTTTAAACAAAGTATGAATAACATCGATAAAAAAAGTATAGAAAATGCTTACCGCTTATTTGAAACTGGTGATATTGACAAAACTGAAATAGGCACAACCAAAGGCTTGCAGCAATTACACAAGTATTTGTTTGTTGGATTATACGATTTTGCCGGACAAGTTCGGACAAAGAATATTGCAAAGGGTGGTTTTAGATTCGCCAATGCTTTGTACTTGAATGAGATTTTGGTAAAAATTGAACAAATGCCAGAAAATACTTTCGAAGAAATTATTGCCAAATATGTAGAAATGAATATTGCTCATCCATTTATGGAAGGCAACGGAAGAACGATGCGAATATGGCTCGATTTGATTTTGAAAACCAAACTCAAAAAAGTAGTGAACTGGCAATTGGTAAGCAAAGAACTTTATTTGCAAGCTATGGAAAGAAGTCCGATTAATGATTTGGAACTAAGAACCTTACTTTTGGCAAATTTAACTGATGAAATAAACAACCGAGAAATCATTTTTAAAGGCATAGATCAATCTTATTATTACGAAGGATATGAAAAAGAAAATGATGATTTGTAAAGTAAACTTGATATAATAGGTAAATATTATTATAAACCTGAGTTCGATTGTTAATTCTAACATAATTTACTTTAATCAGGCTTATATATCATTTCAGAGCGTTAACGATCGCAGCGGCATCCTTTTTTTACGCCAAATCTCCCCCTTCGGGGGT
>ENA-OFCE01000832-OFCE01000832.1-metagenomes-genome-assembly--contig:-NODE-832-length-18170-cov-4.716423_pt1 | contig 18170 bp, 19 predicted proteins | sample MGYA00153388_OFCE01 | MGnify analysis MGYA00153388
GAGAGCTCGTTACAGGTCGTTGCCCGCGTAGGACAGGTTGAAGCTCTTGTTGGTCACGGGGAAGTCCGGCACGATCGTGTCGGCCATCGCCAGCGGCAGCGCCGGCCAGTTGAACCACGACGGGTCCACGATCTTGGCGCGCGTGAGGCGCCCGTCCGGGGCCACCTCGACGCGGTGCACGATCGTCCCGCGCCAGCCCTCGACGATGCCGACGCCGCTGCGCACCGCCTGCCAGTAAGCCACCAGGTCGTCTGTGCGAAAGGCAAATTGCTCACGGGTCATGGGGTAGCCCAGGGCGCCAAAGCCGCGAATGATGTCTTCGTTTTTGTCATTGCCCAGCAGCGCGTGTTGCATCAGGTCGGCGGGCGCCTGCGGCGTACCCGCACGCTGCAGGTAGTCGCGATGGGCATAAACGCCGATGGTGATCTTGCCAATCCGCTTGGCAACCAAACCTGCCTGATCGGGTGGCACCATGCGTATGGCGATGTCGGCCTCACGCCTGAGCAGGTTGCTGACTTCATTGCTCGACACCAGCTCAATTTGCACGCCGGGCAATACCCGCTGCATCTTGGCCAGCAGGGGCGGTAGCAGCACACAGGCCACCGGCTGGCTGGCCGTGATGCGCACTGTGCCGCGTACATCATCATCGGCACCCGAAACACTGCGCTGCAATTGGTGTGCCCCTGCCTCCATTGCCCGGGCAGACTCGGCCAGTTTGAACGCCATGGCCAGCGGCTTCAAGCCGCGCCCTCCTCGTTCAAACAGCACCACACCCAGTTGCGATTCCAGCTCGGCGATGTGCCGCCCGATGGTGGGCTGGCTGGATTTAAGAGCCCGCGCTGCGCCCAGCAGGCTGCCGTGCTCCAGCGCAGCCAGGAAGGAGCGCACCAGCGTCCAGTCAAATGAGCTATTCATTTATGTAATTCAGATATGAAGCGATAGGCAATTGTGTAGCAGATGAATTTTTTTAACAATTGCTTCAGTCAAATTTTTTACAGGAGTTTTTTATGGATCGTCGTCATTTCATTCGCGTCATCGGTGGTGGCAGCATCATTGCGGCTACGGTGGTCAGCCAGTCGGGCTGCTCAGCGCTGTCAAGCGGCTTTCCGCCTGCGGCTCTTGAGGCCTGGCAAGGCCCGTCTGCCGGGGACACCGACCCGCGCCGCCGCGCTTTGGCCTATGCCATCACCGCGCCTAACCCGCATAACCTGCAGCCCTGGCTTGTGAATCTGCGTGAGGCCAATGCCATCACGGTCTACACCGACCGCGAGCGTGTGCTGCCCGAGACTGATCCGTTTGGCAGACAGATTTTGATTGGTCACGGTGCTTTTATTGAGCTGCTGGTGATGGCGCTAGCTAAAGAAGGTCTGTCAGCGCAAGTTACGCTGTGGCCGCAAGGTGAACTTGCCGCCACGCTCAAAGACTGGGATAAGAGGCCCGTGGCGCGAATTGCCTTGGCACCCGCAGCAACTGGCAGCCCGCCAGATGCGCTCTTTCAACACATATTGCTGCGCCACACACCCAAGACTGACTATGACGCAACGCGCAGCGTCAGTCCTGATGCATTGCAAACACTCACGAGTAGTGTCGGCAACCGCCCCGGTATTCGTGCAGCAGGCGTGGTGGATGCGGCGCGCTTGCAGCCAATGCGAGACCTTTGCTGGCAATCAGCCAAAGTAGAGTTGCTGACACCGCGCACCATGATGGAAAGCATGAAACTGATTCGTCTGGGGCCAGATGAGATCTTGCAGCACCGCGACGGCATCTCGATCAACAGCCCGTTTGTACGCGCCATGGGCAGCGTCGGCATGTTTGACCGCAGCACGCCACCTGCTGAAGGCAGCGCGGGCTACAAAAACGCCATGGGCCGATTTGAGGGCCACAGCCGCACCGCGATGGGTTTTGTATGGCTCAGTACGCCTGGCAACAGCCGAAGCCAGCAAATAGAAGCGGGCCGCGCTTACCTGCGCATGCAGCTTGCGGCAACCGCCATTGGTCTGGGCGTCCACCCCATGAGCCAGGCGCTGCAAGAGTTTGCCGAGATGAAACCGTTTTATGACAAAGCGCATCAGTTGATGCTTGGCAAGCCAGCGCCACAAACGCCAAACGATGAGACCCTGCAAATGTTTTGCAGGCTGGGCTACACGCCAGGCGCTGTGCCTGCCACGCCCCGGCGGCAAATTGATAAATTTGTACTGACGACCTGAGATGCCATTAACCTGCCGCTTTATTGCTGTTTAACAGTAAACATCAAATAAATAGCCTTGTTACCCAATAAACACGTGCGTAAATAGCTATTATTTTAATAGCATTAAGCTCTGAAATTGAAGCGGCCTTTTCATGACATTCACATCCAGTTTTCAAACTTCCCGTTTTTCAACCGGCCTGCCGGCCCTGTTGCTTCTGCGTACCCGCATGCAAGCAGGTTCGCCAGCGCTTTACGTCGTGGGCATGGCAATGCTCTTGATGGCGGCAATGACGCTGATGCTTGCCTGGCTTGACCCTAGAGTGTTTCAAGGCGTCAGCACGTGGGCAAAGCCTTTGAAGTTTCAATTGTCGACGGGGGTGTATCTATTGACGCTGGCCTGGTTCATGGCTTGGTTGCCAGATGACAAGCGGCAGACGCGCTTGGGACGCTACGTAGTCTGGAGTGCTGTTGGCGCAGGTATTTTTGAGGTGGTTTACATCACCTGGCAGGGCGCGTTTGGCATGGCCTCACATTACAACAGAACGTCAACGTTTTACGCGGCCATGTACACGCTGATGGGTGTGGGTGCGGTGATATTGACCACAGCCTCGCTGGCGTTGGCGGTTTTGATTGCGCGCAGCCCGGCTTACGCATTGCCGCGTGCCATCAAACACGCCGTGGTGCTGGGGTTGGTGCTGACGTTTGTGCTTGGCACAGGGTTTGGCTCCTATTTGGGCGCACAGCGCGCTGGGCATTGGGTCGGCGGTGCGCTGACAGACGCGGGTGGTTTGCCGCTGTTTAACTGGTCGCGCAGTGGCGGAGACCTGCGTGTAGCGCACTTTTTCGGCATCCACGCCATGCACTTTGTGCCCGCAATTGCCGCGCTGGCTGCAGCTGCGCGCTTGCCTGGGGCAAAGCATATTGCCAGCGCCTGGCTGTTAGCGGCTGCGTTCTCAGCGTTGACGGTGTGGACGTTTGTTCAAGCCGCTCAAGGCAAACCCTTTTTACCAGGCTGGTTTTAAGACAAGGTTGTTCGTCATGCTACAAAATCCAGCGTCAGCACCAACAACGTCACATCATCTACCTCTGCCAAATGCAAACCCATCTGTTGAAAATCCTTGCTGTTTTCTGTTTTAGCCTGGTTGGCGCCTGCTCCACTACCAACCCCCACTACGACCCCAGCAAACCGCACCACACACCGACCGGCTTTAAAAATATCTACAGCGCAGGCACCGGGGGTTTCAGCAATTTTTTGGTCTGGCAATGGGAACGGTTGGGTAAAACCATCCCGCAGCCAACGGCGGATCTATCGCCAGTAGCGGCAGATCTGGAAGCTATTCGTGCGCCAAAAGCTGATCAGGTTACCTGGATCGGGCAAGCATCAGCTTTGGTGCAAATGGGGGGCTTCAACATCTTGACGGATCCGCATTTCAGCGAGCGTGCTGGACCCGTGCAGTTTGCGGGGCCCAAGCGCTTTCAAGCGCCTGGTTTGACGCTTGCCCAGCTGCCGCGCATCGACGCCGTAGTTATCTCGCACAACCATTACGACCACCTGGATTTAGCCAGCGTTCGCGCACTGGCGGCGCTAGCTGACGCCCCGGTATTTTATGTACCGCTTGGCATTGATGCCTGGTTTCAGACCAACGTCCCCGCTGCAAAGGTATTCAAGACCGACTGGCAACAAAAGCATGTGTTGAAAAAACCGGGTGGCGAGCCAGGTGGCGATTTGGTCATGCAGTTTTTACCGGTTCAGCATTGGTCCAGCCGCACACCGTTTGATCGACTGGCTACTTTGTGGGGCAGTTGGGCCTTGATGGTTGACAAAAAGGCGGTCTGGTTTTCAGGAGATTTGGGCTTTAGCGAAGACACCGCCAACATCGCCAAGCAGTTCCCGCAAGGTTTCGACTTGTCTTTGATTGCAGTGGGTGCTTACGAGCCACGCTGGTTTATGAAAGGCCAGCACATCAACCCGGCAGAGGCGGTGATGATTCACCGCGAAATCGGATCGCGAAAGAGCGTAGGCATCCATTGGGGCACGTTCAACATGACAGACGAACCGCTAGACCAGCCGATAGCTGATTTAGCCGCTGCGAGAAAAGCGCAGGCACTTGGCGACAAGTCGTTTATTTTGCTCAGGCATGGTCAAACTACAGGGTTTTAGCACCTGCTTGCCAAGGCAAATTTTTTCCTAACAAGGTCAACAGCTTGCTGATTGCGTGTTGGACGGTGGCTTGCCTCACACGGGAGCGGTCGCCGCTAAAGCGCTGTATTTCGCTGTGCAGGCTACCGCTAATGGACCAAGCAAACCAAACCGTGCCTACCGGCTTGTCAATGCTGCCGCCCGCAGGCCCAGCGACGCCGGTTACGGCCACCGACACTTGCGCAGTTGAGTGGCGAATTGCGCCGAAAGCCATGGCCCTGGCCACTGCCTCACTGACCGCGCCATGCTGCGCAATCAGCGCTGCGTCGACGCCCAGCATGTCGGTTTTGGCAGCATTGGAGTACGTGACAAAACCGCGCTCAAACCAGGCGCTGGAGCCGGCCAGGTCGGTACAGGCTGCCGCAATCATGCCGCCCGTGCAACTTTCAGCCGTAGCCATGAAAAGGCCGCGTTCGAGCATTAAATCGGCCAATAGCTCAATGGATACGGGCGTAAGCAGCTCACTATTTAATAGCGCCGTTCCAGCAGGTACTTCGTTCACCAAAACCTCCACAGCGCAATCACCAGCAGCGTGCAAAACGCCGCCAAAAAGTCATCGAACAAAATTCCGAATCCGCCGCGCGCGCCTGTGCCTTTGAAGCGCTGGTCGGCCCAGCCGACCGGGCCGGGCTTGGCCACATCAAAAAACCGGAACAACACAAACGCCACAAATTGCCCTAAAAGGCCAGCCGGCATCACCAGCCACAGCACCAACCAAAAGGCCACCACTTCGTCCCAAACAATACTGCCGGGGTCAAGTACGGCCATGTTTTTGGCAGTCACGGTACATGCCCACCAGCCGACCAGTGTGGCACCAACAATCAACCAGCCCATTTGCGCGATGCTCATGAACGGTTGCAGCGTTAAAAAGGCCAGCCAGGCCCATAGCGTGCCCGCCGTGCCGGGGGCAATCGGGCTTAAGCCCGAGCCAAAGCCGAGCGCCACAAAATGCGCTGGGTGGGCCAGCAGAAATTTTGCGTTGGGTTTGACCGGGCTGGGCGTTTGCAACGGCTTTGCGCCAGAGTTCGCGTCGGTGGGAGAAATCGTGGGGGGAACTGCATCAAATGTCATACCCCACAATGGTAGCGGCGTGCCGTGCAAGCTGCGCGCTTTTGCGGTATCGTTATTTCATGATTAAGCGTTCCAGCACAACATTTTTAGCTGCGGCATGCGTTTTACTGGCAGGTTGCGCAGTTGAACGCGTTGCACCGGGCATCTCTCGCGCAGACGTGCTGGCGACTTATGGCCAACCTACGCGTGAGGTGGCTATTGCCAACGGCTCACGCTTGCAATACTCGCGCTTGCCATCCGGCCAAACGGCAGTGATGGTGGACCTCGACGCGCAAGGGCGGGTGGTGTCGACAAGACAAGTGCTGCAACGCGCTGAGTTTGAACGCATCGTGCTGGGTCAATGGAGCCGCGCAGATGTAGAACGCGAGTTTGGCCCACCGTATCTGGTGGACCGGGTTGCTTTTTGGCAAGGCGACATCATGAACTACACCTTCAGGGAAGGCGGCATTGACTTGTTTTTTTTCGTCTACCTCGATCCGGCAAACGTTGCGCAGCGCACTGGACAAGCGATGGACACGCGGCGTGAACCGGTGAACGACCAGTAAACAACCAATAGTTTGCTATTATTTCAGTAGCTGCTTACGCCCGTATGTATTGGGATAGAGGCACAAAATGTATAAAATTTAACGTTTTTTACACGGTTCTGCCAATGTCTGGCCACCGGCGGTGCAGGTAGACCCAAGCCATCAGCCCGATACACATCATGCCGAGCGACGCCGCCGCCAGCGCCACGGTGGAATGCATCACCAGCGGTGCCAGCACGCCGGCCACAATGCCGTTGGCAGTCGATGCCACAAACGCCTGCATTGACGACGCCATACCGCGCCGCTCGGGGTACAAGTCGAGCACCAGCAGCGTTACCACCGGCATCATCACGGCCCAGCCAAACGCAAACAGCGCAATCGGCAGCAGCGCCCACGACACGTGTGCATCAAACAGAAAATTTGCCGCAAGGTTCAAAACGGACACCGTCAGCATGATGACAAAACCGTGTCTGATCTGCTTTTTGGGCGCGACCTTTCCCGCCAGCCGGCCGCTGAGCCACGCGCCGGCCATGATTCCACCAATCGTGACCAGAAAAAACTTGTAAAACTCGGTCGGCGGCAGCTTTAAATGGTCGCCCAAAAACGCTGGCGCAGACAGCACGTACAAAAACATGCCGTTAAAGGGCAGCCCGCTGGCAAACGCCAGCAGCAAAAACTTGGGGTCGCTTCCCAACTGCCGATAGCCAGCAAGCAAGTGCCGCGCGTTAAACGGCTGGCGTTGCCCGGCGTCTAGCGTTTCCGGCAAAAACCTGTAATTGGCGCACCACAGCAGTACGCCGACGCCCGTTAAAAACCAGAAGATCACATGCCAGTCGGCGTGCGTAAAGATCCAGCCGCCGACTATCGGCGCAACCGCTGGCGCCACGCCAAAATAAATCGTGATCTGGCTCATGACCTGCTGCGCCTGGGCGGGGGGAAACATGTCACGCACTATGGCCCGCGCCACCACAATGCCAGCCCCGGCCGACAAGCCCTGCACGCCTCTGAAAAACACCAGCTGCCCAATACTTTGCGACAGTGCGCATCCGGCAGATGCCAGCGTGAAAATCGCCACGCCCCACAGCACCACAGGCCTGCGGCCAACGCTGTCTGACAACGCGCCGTGAAACAGGCTCATGATGGCAAAGCCAAACAAATAGCTCGACAGCGTTTGCTGCATTTCATAAGGCGTTGCGCCCAATGAATTGGCAATGCCTGCAAATGCGGGCAAGTAGGTGTCGATGGAAAACGGCCCCAACATGCCAAGCAGCGCCAGCAGCACGGCCAGCGTCCAACGCGGGCCGGGCCATAGCTTGTCTGCATTTGGGTTCATGGCGACTTCAACTTCAAGGCCGTGTCGTACAGCGCGTTGCGCGGTGCGCCGGTAATGTCGGCAGCTAATTTCACAGCGGTTTTAAGCGGCAACTCGACCAGCAAAAGCCGCAGCACGCGCTCGCCATCGTCAGCGCGCGGCGCAGCAGGCGCCGGGTGCAGCACCAACACAAACTCCCCGCGCGTGCGCTGCGGCCCATCTTCCAGCCACTCAGTTAACTTGGCAGCGGTCGTGGTGGCGATTTCTTCGAACTGCTTGGTCAGTTCGCGGCATATAGTGACCAGGCGCTCACCCAGCGGCACCATCGCCAGCGCCAATGCCTCAATGCGGTGCGGCGCCTCCATGATGACCACCGCTTTCAATTCGCTTTGCAGCGCGGCAATGGCGGTGTCCCGCTCGCCCGCTTTGCTGGGCAAAAATCCCGCGAAGGTAAAGCCTGAATCGCCAGATAATCCCGCCGTTTTTATTCCCGCTGCACTCAGCGCCGTGGTCACGCTGCTGGCACCGGGCAGCGGCATGGCGCGCAAGCCCGCAGCGCGCACCGCCGACACCAGCCGCGCGCCAGGATCGCTCACTGCGGGCGTGCCTGCATCGCTCACGTACGCTACGCGCTCGCCGCGCTGCAGGCGCTCGACCACGCCCACAGCGGCTTCTTGCTCGTTGTGTTCATGCACTGCGAGCAGTGGTTTTTCAATGCCGAACTGACGCAGCAAGCCCTGCGTATGGCGGGTGTCTTCGCAACCGATGGCATCGACCAGGCCCAGCACATGCAGCGCGCGCAAACTGATGTCGGCCAAATTGCCAATCGGCGTGGCCACCACATAGAGCGTTGCCTGCGGATAATGTTGCATACCCGCAGCAGCCGTTGCCGCGGCCAAGGCCAAGTCGAAAGTAGCGTTCAATGTGGTTTTCCAAAAAGCCAAATGCAAATGTAGCGATTCAGGGTACCACCACCGGTGCCGCAAAACCGACGACCAAGGTACGGGGTGATGCGGCCGAGGCAATTGCGCTTGCGCATTTGCAAGCTGCTGGCTTGAAACTGCTGGAGAGAAATTTCAACACGCCCGGGCGAGGTGGCGGTGAGATTGACCTTGTCATGGCAGCACCAGACGGCACGCTGGTTTTTGTGGAAGTACGCCAGCGCGCCAGCGCAACCCACGGCGGCGCCGGCGCAAGCATCAGCGCAGTAAAACAGCGCCGCATTGTGTTTGCAGCGCAGCATTATTTGATGCGCTACAAAACCCTGCCGCCCTGCCGCTTTGATGTGCTTTTAGTAGAGGGCGCGCTTGTCGGCAGCGCAGCGCCAAAAATCGAATGGCTGCGTGGGGCGTTTGACGCGTCATAAGCAGCACCAAGCTGTAACCAGACGTGGCGCAAGGTTCACGCTACCGTTGTTTTGAGACGCTATCATCAAGCCATGCTCGAACAACGCATTGAACAGCACTTTATTGACAGCGCTGACTTGAAATACCAGTCGGCACAAGTCTTGTCAAAACCCATTGCCGCCGCCGTGCAGGCCATACTCGCCAGCGTCACCAGCGGCGGCAAAGTGCTGGCTTGCGGTAACGGTGGCTCGGCAGCAGACGCTCAGCATTTCGCAGCGGAGTTTGTGGGCCGCTACGAGCGCGAGCGGCCTGAGCTGGCCGCGATTGCGCTGACCACAGACAGCTCTATCCTCACCGCAATTGCCAACGATTACGATTTCAACGTCATTTTTTCAAAACAGGTACGTGCCTTCGGCGGCCAGGGCGACGTGCTGCTGGCGCTCAGTACCAGCGGCAACTCAGGCAACGTGCTGGCAGCGATTGAAGCCGCCCACGAACGCGAAATGACCGTGGTGGCATTGACTGGAAAAGGCGGCGGAAAAATCACGCACGCCCTGCGCGAAACCGACGTTCATATTTGCGTGCCGCATGACCGCACTGCGCGCATTCAGGAAGTTCATCTTTTGGTGCTGCACTGCATTTGCGACGGAGTGGATGCCCAGTTACTTGGCGATCAAGAATCAACACTATGAAGAACACCATGACCAAATCACTGCAATTTAACTTTTTGTTCAAACGCGTCACGTTGGCTGTGGCGGCTGCGCTGGCGCTAAGCACACTCGCGGCCTGCGTACCGCTGGTGATAGGCGGCGCGATGGTGGGCGGCACCATGATGGCGATTGATCGCCGCACATCGGGCGCACAACTCGAAGACGAGGGCATTGAACTCCGTGCGGCAAGCAGAATTCGCACCAATATTGGCGATCGTGTTCACGTCAATGTGACCAGCTACAACCGCCAGGTGCTGATTACCGGCGAGGTGCCCAATGAGCAAGACAAACAGGCAGTGGGCCAAATCGCCACGACGGTTGAAAATGTCACCTCTGTAGTCAATGAATTGGTCGTTTCGCCGATTTCAACGTTGTCGCAGCGCTCAAACGATGTGCTGATCACTGGCCGAATCAAAGCGTCGCTGATTGACAGCAAAGACCTCGTTTCAAGCGCTTTCAAGGTAGTGACCGAGCGGGGTACGGTGTACCTGATGGGCCGCGTAACGGCGCGTGAAGCCGATCGCGCCACCGCCATTGCGCGTGGAACAACAGGCGTGCAAAGGGTGGTGCGGGTGTTTGAAACCATCACCGAAGAAGCGCTGACCCGCATGATGCCCGCGCCAGCGAAGCCTGACGCCAACAAAACCAAGCCTGCAAACTGATTCGCGCCAGGCGAGTCTGCGCCTAGCGCAGACGTTTGACCAGACTGGACGTGTCCCAGCGCTGGCCGCCCAAGGCTTGCACGTCAGCATAAAACTGATCGACCAGTGCAGTCACTGGCAAACGTGCGCCGTTACGCTTGGCCTCGTCCAGCACCAGCCCCAGGTCTTTGCGCATCCAGTCAACCGCAAAACCAAAATCGAATTTATCAGCCACCATCGTTTTGCCGCGGTTGTCCAGCTGCCAGCTTTGCGCGGCGCCCTTGCCGATCACGTCGAGCACCTGGTTCACGTCCAGCCCGGCTTTCTGACCGAACGCCACCGCTTCGCTCAGGCCTTGCACCAGTCCGGCAATACAAATCTGATTGACCATTTTGGTAAGCTGGCCCGCACCGCTGGCACCCATCAGCGCAAACGCTTTTGAAAATGCCATGCCTGCTGGTTTAGCAGCGTCAAAAGCCGCCGCATCGCCGCCGCACATGACGGTGAGTGCGCCATTTTGCGCACCGGCTTGGCCGCCCGAAACTGGCGCATCGACAAAATGCAGGCCCAGCTTGTTGGCTGCTGCATACAGCTCACGGGCAACGTCCGCAGAAGCGGTGGTGTGGTCGACAAAAATCGCGCCGGGCTTCATGCCAGCAAATGCGCCATCTGGCCCCAGCACCACGCTGCGCAGGTCGTTGTCATTGCCTACGCAGCAAAACACAATACCAGCATCCGCAACCGCCAATTTAGGTGTCAAACCATGTGTAGCGCCCGTAAATTCTTCAGTAAATGCTTCTGATTTAATAGCGGTTCGGTTATAAACGCTTATCGAATGACCGGCAACTGAAAGATGTCCCGCCATCGGGTAACCCATCACGCCAAGGCCTAAAAACGCAACTTTTTGCGGTGGAGTGAATTCGTAGCTGCGTGCATTGATCGATGGCATGTTGGGTTCTCGGTTGTGGTGGAAATCTCAAGTTGCGTATTGTGCAATACCCAAACCGAATGACCAGTTCTCCCTGCTGGTTTCCAGCAAGTTAATGATGACATCTTCTGGCTTGAAGGTGCTGACGGCGGCAATGCCGCTGGCGATGGTCGCGTACAGCGTCTTCTTCAACTCCAAACTTCGCCCCGCCGAGCAGCTGATTTGCACAAACACCACATGCTGGGAATGTTGCACACCCAGAAACTCAGGCGTACAAATGAGGTCCTGCGGCGCATGTCGGTGAATGGCTTGAAAGCGATCGGCTTGCGGCACATTGAATGTGGCCACCAAAGCGTTGTGCACCGCAGTGGATACGCTTGCTGTATCTGCAGCAGTGGTGTTTTCAGGCAGAGAAATTCGAACGAGCGGCATGAGAGTCCTTGGTTAAATGGATGAATAGCTACCCACAATTTCGGGCGCTGGCGTAGTGTGCGTTGCGCGCGCTAAAAGCGAAACCACTTGATCTGACCAACGCTTGTGCACAAAATGCACAACCATGAAAAATCTTACCCTTGATGATTTCGCTCTGTTTGTAGACGTGGCATCCGAACAGTCGCTGTCGCAGGTGGCGCGCAATCGGCAAGTTGCCGCCAGTGTTGTCTCCAGGCATTTCGCCCGCATTGAGGCGCAATGCAACCTGCGCCTTGCGCACCGCACCACGCACAGTTTGTCTTTAACCGACGACGGAGAGGTGTTTCTCGCTTATGCGCAGCGCATCGTGGGCGAGCACGCACAACTGGACGCCAGTTTGACAACCAGAGCAAAAGCAGTTGCAGGCACGATACGCATCAGCGTCAGCCAACTGCTGGGGCAATATGTGGTGATGCCGCGTCTCGCCGAGCTGCGGTCTCAACACCCAAACTTGTGCGTTGACTTGCTCATCGACGACAGGCTGGCCGACATTGCGCACGAAGGCATTGACATCGCGGTGCGGGCTGGCTCGGTGCCAATAGACTCGGTCATCGTCCGTGATTTAGGCCACCACGGACGGGCGCTATACGCCGCGCCCGCCTACCTCAAAAAGTACGGAACGCCGCGCCATCCGGGCGACTTATCAAAGCACTGTCTGATCACCAACACTGCGGTCGCCGCCCACAACCGCTGGCAATTTTTCGTCAAAGGACAAACGGTTCATGAGGTGGTGCGCGGACAAATTCGGGTAAACAGCAGTGCGGCTGTTTTGTCCCTGGCGCTTGCCGGTGCAGGCATTGGTCGTATCAACAGCGTTGTGGCTGATCGGCTGTTGGCGCTTGGCCAGCTTCAGTTAGTACTGGCGCGCAATACTTCGCCTGAGCAATATCCGGTATACGCCGCAATTCTTGCTGAACGCCACCGTGCGCCGAAGATCCGCGCCGCGACCGATTTTCTATCGCTTTGTTTCGCAGCTTTCAGGCCCGATAAAGCCGAATGAATCGCTTAGACAATCGCAAAATTTTCAGTGCCCGCTGCAAGATCGACCGATTTGGCGCGCTTGGAGTTGAGCTTGATCTGCAGTCGCAAATCGTTCACCGAATCGGCGTTGCGCAGCGCGTCTTCATAAGTAATCAGGTTGGCTTCAAATGCGTCGAACAAAGCCTGGTCAAAGGTTTGCATGCCGAGGTTGCGGCTCTTCTTCATGATTTCCTTGATCTCCGAGACTTCGCCCTTGAAGATCAAATCGGAAATCAGCGGCGTGTTCAGCATGACTTCCACCACGGCGACACGGCCTTTGCTGTTTTGCCGCGTGATCAATCGCTGCGACACCATCGCTTTGAGATTAAGAGACAAGTCCATCAGCAGTTGCTGGCGGCGCTCTTCCGGAAAGAAGTTGATGATGCGGTCCAGCGCCTGATTGGCGCTGTTGGCGTGCAACGTACACATGCACAGGTGGCCCGTCTCGGCAAAGGCAATGGCGTGCTCCATGGTTTCACGGTCTCGAACCTCGCCCATCAATATCACATCGGGTGCTTGACGCAGGGTATTTTTAAGCGCGACTTCCCAACTGTCGGTGTCCAAACCAACTTCGCGCTGCGTCACTACGCAGTTTTTGTGCGGATGCACAAACTCCACCGGGTCTTCAATTGTGATGATGTGGCCGTAAGACTGCTCGTTGCGCCAGTCCACCATGGCCGCCAGAGTAGTCGATTTGCCTGACCCGGTAGAGCCCACCAGAATCGCCAACCCGCGTTTGCTCATCGTCACTTCTTTAAGGACTTGCGGCACGCCCAAACCATCAATCGTTGGCAGCGTTGCCGGAATCACCCGCATCACCATGCCAACCTGGCCCTGCTGAATGAACGCGTTAACCCGAAAGCGCCCGACGCCTGGCGGGCTGATGGCGAAGTTGCACTCTTTCGTGCGCTCAAATTCGGCGGCCTGTTTGTCGTTCATGATGGCCCTTGCCAGCGCCAGCGTGTGGCCAGCATTGAGGGGCTGCGGCGACACCTTGGTGATCTTTCCGTCAACCTTCATGGCGGGCGGGAAGTCGCCAGTGATGAACAAGTCACTGCCATTGCGGCTGACCATCAGCTTGAGCAGGTCATTGATGAATTTACTGGCTTGGTCGCGTTCCATAAACGAATCCTTTCAAATGGATTACTTGTCAGCAAGCTGAATTGGTTAAGGGGCAAACAATTTTCCGACGGGCCGCCCCTAAGAAAATTAGCCCCCTCGGGGCTGGAGCCTGCGGCTCCAAACCTGCTTGAGCAGGTTTGGACAGGCGACAGAAGCGAAGCCTCTGGCGAGCGGCGGCCTGCAAGGTGCAGAAAGTCGCGCTTTGTGGGCGACCGTGGGGGCTAGCTAATCTGCTTTGATCCCGTTGTCTTTGACCACCTTGGCCCAAATGTCCATCTGCTTGTCGATGAACAAGCGGGCCGCATCTGGCGTACCGCCCACCACGTCAATACCCTGTGCATCCAGCTTTTTGGCGATATCCGGGGTTTTCAATACTGTGTTCAGCGCCTCGTTCATGCGCTTCAAAATATCAGGTGGTGTTTTGGCAGGGGCCAGCACGGCCCACCAGGCGGGTGCTTCAAAACCGGGGTAACCACTCTCAGCGATGGTTGGCACGTTGGGCAAATCGGGGCTGCGTTTGGTGCTGGTCACGGCCAGTGGGCGCATACGGCCGCTGTCAATATGCGGCTTGGTCACAAAGACTGAGCCAATCGACATGGGCACATGGCCCCCGACGGCATCAATCATCAAGGGGCCACCGCCTTTGTACGGGATGTGCGTCCAGTCCAGGCCGCCATTTTTACCCAACAGTGTCATGGCCACATGCCCCAAACTGCCTGAACCAATACTGCCGTAGCTGACCGGCTTTTTGGCCTTGGCTGCGCTCACCACATCGGCAAAAGTTTTGTACTCACTGCCTGCAAAAGTAGCCAGCACCATGGGCGATGTACCCACCAGCACGATGGGCGCCAAGTCTTTTTTGCTGTCAAACGGCAGGTTGGGAATCAGCGCGGGATTCACGCCGTGGGTGTCAAACACCACCGCAAAGGTGTAGCCATCTGCTGGGCTTGCCGCAACTGCTGCTGCGCCAATAGAGCCAGATGCGCCGCCCTTGTTTTCAACAATCACGCTCTGACCGAGCAGTGTTTGCAGCGGTACAGAAATAATGCGTGCTACTTGGTCCACTGAGCCGCCAGGGGGGAATACCGCCACCAGTTTTATCGGGCCACGTGTGGGCCAAGCGGGCGGTGTTTGCGCCATCGCCCCAAAAGCAAAACTGGCCAGTAAACCAAAAAACAAACTGCGCTTGAAATTCATAGAAGTCTCCGTGTTGTAATCATTAAATGGTAAGACCAAATCAGCTTTTATACCCTCAGCGTGAACCCGTAGCTCTACGTAACGCAGCCACTGTTTTACTATTACGCGACGGCGCACAAGGCATTGAAGTGCTGATGACGCGTCGCTCCATGACCGCCAGCTTTGCACCCGGTGCGTATGTGTTCCCCGGCGGCGGTATTGATGCGGCTGACAGCGCGGCGCATAGCCAGTCAACCCGCCGCAGCACGCAAAGCGACTTGCACCTGACACAGGCAATTGCTGCTATTCGTGAAAGTTTTGAAGAGCTGGGCGTGTTGCTGGCCAAACATGCTGACGGTAGCCATGTCAACACAGCCGACATTGCTGCGCTGGACAGAAAAGCGCCGTTTGCCGAGCAATGCAAAGCGCGTAGTTTGACGCTGGCAGGCGCAGACGTTTATGTACTTGCTCATTGGGTCACTGACCGCGACCTGCCGCGCCGTTTTGACGTGCCGTTCTTGGTCGCCCGCATGCCCGAAGGCCAGGAGCCGGTGGCTGATGAATCTGAGCAATTCGAGCCCGAATGGATACGCCCGGCGGATGCATTGGCACGGCATGCAGCGGACAAGTTTTTCATCATCTTCCCGACCATTCGCACGCTGGAGCGGCTACACCACTACGCAACAGTTGAGGCAGTATTAAATGCCTGCGCCAGCGAAAAACCACTCTGGACATCCTGTCCGCGCGCAGGTTTTCTGCACGGCAAAGAAACCCGCTACATGGAGCACGAATCGCCCTGCGGCGAGCTGGAGCTGACCAGCCCTGACGGGCAAATCGTTCATCACCTCGACTGGCAAACCGATGCACCCGTCAAGCTGCTCAAGAACGTCATGCGCCTGACCGCCCCCAACCCCGGCGTGATGACCGGGCCTGGCACCAACAGCTATCTGGTGGGTGATGCAGACTCAGGCTATATCGCCATCGACCCCGGTCCGGCGGATGCTGACCATTTGCAGCGCCTTTACTGTGCAGCAGGCGGTGACATTCACAGCATCGTGTGTACCCATTCGCACCCGGATCATTCGCCCGGGGCGCTACCGCTGCAAGCGATGTGTATCGCTAACGGCAAAGCCAAACCGCTGATTGTTGGGCTACCTTCTGCCCCCACCTCGCGTGCAGACAGCACTTTCACGCCCGACAAAACGCTATTAAATAATGAGCTGCTTGCGCCCGTATTTATTGGTTTAGAGGCTCATTTAATACCTAAAAATGATCAAAATCGGCACACTTTGAAGGTTTTGTACACCCCAGGCCATGCAGCCAACCACCTGTGCCTCGTGCTGCTTGAAGACGGCTTGCTGTTCAGCGGTGACCATGTTTTGAACGGCAGCACCACCGTCATCAACCCGCCCGACGGCAATATGAACGCCTACCTGGATTCACTTGACCTGTTGAGCGCCGCCTGCGACGAACACAGCATCGACTTCATCCTGCCCGCGCACGGCTACGTGATTGGCCAGGCCAAAACAGCAATTGCCCAACTCAAAGCCCACCGCTTGAAACGCGAAGCAAAAATTATCAAGGTCATGCAGGCGCTGCCCGACGGCTCGTTGGACGATTGGGTGACATTGGCCTATGACGACGTAGACGAACGCATCTGGCCTGTGGCCAAGCGGTCACTCCTTGCGCATGTGGAGAAAATACAAGCAGGCAACTGAAAATTCAATGCATTAGTTAGCCCATTGGCTTTTAAATCACCTTGTATTTTGTTTACTCATCGCTCATAATACTAGGAAATGAGACCTACAGATTTACTTGATTTACCGCGTCACTTGCTGGCTACTGCTCTTGAGCGGCTACGCTATTACCCGGGCGTGGTGCTGCTCGGCCCGCGCCAGGTTGGCAAGACCACATTGGCAAAAGCGATTGCAGCTCACTACCCAGGTTCGGTTTTTTTGGATATGGAGCGTGCCGCTGATCGCGCGCAGTTGCAGGGTGCAGAGGCTTTTTTTGCGGCGCATCGCAACCGGCTTGTGGTGTTGGACGAAGTACAGGCCATGCCAGATATTTTTGAAGCATTGCGGCCTGAAATAGATGCCCAGCGCAGCCCGGGGCGGTTTTTGCTGCTCGGTTCAGCATCAGGCAAACTGCTACGCCAGAGCGCTGAATCGCTGGCGGGTCGCGTCAGTTATCTTGAACTGCAACCGCTGCTGGCTAACGAGATAGTGAAGTTAGTACCCAGCAGATCACCACAAATCGCTGGGCAAGCATTAAGCGACGAAGGACTGCTGGCCTTGCAGCGCCTGCTGCTGCGTGGTGGCTTTCCACTAGCCTACACCGCCAGCAGCGACGCACGGTCCATGCAGTGGCGGCAAGACATGATCCAAACCTTTTTGCAGCGGGATTTGCCGCAGCTGGGCGTGACCATTGCCTCTAGCACCCTGCACCGCGTGTGGCGCATGTTGGCGCACAACCACGGGCAGATTTTTAATGCCGCGCAAATTGGGCAGGCTTTGGGCGGTGTGTCACACACCACGATTGGTCGTTATTTGGACTTGTTCGTTGACGCGATGATGCTACGCCGCCTGCAACCTCTACACGTCAATTTGGGCAAGCGTTTGGTCAAGTCGCCCAAGGTGTATGTACGTGACTCAGGTCTGCTGCACGCGCTGCTGGGTATTGGCAGCATTGCCGACCTGCAAGGACACGCCGTTGTGGGCGCCAGCTGGGAGGGCATGGTGGTCGAGCACATTATGGCCGCAGCACCTACGGGTTCTGAAGTTAATTTCTACCGTACCGCTGCTGGTGCAGAGATTGACGTGGTCATTACCATGGGCGACAAGCGCTTAGGGTTTGAAGCCAAGTTCTCCAGCGCACCCAAGCCCACGCACAGCTTCAAACAGTCAGGCATCGACCTTGGGCTGCAGCACAACTATCTGGTTGCTCCCGTCAGGCAAAACTACCCGATTGCCAGCAATGCATCAGTTATTGCGCTGAATGACATAGCGCGGGTGATTGCAGACGCCCACTGACAGGTATCAGTGCCGCTTATCAGCTTTCCACGTGCCGCCGTAGCGGTAAAACGGCTCCGCCTCTGCTCTTGTTCGGCACACAGGGCAAAGCAACTTCCACACACCCGAAGCATCCGCGATAACGCGGTACAGCGCGCTGCTAACCAATTGACAGCTTTCGCAAGCTTTGGTGCGAATACGAACAGGTTTAGACATGGTTTGTAGCTTCAGCTGAAAAAGTGTGAAAGCCGCCGAAACATCAAACCGCATTAAACATCAAACGCCGTAAAAAGTGTGTGGGCGCAAGCACCGCCACCCGCCAGACTTCATTGTTTTCAAGCTGCAGCCGCAGTACGCCGCCCTGCGCCGCATGACGCAAGCCTTTGGCGGTGTCCCAAAACTGGCCGAACAAGCTGACCTGAACGCCACCACTTTGTACCGCACACTGTC
>ENA-OFCE01000834-OFCE01000834.1-metagenomes-genome-assembly--contig:-NODE-834-length-18073-cov-2.928516_pt1 | contig 18073 bp, 15 predicted proteins | sample MGYA00153388_OFCE01 | MGnify analysis MGYA00153388
TTGGAGTTTGGAGTGACGAACAGATGAAGCCCCTGGAAAAGATCGCCCAAAACTGCCATAGCTATGGTTCTACTGTAATGATGCAGCTTTCCTGTGGAGATGTGGACGTCAATGAATTATCACGGGAACAGATTCATAAGATGCAAAGTGACTGTATTGCAGCTGCTGCAAAGGCAATACAAGCAGGATTTGATGGTGTTGAATATCACTTTGCCCATGGGTACACGTTATGTAGATTTTTAGACCCAACCTTCAACAAAAGAAAAGATAGCTATGGCGGTGCTTTAGAAAATCGAATACGCTTTCTAACGGAAATAATGCATCCAATTCGTGAAACTGTTGGTGAAGATTCCATCGTTAGCGTTCGTATGGGAGGTAATATCCCTGACGTAGCAGGAGCAATTGATGTTGCCAAGGCTTTCGAGGAATTAGGGATTGATCTCCTTCATGTTTCTTTTGGTATGGAAGAGCCTGCGGGTGATGTTCCTGCTGACTTTAAATGCAGTACGATTGTATTCAACGGCAGCGAGATTAAAAAGCATGTTACGATTCCCGTTATTGCCGTATCAGAAATCTTTACTGGTGAGCAGGCAAATTTCTTAATTGAAAATGACTATGTGGATTTTGCAGCAGTAGGCAGAGGGATTTATGCTGATGAAAACTGGGCAAACAAGGTTCTCGCAAAGGAGCCTATCCAGCAGTGTCGCAACTGCGGCGGATCAATAAGAAAATGCTTGTGGTTTACTGACCACACCAAATGCCCTGCAAAGAAGATTAGCTGATTGATGTAGATATTCAAAGACGGAGGTATAAGTATGCAAAAAATCGTTGTTCTTAATGGCAGTCCTCGTAAGCAAGGTTCCACAGCTGCAATGGCAGAAGAAATCAGTAAGGGGGCAAGTGAGCAAGGAGCTGAGATTAGGTCTTATTACCTTAATGGTATGAATATAAAAGGCTGTCAGAGTTGTTACGCCTGTAAAGGAGAAAGCCACCGCTGCATCCTGCAGGATGATATGCAGGAATTGTACGATGAAATAGCTGCTGCCAGCGGCATCATTTTTGCTACACCCGTATATATGTGGCAGATGACAGCACAATTGAAACAGGTGATTGATCGTTTATACCCCTTCCTAAAACCAGATTATTCCAGTTACTTAGCTCCCGGCAAGAAGGTCTTGCTGGCAGTCACACAGGGCAGACCTGATACTTCTATGTTCCACCACTACTTTGAACATATGGGTAAGAATCTTTCCTTCCTTGGTTTTGGCCTTTACAAAATCCTCATCGCTGGAGGAACACGTAAGTCGGAGGATTTGCACAAACAAACGGAAATAGTGGCGGAAGCCAGGCGAATGGGTGCCTGGCTTGCCGAATAGAAAGTTAAGCAAATTCTAATAAAAGAGCAAAATTGGATGGCACCAGGTAGCAAAGGATACCTGGTGCCATTTTACGATTAATTATTTCGCCCATTCTGGGGAATGGCTATAAGTGATATAGTAAAAAATATTGCCTGGTATTAATACCAGGTGCTATAATAGGAGTTAGAAGTGGCATTTTTAAGAGTAACCTAAGAGTTTTAAACAATGGGAGGGCTATGATATGAATAAAAAATGCGTTGGCATTATTGGTCTAGGGTCTTATGTGCCTCAACGGATCATGACGAATAAGGAATTGGAACAAAGAATGGATACCTCTGATCAATGGATTGTTGAGCGTACAGGGATTCATGAACGGCGTGTTGCGGCAGAGAATGAATCGACGTCAGATTTAGCTACTAAAGCAGCCCAAAAGGCATTAGAGGATGCTAAACTTTCCGCAGCGGAAATAGACTTAATTATCGTAGCAACGGCGTCACCGGATATGGTGTTTCCGGCAACAGCATGTGTAGTGCAGGAGAATATCAAAGCGGTAAACGCTGCTGCCTTTGATATTTCTGCGGTTTGTTCCGGATTTCTATATGCTCTTATAACGGGTAGCCAATTTATTAAAGCAGGTATGTATCGTAAAGTGTTAGTAATTGGCGCAGAAACCCTTTCGCGATTTACAGATTGGAGCGATCGTAATACAGGGATGCTATTTGGTGATGGAGCAGGAGCTGCTGTTCTAGGTGAGACACCAGAAGGCTATGGTATTTTAGGAGTAGATTTGGGGGCAGATGGCGGTGGTGCAGAACTTTTGAAAATACCGGCTGGTGGTTCACGTCATCCTGCAACGAATGAAACGATATTGCAGAAACAACATTTTATTCATATGAACGGAAATGAGGTTTTTAAATTTGCTGTCAAGGTAATGGGGGAAACCACTCTCAAGGCCTTGAAGAATGCAAATCTTACTGCGAGTGACATCACATATCTTGTGCCTCACCAAGCGAATATTCGCATCATTCAATCAGCGGCGAAAAGGCTTGGTATGCCAATGGAAAAAGTAGTAGTAAACATTAATAAGTATGGAAACACTTCTGCAGCTTCAATACCAATCGCTCTTGATGAGGCTGTAAAATCAGGGACAATTAAATCGGGTGATATTGTTGCGTTAGCAGGTTTTGGCGGAGGATTAACCTGGGCGTCCAGCATTATGAAATGGTGCAAATAAAAATCTGCTGACGAAATAAAGTACAATTTGCAGTTATTTTCTTATAGAATCAGAGTTTATAAGTTTTTTTGTAAGCATAGAAAGTATAAGTTTTTTGGTGCGGAAAAGGTGAGATATTATGAACCACAAAGGCACAATGCCGCTAACGCGGCACACAAAGGAGTGCACAAAAAAATAAATAAAACCCCTTTGTGTCCTTTGCGTCTTTGTGGTTCCATTCGCTTTATAGGTTTTTTAAAGGACGCGTAGCGTTTTTCTCATTACATAAATAGTAATAGACTGACAGCCATAAGCATCATCCCTAAGACTAGACCATAAATAGATAAATGATGCTCTCCGTATTCTCGGGCAGTAGGTAATAATTGATCCATTGAAATAAAAACCATGATGCCGCCCACGCCTGCAAAAACGATACCAAAGAGGGTATCTGTCATAAACGGCGCTAAAATCAAATACCCAATAATTGCACCAGCAGGTTCTGCTAATCCGGAAAGAAAAGAGTAATAGAAGGCTTTTTTATGACTGCCTGTTGCGTAATAAAGAGGAATCGATACTGCAATTCCTTCTGGGATATTGTGAATGGCTACAGCGATAGCAATGCTTACTCCTAGAGCAGGATCTTGTAATGATGCAATTAACGTTGCAAATCCCTCTGGGAAATTGTGAATAGCCACGGCTAGGGCTGTAAAAGTCCCCATACGAAGCAATTTTTTTTCATTGGTAGGAAGCATTGCTTTTTCTGAGTCGGCAATTTCTTCAACGCTATGCACTTCATGTGGATTTTCATGGGAAGGAATTAGTTTATCAATTGCAGCAATAAACAACATACCCCCGAAAAAGGATATCACGGTAATCCACGATCCCATTTTCTCGCCAAGCCCTAGTATTAAAGAATCCTGCGCTTTTCTAAATATTTCTATCATGGAAACATAAATCATTACACCTGCTGAAAATCCTAATGCGAGTGAAAGAAATTTTTTATTCGTTCGTTTTGTCAAAAAGGCCAGTGCACTCCCAATTCCTGTGCATAACCCGGCAAATAGAGTAAGACCAAAGGCTGCCCATAGATTTTCTGTTGCCATATTATATGCCTCCCTTTTTTTGCTCTTATTCTATTTCTTTCTTTTACTTTCCTGCACTTTAGCCATCTTAGATTGGTGGTAGGGTGTAATCACTTAAATAGAAAATAAGACCGTGCAAGAATCATGAAACCTTGTACGGTCTTATTTTTTATTTAATTCATTAATTTGTTTTTGTAAGTGTTCAATTTTGTCTTGTAGTTTTTTTATCTCTAACTCCAATTTTTCAGTGGATTTTTTTTCTTCCTCGTCTTGCTGCGCACTGATAGCGTCATTTAGTAAGGAGCGCTGGGAGGCGATGACAAACATTACTTGCGCCGTTTCAAACAGTCCATTTGCCAGAACATTAAGTTCATCGACCGTTAGCGATTGTGCGATAGTAATACCTACCAGATAAAAAAGTAGAGATATTTCTTCTGGAGTTAAGTCAAAAAATAAGGATTGATCTGGTACTTCTTTAAATTTTTCCAATAATTACACCCCATTAAAATGGGAATTCACTATTTTTATAATATATGTGTTATAAATTAAGTATGCCAGATACATGATAATCGACATAATCAGATACTATCGATTAATTTTATAATCAGAATAGAGGTATTAGCATTACGAAGCAAGCGATTAAATAGTTCTAGCTAATTCAAATGCTTCCCAAACTGCATTTTGAATGTTTCTTACCTTTTTTGCATCTCCTAAGATCTGGACAGTGTAGTTGCTATCCTTGAGTTCTTCATATAAAGCATGGTTTTCATAATAGCCGATTGCTAATATCAATGTATCGGCTTCGAGTTCAATTTCTTTTTTCTCTGTTGCAATGAGTACACCTTTTTCGCTCATCTTAACCAGTTTTGTATTTGTAAAAATGTTTGCTCCATGAAACTTTACCAAATCTTTCAGCATACTTGAATTAGCAGAACATAATTTAAGTCCCGATGCTAACAATTCGGGCAATGCTTCCACAATAGCAACTTTTTTACCTTTATAAAGCAGATCAAGGGCTAATTCACAGCCAACAAGTCCTCCACCAACGATTACAGTACTATTCCCAGCATCACGTACTCCATTTAAGACATCTTGTGCCACTAATACATTCTCATTTAGTTTACCATTCGTTACATTAAATACTTTTGGCATTGAACCAGTGGCTACAATGACTTCATCTGGATTAACCTTATTAATTACATCCCCAGTGACTTCTGAACACATATTGACTTCTATCCCTAATTTCTTTATTTGATGGGTATACCAGCGAATTAATGCATGGTCGTCTTCCTTAAACTCAGGAGCTCCTCCTGGATTTAAGTTTCCACCGAGTTTATCTGTTTTTTCATAAACAACAACTTGATGTCCTCTTGTACTTGCGACTCTTGCAAACTCTAGCCCAGCGACTCCACCGCCAACCACCATGATTTTCTTTTTCTGCTTGGTTTCTTGCAAAGCCCATTCCTTTTCATGTCCTACGGTTGGGTTTAGAGTACACGATAATATACCTCTGTGTTCCAGACCTCCGATGCAAGCATCCTGGCATGACAGACAGGTGCGAATATCTTCATACTCTCCTGCTGCTATTTTATTTGGCAATGCTGGATCAGCGAGTAATGGGCGAGCCAGGCCAATAAAGTCAGTTTTTCCAGCACGCACAGCCTCACTTGCCAAATCCGGATCATCCATTCGTCCAGCAGTGATTACAGGCACCTTTAGTACTTTTTTTAGTTTTTCGTTGTATGGCAGGTATAAACCTTTTGGCTGATACATTGGTGGGTGTGGCCAGTACCAAGAATCATAACTTCCCAGATCCGCATTAAAAGCGTCATAGCCAGCTGCTTCCAAAATCTTAGCTACTTGAATTCCTTCTTCCAAGTCTCTGCCTTTTTCTGCAAAGTCTTCTCCTGGAAGGCCTCCTTGTCCATAATCTTTAATAAAGTGTTTTGTGGAGTAACGTAATATTACGGGAAAATCCGGGCCGCAAGCCTCTTTGATTTCTTTTACAATTTCGATTGCAAAGCGCAGTCTATTTTCTAAGCTTCCGCCATATTCATCGGTACGCTGATTCCAGAAGGCTGTACTAAATTGATCTAATAAGTAACCTTCATGAACGGCATGAATTTCAACACCATCATAATGGGCTTCTTTGATGATCTTTGACACCACTCCAAAACTCTTCACAATGGATTTTACTTCTTCAATTGTAAGAGGGCGAACAATATGTTCTGGTGCCCAGCGATGGGGAATCGCTGATGGACCTACGGATTTTTCTAAGAATGTATTAATGTTAGGAAGCCCTACTCGACCAAATCCTGCAGTAAGCTGAGCAAATATTTTAGAACCATATTGATGAATTTCCTTATTCATAAGCCGACTTGTTTCTATAAATTTTTGAGGATTTCGCTGGGGATAAGGAAAGTGTCCTGTTTTGGCTTCTGCTTTTTCTTCTACAAGCACTGTACCTGTTATGATAAGACCAGTTCCTCCTTTGGCACGTTCGATATAATATTGTCGGCCATTTTCGGTAAAGCTACCATCATCATCACACATACCACCTGGACCCATTGGACACATTACAAAACGATTTTTTAATTCAAGAGAACCAATTTTCATTTTATCAAATAAGATTTTGTGCTGATTTTTCATAATGTCACCTCTTTATTTTATTAAGAGTGAATTAATTCGGTGAACCTATTCACTGAATTAATTCTATAGTTTTCTTATATTTTTGTCAATCGTGGCAATGGTAATTTTTATATCATTTACGTTAAACCATTGTAGGTTAGGTTGCTTAATAACCACTTAGAAATTTCTATAGAATCAAGGATTTCCTTTTGTTTTTGTCGAATTCAACTGCAAAATGGTATTATGAAAAATGACATCCTTTATGGCGTGTTATGCAATAGTAGTATTGGTGATAAGGAGATTTTAATGGATAAAAAGAATTTAAACAGCAGACAGCAGCAAGCAATTCATACAAAGAATAAGCTCTACAATATTGCTCTTGAATTGATTGATGCTAAGGGATATGACAACATTAAAATAGATGATATTTGCAAAAAAGCTGAAGTTTCAGTTGGCTCTTTTTATAATTATTTTAAATCTAAAAATGATATTTTAATTGAAATATACAAAAGAGGGGATGATTATTTTCGGAATGAAGTAGCAAATAAGATCGGCAACCCTAACGCTGCCGATCAAATACTAGACTATTTTAGATATTATGCTAAATATAATGTTACTTCCGGTATTGATACGACAAAACAATTGTATACTTCTCACAATAAATTATTTATAGCCAAAAAGAGATATATGCAAGTCTTATTACAAGACATCATACAAAAAGGTCAAGCAAGAAATCAATTAGTAAAGGATCTCACCCCAGAGGAAATTACTGAGTATTTGTTCATCGCAGCAAGAGGTGTGGTATATAATTGGTGCCTGCATGATGGAGAATATGATCTAGAAGAAGCTATGCTGAACTATATGAAACGTATCATCGAAACATTCGTGAATCAGACTAACGAAGAATCATAGCATCGGTTTGTATACAGTAGTTTAGTTACTATTTCCTCGGAAATGATTATGCAGCTGTTGGGGTGAGATGCTCATTCTAATCGCTGTGGGTAATGTAGGATAAAATGGCATATTTAACAGGGAAGGTGAGGGGGATAAATAGACTTCTTTTTGGGATATCTGGTCTTCCCATTGGTAATGGTCAGAAATTTAACTATGCATCCGGGATAACCTATCTGAAAGGGTTTGGTCTGGATGCAATGGAACTTCTTTTTGTCAGGTCTGTCAATGTATCGGATAAGAACAAAGATGCTATATTGGAAAACAAACTCAAAAATGACTTTTATTTATCGGCTCATGGGTCCTATTATATAAATTTAAATGCAGATGAGTGGAAGAAACAAGAGGAATCAATGCAAAGAATCATAAATGCGGCAGAGGCTCTAGCCAAAGTCCAAGGGCGAAGTCTTATTTTCCACCCAGGGTTTTATCTGAAGGATTCTAAAGAGATGACGTATGATACGATACGACAAAATTTATCCAGACTGCCATATAAAGGAATTGATTATCGATTAGAGACTACTGGAAAAGGAACGCAATTCGGAACACTTGAAGAATTAGTATCTTTGTGTAAAGAAGTCAGTTCGTGCAAACTATGTGTTGATTTTGCTCATATACATGCTAGAAACAACGGCAGCTTAAAGGAGTATGATGATTTTGCCAAACTACTTCAATATATAGCAGATGAATTAGGGCAGGTTGCGTTACATGATCTTCATATTCATATGGGCGGAATTCAGTACAGCGAAAAAGGTGAGAGGAATCACCTTCCCTTAGAGGAAAGTGACTTCAACTTTAAAGCCTGCTTACAAGCACTAAAAGATTTCAATGTGAAAGGCTGCGTTATATGTGAAGGTCCAAGAGTTGAATATGATGCTTTATTGTTGAAAAAGACATACGAAACATTATAATAGCAGGAATTACGATTCTTTAAAGAGAAGGTTTGTTATTATGTTATTCGATTTATTGGAGGATTGCTATAGTTGGATGTTATATCGGCGATCCATTGCATAACACAATTGAAAAGGGGAGAAGACAGCCAATGAGTACAGTATTTAAAAATGCAATGCAAAGAAGCATTGCTCCATTTCGCGCAGATATTGTAGGGAGTTTTTTGCGTCCGCAGTCTATCAAAGAGGCTCGGACCAAGTACCAAAATAATGAAATCTCAGCTGAGGAACTACGCAAAATCGAAGATGCTGAGATTATCAAATTGGTTGAAAAGCAAAAGGCAGTCGGCTTACAAGCCGTTACCGATGGAGAGTTTCGCCGCTCTTGGTGGCATTTAGATTTTATGTGGGGGTTAGATGGCGTAGAAAAACGCAGTATCGCCAAAGGATATCAGTTTAACGGGATAGAGACCAGAGCTGAAACGGTTCAATTGATTGGGAAAATTAGCTATAGCAGCCACCCAATGGTTGCCCACTTTGCATTCTTAAAAAAGATTGCTGGTGATGGGGTGATTGCGCGCCAGACGATTCCTGCTCCTGCGCAATTCCTTGCCGAACTTTACCGCGGTGAGAATAAAGCGATTACCCAAGCAATCTATAGCAATTTGGATGAGCTCGTTGCCGATATTGCGAAGGCTTACCAGGCCATCATTAAGGTGTTTTATGCAGCTGGCTGCCGTAATCTGCAACTTGATGATTGTACGTGGGGGATGCTTTGTGATAAGGAGTATTGGACTGCCAGGCAGCAAGAGGGAGTAGATGCAAATGAAATTGCTGAACTCTATGCTCGCGTTAACAATGAAGCGATTGCAGGGCATCCGACGGATATGGTTATTACCATGCATGTGTGCCGTGGCAACTATAATTCTACATGGGCAGCTTCTGGTGGATATCAGGCAATTGAAAAAGTACTGTTTGGAACTGTGAATGTAGATGCTTTCTACTTAGAATACGATACAGATCGTGCAGGAGATTTTGCGCCTTTACGGTTTATCAAAGATAAGCAAGTGGTTTTAGGTCTAATCAGCTCCAAGAAAGGTGAGCTTGAAAACAAAGATGACGTTATAAAACGAATTCAAGAGGCAACGCAGTATGTTGATATTAACCAAATTTGCTTAAGCCCACAGTGTGGTTTTGCTTCGACGGAAGAAGGAAATCATTTGACGGAAGAAGAGCAATGGAACAAAATCCGCTTTATTAAGGAAATAGCAGACGAGATTTGGAAGTAATTGCTAGTGACAAAAAAGAATTGAACCGCGAAGGACACGAAGAATTCCTTCGTAATCATCGCGTCTTTGCGGTTCAAAATATTTTTTAGTATCTTTTCTCTGCTTTTTTTATTGCATTTTGGAAACTAAAATACTATAATAGTTTATGGGTAGGGAGATTTATGGAAAATCTCTTATATCGAAATTCAATAATAAACAGCAGGTGATCATTATGGATGATATAAAAAATAATATCCTTGATAAGGCCAAAGATAGATTGGATCGTTTCGGCTTTAAGAAAACGACAATGGACGAAATCAGCAGAGATTGTAAAATTTCTAAAAAAACGATTTATGAGCATTTTAAAGATAAAGAGGATCTGTTTACTTGTTTAATAACAAGGGAATGTCATAAAACCGTAGAAATTTTGTTTTCCCAAGTGTGTGAAATAGCCAACCCATTAGAGCGATTAATTCACCTCATTAAAAGTGCAATATCTTACTTCAATGAAGATACCTTTGTAACCAGGATACTAAAGAATGATGATGCTTTGTTTTCAGCCTTTCTGAGCCGAAAATATCATACACTGATTGATCAAGAAATTATCTCTCGTATTGCTGCTATTGTTAATGAAGGAAAACAACAAGGGCTTTTTCGGGAAGTGGATGAAAAGGTGGTAGCATATGCCGGTTTCAAGCTGTTCCAATCTTTTAGTTATATGCAAACGGGCCAATTTCTCACAGATCAAGATAAACAAGAATATTATACAGATGTATTAATTGATTTTATTGTTCATGCGCTTGTGAAGAAATAGCAGACGTATATTTCATTCGTGATTAGGTCAATCGTGTTATGCTTTACCCCAAATAAACCATAACACTAAAATAGTTTATCAGTGATAATATAATGGGGAGGTAATCCAGGTGAAGAAAAGTATCATTAACACCATTGCAATTTTAAGTATGACATCGTTACTAATATCTGGTTGTTCCAAGACAGCCACAACGACAGAGGACATACCTCTGGTCCGTTCTGAAGCAGTAAAAATAAACAGTTCTGGCCAAAGTGCAAACTATTCTGGTGAAGTTCGCGGCCGCTATGAAACCCAGCTTGCTTTCCAAGTAAGTGGGAAAATTATAAAAAGAAATGTTGATCTTGGCAGCAGCGTCAGCCCTGGAGATGTGTTGATGGAAATTGATGCTAAGGATATTCAGCAAAATGTCAACATTTCTTCTGCCCAAGTTTCTTCTGCCCAGTCTCAATTGCAATTAGCTGCAACAAATCTGGAGCGCTATCGTACTCTCTTTGAGCAGGGGGCTATCAGTCGTGCCCAATTGGATCAATATCAAAATAATTATGAGGTTGCTCAGGCTTCTGTTCGCCAATCTGCCGCTCAATATACCCAGGGCAGCAACCAGCTAGGTTACAGCACATTAGTTGCCGATAGTGGTGGTGTTGTTTCTAGTATCAGCGCGGAAGCAGGACAAATAGTAAGTTCGGGTCAGGCGGTACTTACTCTGGTTAAGGATGGGGAGCGGGAAGTTGAAATTAGTGTTCCTGAAAATCGAGTGGATGAGCTGCGTAAGGCTGGGCAAATTCAGGTTGCCTTCTGGGCTTTGCCGAATGTGACAGCCCAAGGAAATATTAGAGAGATTTCACCAATTGCCGATAAGGTATCTCGAACTTATAAAGTACGCATTAGTTTAGTCAATCCTCCTGCTGACATCAATTTAGGAATGACAGCCAATGTTATGGTTGCCCAACCCGGTGGTCAACCGGTCACCTATATTCCTCTTTCGGCCATTTACCAGACTGGGGACATTCCACATGTATGGGTCATTGTCAATGATGCGGTAACCTTGCGTCCTATTAAAGTAGGTGCTTTCGGGGATAATAAGGTTCAAGTCCTGGAAGGACTCCAGGATGGAGATGTTATTGTTACAGCAGGGGTGCAAAAGCTGCATGAAGGAGAGAAGGTGCGCATATGAAGAACCTGAATTTAACCCAGTGGGCACTGAATCACAAGCAATTAGTTTATTTCTTGGTAGTGGTGACATTTATCATGGGAATCTTTTCTTATCAGCAATTGGGAAGAATGGAAGATCCTGATTTTGTTATTCGTCAAATGATTGTTTCCGTATCCTGGCCAGGAGCCAGCGCTTTTCAGGTAGAAGAACAGGTTACTGACAAAATTGAAAAAAAACTGCAAGATGTACCGGGTATTTACTATTTAAGAAGTTATTCTCAACCGGGAAAAGCTGTTATTTATGTCACGTTAAAAGATACAGTAAATGAAAAAGACGTCCGCCCTACTTGGCTGGAAGTGCGCAATATGGTAAACGACATGAAAAGCACACTTCCTCAGGGTATCGTGGGTCCTTCTTTCAATGACCGTTTTGACGATGTATTCGGCTGCATTTATGCCATTACCTCTGATGGGTACAGCTATGAAGAAATGCGAGAAAAAGCGGAACAAGTGCGCAGAACGCTGCTTGGAGTCAAAAATGTTAAGAAGGCAGATTTAATTGGAGTACAAACGGAAAAAATATATATTGAGATGGAAAATAGTAAATTGGCCCAGCTTGGCGTCGATCCAAATTTAATTATTAATGCCGTGAAAACACAAAGTCCTATGGCAGCCTCCGGTATGGTAGAAACCGCAACGGATAATGTGTATTTACGGGTTAGCGGGATATTTGAAAATATAGATAATCTTAAGAACCTGCCGATTCGTGCCAATGATCGTACTTTCCGTTTGGAAGATGTAGCAAAGATTCAGCGCAGTTATACCGAACCAATGGAACCAAGGATGTATTATAATGGCCAGCCGGCAATCGGTATTGCCCTTGCCATGGATAAAGGCGGCAATGTACTTACTTTAGGAGAGGATCTGGAGAAAACCATAATGCAAATTAAGCAGGATTTGCCTCTTGGTCTGGAGATTCATCAGGTTTCCAATCAGCCGGAGGTTGTTAAAGAATCGATTGGCGAATTTACCAAATCTCTTAAAGAAGCGATTATTATTGTGCTGATTGTTAGTTTTTTAAGCCTTGGTATTCGGGCTGGGATTGTTGTGGCTCTGTGCATTCCCCTAGTAATTGCCGGCATCTTTGCATGTATGCAAGCCTTTGGTATTGATTTGCACAAAGTATCGTTAGGAGCACTGATCATTGCTCTTGGCCTCTTAGTCGATGATGCTATTATTGCTGTAGAAATGATGACGGTAAAGCTAGAGCAGGGCTGGAGTAAATTCGATGCCGCTTGCTATGCCTATACGGCTACTGCTTTTCCAATGCTTACGGGAACGTTAATCACTTGTGCAGGTTTCATTCCTATCGGATTTTCGAAAGGGTCTGCATCAGAATTTACCAGTAGTATTTTTACAGTAGTAACCATTGCGCTATTGATTTCATGGTTTGTGTCGGTTTTGGTGACCCCTTTGCTGGGATATAAGCTCATTAATCCAAAACCGAAAGAAGAAAAAGCTCATGATCCTTATGATTCGAGATTTTATCGATTCTTTCGCAAGATACTTACTTGGTGCTTGTATCATCGTAAATTGGTACTGAGTATTACCGTGGCTTGCTTTGTTGGTTCTATTGGTCTGCTTACACTGATAAAACAAGAATTTTTTCCGCCGTCTGTACGTCCTGAATTGATTGTAGAGATGACGTTACCGGAAGGCTCTTCTTTATTAGCGACTCAGCAGGAAGCCCAAAAGCTTGCTGAGCAGCTTCAGGACGATCCTAACATTAACAATTACAGTTATTACGTGGGGCAAGGAGCGCCTCGCTTTGTATTAACTTCTGATCCGAAACTGCCGGCAGCCAATTATGCTCAATTTGTTATTGTTGCCAAGGATTTAGAAGCACGAGAGGCATTAAATAGCAAAATTAATACTCTTTTTGCAGAGGATTTTGCTAATGTGCGAGGACATGTAAAATTGATTCAAACGGGACCGCCCTCTCCCTATCCTGTGATGTTAAGAGTTAGCGGATATGACCATGAGCAGGTGCGGGCTATTGCTAACCAGGTCAGTGATGTGATGCATGAAAATTCAAATCTTCATAATATTAATTTTGACTGGAATGAAAAAAATAAGGTCATGCATTTGTCAGTTGATCAGGATAAGGCAAGATTATTGGGGATTAATAGTCAAAGCTTGGCACTTGATTTACAGACTCAATTATCGGGAGCATCTATTGCTGAATTTTATGAACAGGATAAAACTGTCGGTATTGTTTTCCGTATGGATTCTCAAAATCGCAAAGATCTTTCTGCCATTAAAGACCTTCCTATTCACATTGGCAGTGGCAAATTTGTTCCTCTCGATCAAATTGCCAAAATCAGCTATGATGCGGAAGATGGAATGATTTGGCGTCGTGATCTTAAGCCGACCATTACCGTTCAGGCCGATGTAGGACCAGACATAACAGGAAATGATGCAACAAAGAAAGTATATAAAGATCTTGCGGCACTACGTCAAAGCCTACCTCCTGGTTATAATATTACAATTGGCGGCTCATTGGAGCGTAGTCAGGAATCCATGGAGTTCTTGCTTAAACCTGTTCCGGTGATGATACTCATCATTGTAACGTTGCTGATGATTCAGCTCCAAAAAGTTTCCCTTATGATCCTAGCTGTTCTCACGGCACCTTTAGGCATTATCGGAGTCAGTCTTTCTATGCTGCTCACTATGCGGCCAATGGGGTTTGTCGCTGAGCTTGGTATTCTAGCCCTTAGCGGCATGATCATTCGAAACTCAGTTATCTTAATCGATCAGATTGAACAGCATATCAAAGCGGGTGAAAGTCCCTGGGATGCTATCATTGATTCTGCTATATTAAGATTTCGTCCTATTATGCTTACAGCAGCAGCTGCCATATTAGGCATGATTCCTTTGATCCCTAGTACTTTCTGGGGTCCGATGGCAGTAGCCATAGCCGGCGGATTGCTAGGTGCGACGATTTTAACATTATTAGTATTGCCCACCATGTATGCTGCCTGGTTTAAAGTAAAGCCGAAATCGAATTCTTAAAGGTGGAAAACTCCTGAAAGGCCGCTCTCAAGCCTTGCAGGAGTTTTCTGCTTTTATAATAAAAGAAAAAATGATAATATGAAAGGTAGCAAGGTGTTTGAATTCCAAAAGATAATTACATGGGTAATCCTACCCAAAAGGGGGCTAACATGATACATAGAAAAAGATATTTGTATTTATTCCTAGCTGCTTTATTTATGTTGAATGCAACGCTGGGTATTTGCAGCGCTTCCGAAAGAATTAATTCGGATTCAATAAAGTTTCAAAGAACAGGTTGGAATTTTGATTCTAAAGGGGCGAATGTTTTTGTTGGAACGTTGAAAAATGTTTCTGGTAAAGATGTCGAATTCATTGGGCTAAGGTGCGGTTTCTATGATGCCAATGGAGTACAGCTCGATCATGGCGTTGTCATACTGCGGGATGTTTTAAAGGACGAATATGCTACATTCGAGTTCTATCCCTCTGCTCCAGATGGAACAGTTACCGCAACGATAACAAGTGTAGATGTATATATCAAATAATAAAGCTGATACGTTCTAAAAAAATAAAACGATTTGAACCACAAAGACGCAAAGGACACAAAGGGGTGATTTATATATTTTTGTGCTCTCCTTTGTGTGCCGCATCAGCGGCATTGTGCCTTTGTGGTTCATAAAATCTTACGTTTTTTCACCTACAATGCATTAACACCTGCAAAAACTCGGATGAGAATTTGCAGGTGTTGTTTTTAGTTGTAATCTTAGTGATCAGAGATTTTTTAGCTCCGTCGATTCAGTAATGATTTGATTTACAATACCGTATTCGATTGCTTCTTGTGCGCCAAGCCAGTAATTTCTTTGCGTGTCTTTTTCTATCTTTTCTAAAGGCTGACCAGTGCCATCACTAATTAGCTTGTTGATTCTAGAGCGCATTTTAATAATTTCATCAGCTTCAATTCGGATGTCACTGGCTTGTCCCTGGACTCCTCCCAAGGGCTGATGAATCATATAGCGAGTGTTAGGCAGGGAATAACGATTTTCTTTTGCCGTTGCCAGATAAATGGTGATGCCGGCGCTGGCAACCCAGCCAGTACCAATCACGATGACGCGTGGTTTAACAAATTTGATCATATCGTGAATGGTATCGCCAGCCTCAACATGCCCTCCTTGGCTATTGATAAACAACTTGATTGGCTGATCTCCCGCTTCCTCTAAGATCAATAGTTGTGCCATTACTTTTGCTGCTACCGCTTGTGTAATTTCTCCAGAAATAATGATAGACCGGGTTTTTAAGATTCTTTCTTGCAGTTTTTCTTGATAACTTTCATTTTCATGGTGTTCCACAAATATCATTCCTTCCTTTTGGTGATCTCTATAGCAATCAAAATTGTCGAGAACATATAAAGTTGATCTTCTTTATTCTTGAAAGAAATACCTGCTTTTTGTCTGACTCTATACGAAAAATTATAACGACAATTTCTACAACGACAATCTAATCATCGACATTACAAATTGTGATTTATTAAAAAGTAAAGATTATATTTTAAAATTTAATATAAAAAAAAGTAGCAGAAACCTCTTGAATGTAGTAGAATATAACAAATAGATATTTAAATGTAGTTACAGCAGACAAAAAGTAGTGAAATTAACATCGAGAATATATGAAATGAGACTTGGCAATGGCGCCTGGGTTTATTAACTCAAGGTGCTTATTTTTTATATAGAAGATGTAGAAGGAGGAATAAAAAAGGTCAACATGTTAGAGAAGCCGTTGCCAAAGAATATTAGGATAAGAAATAGGAGGTATACCAGTGGATAAACAAGAGAAACAAAATAATGCAGCAGATACGAAAGTTTCCATAAAAGGATATATCGCATTAGCAATGGCCCTAATCGTATTTTCAGGAATTTTTGCTGGTGCACAAGGTTGGATTTCAGCATTTGATTTTGACACACTGTGTGGAAAATTCGGAACGATGAAGGATGGAAGTAAAGCAACTTTTGCTGGGATCGGTGGCAATGGTGCCAAAGATGGTTTTTTATTTGCACTTGGTCTTCTTCCAAGTGTTATGCTAGCTATGGGAATTATTGAAGTTGTAGAGCATCTTGGTGGTCTTAAAGCGGCACAAAAATTACTATCACCAATTCTTCGTCCATTGCTGGGTATCCCCGGTATTACTGGTATTGCATTAGTTTCCAGTCTGCAAAGTACAGATGCTGGAGCGGGAATGACACGGGTATTATATGATACTGGCGAAATTACAGAAAAAGAAAAATTGATTTTTTCTGCCTTTCAATTTACAGCAGGCGGTACGGTAACCAATTATCTAAGTTCAGGTTCCGCTTTATTTTCATTTTTGACGGTACCCATGTCGATACCCTTAGTTGTACTGTTGGTGATGAAAATAGTTGGTGCTAATATTATGCGACTGTATGTAACTAAGTTTTGCAAAGAGGAGCTGAGCTCATGAATGATAAAACAGTAATCGATGTTTTTGTCGATGGTGCAAAAAAAGGCTGGCATGTGGGGATCAATAATATAATCCCAAATGTACTTATGGCTTATGTATGTATTCAAATCTTAAAACTTACAGGGTTATTAGATTTATTAGGGAATGTATTTGCTCCTGTTATGGCTATCTTTGGTTTGCCAGGTCAAGCCATCATGGTACTAATTAGCGCTCTGATGTCAATGGGAGGGGCTGTTGGGGTAGCTCATGCTCTTTATACCAATGGTGTTCTCACAGGTGCTCACATTACGATTCTAATTCCTGCAATTTACCTCATGGGGTCAAAGATTCAATACTTAGGTCGCTTATTAGGCACGGTGGGTGTCAATCCCAAGTATTATCCCATTATGTTAGGAATTTCTATTTGTAATGCTGTAATCTCCATGTTCATTATGCGACTGCTTGCGTAAAATAAATATAGGAAGGTATTACTATGAATGATTTAGCAAAAAGAGTTAAAGAAGTCTGGAGTTTTCTTCATACTATACCTGAGGTTGGTTTTGAAGAATTTAAAACAGCAGCTTATTTGGCCCAGGAGCTTAGAAAAGCAAATTTTGATGTAAAAACAGGAATCGGTGGGACTGGCGTAATTGGAATGTTAGATAGTGGTCATCCAGGACCTACGATTTGCTTACGTGGGGATATGGATGCGTTAGCCCATCATATTAATAATCAGGACTGTGCGATTCATTCTTGTGGTCATGATGCCCATTCGGCTATGGTATTGACTGTGGCTGAATACATAGCGGCTCAGGGTATTAAAAAGGGTAAGGTGAAAATTTTATTTCAACCAGCGGAGGAAAAGTTATTTGGCGCCCTTCGTACCATTGAAGACGGTGCGATTGATGATGTAGTTGTTCTTCTGGGAATCCATTTACGACCCATTCAAGAGGCAAAGCTAAATCAAGCGACTCCAGCATTGTGTCATGGAGCCAGTTATGTAATGGAGGCAGAAATTCAAGGTAAGGCTAGTCATGGGGCTAGACCACATTTAGGGATTAATGCTATTGATGGAGCTGCGGCGGTGGTGAATGCCATTAATGCGATTCACATGAATCCAGTTATTCCAGCAACTGTTAAAGTTACGAAACTACAAGCGGGCGGTGCCGCGCTAAATGCCATTCCAGACATTGCAAAGATGGCTTTTGATTTACGTG
>ENA-OFCE01000835-OFCE01000835.1-metagenomes-genome-assembly--contig:-NODE-835-length-18042-cov-4.216879_pt1 | contig 18042 bp, 16 predicted proteins | sample MGYA00153388_OFCE01 | MGnify analysis MGYA00153388
GGCGGTCGCCGTGGCTGCATTGCTGTTCATGGGTTATGGCCTGCTGCGCGAGACCACGGCGAGTGATCCCGTCGCAGATCCGAAGGTGCTCGCACTGTTCGTGACGCTCTCGTTCTTTCTCGGTGCACTGAGCTCGGGCATTGCCGGCTACATGGGCATGTGGGTCTCGATTCGCACCAACATCCGCGTCGCCAGTGCCGCGATGCAGTCGCTGAATGCCGCGCTGCAGACCGCGCTGCGGGGCGGTGCCGTCTCGGGCCTCTTCACCGTCTCGATGTCGCTGCTGGGCGTCGGTGGACTGTTCGCGATCATCACGCTGCTCGCACCAGACGGTGTGACGATGGACCAGTGGGCCCCGAAGATTCCGTTTCTGATCGTGGGGTACGGATTTGGCGCCAGCTTCGTCGCGCTCTTTGCGCAGCTTGGCGGCGGCATCTACACCAAGGCCGCGGACGTCGGTGCGGATCTGGTGGGCAAGGTGGAGGCCGGCATTCCCGAGGACGACCCGCGCAACCCGGCCGTGATCGCGGATCTCGTCGGCGACAACGTGGGCGACTGCGCCGGACGCGGTGCGGACCTGTTCGAGAGCACCGCGGCCGAGAACATCGGCGCAATGATCCTGGGCGTCGCGTTGTTCAAGTTCTTCGGCATTGCCGGCATCCTGTTTCCGCTCGTCATCGGCGCACTTGGCCTGATGGCGTCGATCGTCGGCGTGATGGTCGTGAGCACGAAGGAAGATGCGGATCCCATGGCCGCGCTGAACCGCGGCTATTACGTGACCGCCGCGCTCGTGGCCGTGATGTTCTACTTCGCCTGCAAGCTGCTTCTGCAGACGCCGGACGCGCCGGACGCCTGGATGAGCTTCTTCTGGTGTGGCATGATCGGCATCGTGACGTCGATCGCGTTCGTGTTCATCACGCAGTATTACACCGAGTATCGCTACCGCCCGGTGCTGTCGATCGCCGATGCCAGCCAGACCGGCCCGGCGACGAACATCATCATGGGCCTGGCCGTGGGCATGGAATCCACGGTGCTGCCGGTGATCACGATCGGCATCGCCCTGCTCTCCAGCTTCATGGTGGGGCGGGGTAGTGGGCTGATGGAGAACGGCGTGCCGGTGGGCGGCCTGTTCGGCACGGCCGTGGCGACGATGGGCATGCTCGGCACCGCCGGTTACATCCTCGCGATGGATGTCTTCGGCCCCATCACGGACAACGCCGGCGGCATCGTCGAGATGTCGCAGCAGCCGCCCGAGATTCGCGACAAGACGGATCGGCTCGATTCGGTGGGCAACACGACGAAGGCGCTGACGAAGGGCTACGCGATCGGGTCCGCAGCCCTCGCTGCATTCCTGCTGTTCTCGGCGTATCTCGACGAAGTGAAGAACATGACCGGCTCGCCGCTGACGGTGGACCTGTCCAAGCCGCAGGTCTTCGTGGCGGCGCTGCTCGGCGGCATGCTCGTGTTCTGGTTCTCGTCGCTGGCCATGAAGGCCGTGTCGACGGCCGCACAATCGGTGATCACCGAAGTGCGTCGCCAGTTCCGCGAAAAGCCGGGCATCATGCTGGGCACCGACAAGCCTGACTACGCCGCCTGCGTGGACATCGTGACGAAGGGCGCGCTGCGTGCCATGGTGCTGCCGGGCGCACTGGTGGTGAGTTTCCCGATCATCGTCGGCGTGCTGTTCAAGTACCTGGGTGCACCGGGCGAGCGCCTCGGCGCGGAGGCCGTCGCCGGGTTCCTGATGATCTCGACCGTCGTCGGCATCCTGATGGCCGGCTTTCTGAACAATGCCGGCGGCGCGTGGGACAACGCCAAGAAGTACATCGAAGACGGCCACCACGGCGGCAAGGGCAGCGACGCCCACAAGGCGGCAGTGACCGGAGACACCGTCGGCGACCCGTACAAGGACACCGCCGGCCCCGCCGTCAATCCGTTGATCAAGATCATCAACATCGTGGCGCTGCTGATCGTGCCGCTGCTGCCGATGGGTGCCGCCACGGGTGGCAACGCCGCCCACAGCGCGGCCCCGGTCACGGCGGTGATGGCGCCGGCATCGGTGAACGCCGCCGCGCCCGAGACGCTCGCGGCCGGATCGGCTGCACCGGCTGCTTCGGCTGGCCTCTCTGCCACGGAAGTCGCTTCTGACGCCTCCGCGGCAGCAGCAGCGGCATCGGACGCCACGGCAGCAGCGGCCGACGCCGCGTCGGCCGCCAGCAAGTAGCCGCACCAGCGGTTTGTCCAGACAGGGCCGGCAGGGCGATCTGCCGGCTTTTTTCATGGCGCCGGGACCCTTCGGCCGGATCACATCCTTCAAGGCCGGCGTGCGCCGAGCCGTCGTTTGATCGTCGTTTATCGCCGTCCAATCGCCGTCCGATCGTCACTCCACACGGTCGCCCCAGACGGTCGCTACCCGCGGCCACTGCAGGCGGTCGGCGCCTGCGCTGGCGCGCTGACTGAGCCGCTGCCACCGGCACAAGGCCATCACGGCGGCCCGCGCCCCGTTGCGTTACCGTCGTGTCATGTTCCCCGGCCTGAACCTCGCCCAGTGGCTCACGCTGCATGGCCTGGTGACGTTGCTCGCGGTGCTGTTTTATGTGATCACCTCGCACCTGATGCATCAGCGGCGGCATCCAAGTGCCGCCATCGCGTGGATCTTGTTCATCCTGCTGATGCCGTACGTTGCGCTGCCGATCTTCCTGACCTTCGGCTCGCGCAAGCTGGCGCGCCCGCGCGCGATGTTGCAATTGCAGCCGGCACTCGGCAACGACGCATTGCCGTGGGCTGTGCAAACCTTGCAGGCGCTCGGGCAGCCGGCGCCTGACGCCTACCGCGAACTCGACATCCACGTCGACGGGCACGCTGCCACGTTGGCGCTGTGGCGCGTGATCGACGCCGCGCAGCAATCGATCGACGTCTGCACCTTCATCCTCGGGCGCGATCGGCTGGGCGTTGCCGTGATCGACCGGCTGTGCGTCAAGGCTGCCGCCGGCGTGCGGGTGCGGGTCTTGCTCGATGGCCTGGGCAGCTTGATGGCAGGACGCCCCGACCTGCGCCGGCTGCGTGCTGCCGGGGCGCTTTGCACCCTGTTCGTCCCGCCGCTGCATTCGCCACTCAAAGGACGCACCAACCTGCGCAACCACCGCAAGCTGCTGATCACGGACGGCGCGCTCGAGACGAGACGGCTGTGGTGCGGCGGTCGCAACCTGGCCTCGGCGTACTTCGAAGGAGAACCCGGACGGCCGCCCTGGATCGACCTCAGCTTCGACCTGTGCGGCCCGGTGGTGCGGCAGGCGACCGCCCTGTTCGAGCACGACTGGGCGTTCGCGGGCGGCGCAACCACCGCTGGTGTGGCCACGCCACCCGCCTTCAACCATGCGCACAGAGCGGCGCCGACCCACAAGGCGGACGGTGCAGCGATGGGCGGTGCAGCGCCGAGCGGTGCAGCATCGCACGACACAGCAAAGCGCGACACAGCAGCGCGCGACACGACAACGCTCGACACGGCAAAGCGCGGCACAGAAAAGCGCGATGCGGCGTCGGCCACGGCGCTGGCGCAGCTGGTCGCGTCCGGCCCCGACCAGGTCGACGACACGCTGTATGCCTTGCTGGTCAGCGCGGCCTTCCGCGCTCGAAGGCGCATCTCGCTGGCCAGCCCTTATTTCGTGCCGGACGGTGCATTGACGATGGCGTTGGCACTGGCGGCGCGGCGTGGCGTGGTGGTCGACCTGCTGCTGCCCGCCCGGTCCAACCATCCGCTGTCGGACTTCGCACGTTCACGGGCGCTGCGCGTGCTCTCGGCCGCCGGGGTGCGCGTCTGGCTCACAACGCAGATGCTGCATGCCAAGCTGGTGGTGGTCGACGATTCGCTGGCGCTGGCCGGCTCGGCCAATCTGGACAGCCGCAGCCTGTTCCTGAATTACGAACTGATGCTGGCGTTTCACGAGCCCGCCGACGTCGAGCGCTTTGCCAGCTGGTTCGGCCCGCAACGGCTGTCTGCGCACCGCTATGCGGCCCGGCGACCCGGACTCTTGCGCGACATGCTCGAAGGCATGATTCTCTGGCTCGGGTTCCAGCTTTGAACCCGCCGCCGCCGCTGATTCGGTCACCCGGTCGCGTGCCAGCCGGTCGGCGGCGCTCAGCGGGCGTCGTCGGCGGCCTGTTCGCCTTCGGGCACCGGCCGGAACATCGTCAGCACCGCGTCCTCGGTCCTGGCCGGCACGGGCTGCAGCGCCACCAGCGTCAGGGCGCCTGCCAAACGGATGCGCGCCCCGGGCCTGATCGGCACGTCGTGGCCTTTCAGCGTCGGCCGGTTGTTCACCTCGGTCAGCGAGTCCGACAACGATCGCATCGAGAAGCCGTCGACACCGCGTCGCAACTCGAAATGCCAGCGGCTGATGTGGCGCGCCAGCAGCGGGTCCGGGTGGGCCAGCACGACGTCATTGGCCGGCATGCCCTCGTGCACGCGCAGGCGCCCGAAACTGATGATGTCGAGCATCGGCAGCTCGATCAGCTCGCGCGTTTCCTCGATGCGCAGCTGGGTCGGAAACTGGCTGCGGTCGCGCCAGTCGAGCGTCAGCAGTTCGATCGGCTGCGCCACGCCTTTCAGTTCGACCGCACCGACGCTGCGGCACTGAATGCGCCCGGCCGAGCCCAGTTCCTGGAACACCTCGCGCGTGAGCCGGATCTCGCCCACCGCGGCCGACGCCGCCACGCGCGAACACAGGTTGACGCAATCGCCGCTGACGGCCGTGCCGTCGGTCAGCACCGCTCCCCAGTGCAGCCCCATGCGCAACTGCAGCTGATGGGCCCGGGCGCGTGACAGGTTTTCATGCGAGATCAGGCGCTGCACCACCAGCAGGGCGTCGACCGCAGGTTGTGCGTCATTGAACACCATGAAGACGCCGTCGCCGGCGGTGTCGACGATGCGGCCGTGCGCATCGCGCGTGCCCTGCTCCAGCAGGTCGATGTGCAGTTGCTGCAACTGTCGACCGGCCGCGTCGCCGAAACGCGCGAAATACGGCGTCGAGCCGACGATGTCGGAAAACACCAGCAACATGCGCCGCTCGAAGCGCCGATTGAGCTCTTGCTGCAGCGAATTCTGCAGGCGGATGATCTCCGTCATGCTCAGTAATTGCAGGGATCCGATGTCGGGAACGCGTTGGTCTTTCATGGGGTTCTCGGGTCACTGCGATGCCGCAGCCGACGGCGCTGGACAAGCCAACGAAATTGCATTCTGACGGCCCGGAGGGCGCCGCCGTCCAAAAAGCGAGATTGGCCAAATTGTGCGCTTCGTTGCGTCGAACGAACCGGTGCCGATTCGCGGGCGCGTCTACCGGAACATCGGCCGGAACGCCGGCAGAAACATCGGCAGAAACATCGGCAGAACGTCGGCGCGCAGTTCGGCCGTCTTTAGCGTGTTCCACCGCACAGAGCAGCGTCCAGTCGCCGCCTACCCTTTCGTGAATGAGGAGGTTTTGACATGGATGACGACCTGCACAGGGTGGTGGGTGTGTATGCGACACGCGCCGAAGCCGAGGTCACGCACGACCTCCTGATGAAGACCGGCGTGGCCGCCAGCCAGCTGAAAATCCTGCAAGCCAGCCCGAGCGGTGCGGTACGGGCCGATGGGGTCGACAGCGACGAAGTGTTGAACGACATATTGCGCCGTGGTGCGATCGGCACGGCCGTGGGCACAGCGGCGGGCGCGGCCGGCACGGTGGCGATCGCACTCGCCAACGTCAGCCTGTTCGTGGCGAGCCCGGTGCTGGGCACGCTGGCGATGCTTGGCTGGGGCGCCGGACTCGGTGGCTTGGTCGGTGCGGTCGCCGGTGCGGACCAGAGCAAGGGCGACATGGCGCAGCTGATCCGGCAGGCGCTCGACCACGGGCACGTGGTGCTGGTGGCCGATGCGCTGTCGAGTTTGCAGACCGAGAAGGTGCACCAGATCGTCGGCACGTCGGTGGCCGGCACGGACAGCACGGCATCGCCCGCGCGTCCCACGACCACGACCACGACCGTGCCGGGCTGAACCGGCTTCCGCTGATCGACCTCAAGGACGCCCTACAGATGGACAAGACAGACGTACCGACAGCCTTCGGCGTGTTCAAGCCGGTGGGCCACATCGTGATCGCGTTTCGCTCCGAGAACGACCTGAACGGCGCACGCGAAGCCTTGCTCTTGCAAGGGTTCGACGGGCCGGCCCTGGTGCACTACTCGCCCGAGCAGATGAAGACGCAGGTCGACCAGGAACTCGAACACGCCAGCGCGCTCGCCTCGATCGGTCAGGAAATGAACCTGGTCAAGGCACACCGGTCGCTGGCGGAGGACGGCTGCAGCTTCCTGATCGTGCCGGCGGCCGACGGCGCGCAGGCCGAACAGGTGGCCGCGGTGGCGCGCTCGATGCATGCCGTGACGGCCCAGCGTTACGGCCGCTTCATCATCGAGGAATTGATCGAGGCGCCGGAGGCGGGCGCGCAGGTGTTCGAGTCGCCTGAACGCGGACTCGACAGCCGGGGCGGCTCGTCCCGAGATTGACGAAAAGGAGATCCGGCCGATCGAGGCCGAATGCGATGCGCGCGACATTGTTCGCAAGCGCACAGACGTTTCTGTGCGTCGCCACCACATTCGACTTGCCGGTTCTTTGAGCGGATTGCGCCCGAGAGCGGGTTGCGGCGAAGACGGGCACCAATCCGCCTTTTCTTCAGCGTTCCCGGGCTCCGCCACCATGTATCTCACCGGCATCGGTACTGCCGCGCCACCGGCGCGCTACACCAAAGCGCAGTGCCTGGAAGCCTTCGAGGCCTCCGACTGGTATGCCCGGCTGGGCACACGCTCCCACTGGATCGCCCGCACGGTGCTGCAGCGCGACAACGGTATCGAGGCCCGCTGGTTGGCTGTCGAGCGGCTCTCGGACGTGTTTTCCATCGACCCCGACACGCTGACCGCACGTTTTGCCGCGCATGCACCAGCGCTGGCGGAAGGCGCCGCGCGCACCGCCCTGGCGTCGGCCGGAATCTCGGTCGGCGACATCGACGCGGTGGTGGTGAGCACCTGCACCGGTTACGTCTGCCCCGGCCTGTCGGGCCACGTGATCGAGCGGCTCGGCTTGCGCCGCGACGTGCAGGCCTACGACCTGGTCGGACAAGGCTGTGCCGCGGCGCTGCCGAACCTGCAGATGGGCCGCGCGCTGCTGGCGTCGGGTGCCTGCGAGCACGTGCTGTCGATTTGCGTCGAGGTCAGCAGCGCAGCGATGTATCTGGACGACGACCCCGGCGTGCTGATCAGCGCCTGCCTGTTCGGCGACGGCGCCGGTGCGCTGGTGTTGTCACGCCAGGCGCCGGCAAGCGGGCGCCGCATCGAGTGGCTGGACAGCGCCTCGCTGCTCGTCCCGGGCGAGCGTGATGCGCTCAAGTTCGAGCAGCGCGCCGGCATGCTGCGCAACATCCTCACGCGCGCCGTGCCGGCGCTGGCGGCCGAGCATGCGCAGGCGGTGCTCGGCACCGTGCTCGGGCGCGCCGGGCTGCACCCGGGCGACATCGCCGTCTGGATCATGCATGCCGGCGGTCGCGACGTGCTGCAGGCGATCGAACGCCGGCTCGAACTCCGCACCGATGACCTGCGCTACAGCGCCGCGATGCTGCGCGAATACGGCAATCTGTCGAGCGCCTTCGTCTACTTCGTGATGAAGGCGGCGCTGGACGACGCCGCGCCCGGCGGCTGGTGGTGGCTGTCGTCCTTCGGCGCCGGCTTCAGCTGCCACGGCGCATTGCTGAAGGTGCAGTGATGCGCCCCCGCCAAGCGGTCCCCGGAGCCGGTGCATGACGATGGCGCGTGTGCTCGAGGCCGAAGCCCTCGACCACCTGGCAGAGCACGACCCGGTCGCGCAAGCGTCGAGACGCGACCTGCGGCGCATTCATCGCGCCATGGCCACGCGATCGATCCTGCTGCGCGCTTTCGGGCGCTTGCAGGGACTGTCGCGCCCGGCGGGTGCATCGGCACCGCTGCGCGTGCTCGAACTCGGTGCCGGCGACGGCAGCTTGATGCTCGGTGTCGCACAGGCGCTGGCGACACGCTGGCCGACGGTCGAACTGACGCTGCTCGACCGACAGTCACTGGTGAGCGACGACACGCTGGCCGGCTACGCCGCCACCGGCTGGCGCGCCACGGTGCAGGTGGCGGATGTGATCGACTGGGCGGCCGGGCGCATTCGATCACCGGCGGACGCCGGGGGCACCGCACGCTGGGATCTGATCGTCGCCAACCTGTTCCTGCATCACTTCGAAGGCTCGCCACTGGCCGCGCTGCTGGCCGCGGTGGGCAGCTGCAGCAACCGCTTCGTTGCCTGTGAGCCGCGCCGCGGCTGGCTGGCGCTGGCCGGCAGCCACCTGGTCGGTGCGCTGGGCGCGAACGCCGTCACCCGGTCCGATGCGGTGTTGAGCGTGCGCGCTGGCTTCCGGGACCACGAACTGTCGGCGGCCTGGCCGTCGCGCGCCGACTGGCAGATTCGCGAACACGCTGTCGGCCCGTTCAGCCATTGCTTCACGGCCGAGCGGCTGGGCGTGGGCCGATGATGCAGACCGGCTTCGATGCGGTGGTGATCGGTGCCGGCGTCGCGGGATCGTCGGCCGCCATCCTGCTGGCGCGCGCAGGCTGGAGCGTGGCGCTGATCGAGAAACAGCGTTTCCCGCGCCGCAAGGTCTGCGGCGAATGCATCGCCGCGAGCAACCTGCCGCTGCTGGAAGCGCTGGGCATCGGGACGCAGCTCGAATCGCTGGCCGGGCCCGAACTGCGCCACGTGGCGCTGATGCGTGGCGACCGCGAAGTCCACGCCGAGTTGCCCGCCGCCAAGCAAACCCGCCACCGCTGGGGCCGCGCGCTCGGTCGGGAGAGCCTGGACACCCTGCTGCTCGAGCAGGCGCGACGCGCGGGTGCACACGTGATGCAGCCGTGGTCGGTGCAGGCGATCCGCGGCGAACCGGGCGACTGGCGCTGCGATTTGCGCGCATTGGACCCGACCGGCGCGCAGGCTGGCCTTGCCTCACCGACCGCCATGCTGACCCTCCGATGCGCGGTGGTCGTCGATGCGCACGGCTCGTGGGAAGCCTTGCCGAGCGGGCGCGCGCGGCAGAAACGGGCCCGCAAGCCGGCCGATCTTTACGCCTTCAAGGCCAACTTCACGGACGCGTCGCTGCCTCCCGGCTTGTTGCCGGTGCTGGCGCTGGACGGCGGCTACGGCGGCATGGTGCTGGCAGGTGGCGAGACCACCGTGGTGGCCTGCTGCATTCGCAGCGACCGGCTCGACCAACTGCGTCGTGCGGCGGCGGGTGTGCGCGCCGGCGAGGTGGTCGAAGCCTGGCTCCGGCGCGAATGCGGCGGCGTGCACAGTGCACTGAGTGGCGCCACGCGTGATGGGCCCTGGCTGGCATCCGGCCCGATCGCGCCGGGCATCCGGCTGCGCGCCGACGACCGCATCTTCCGCATCGGCAACGCCGCCGGCGAGGCGCATCCGATCCTCGGCGAGGGCATGAGCATGGCGCTGCAATCGGCCGGCTTGTTGTGCGCGCAACTGATCGCCGGCGGCCGGCCGCTGCACACAGCCAGCGAGGTCGTGCAGGCCGAGATGGCCCGCCGCTACGCCATGCAGTGGCACCAGCAGTTCGAGCCGCGCCTGCGCCTGGCAGCGACCTTTGCGCACTTGGCCATGCGGCCGAGCACCGGCGCGTTGCTGATGGGGCTGGTGACCCGTTGGCCGGGCCTGCTGACGCAAGGCGCGCGCTGGGGCGGCAAGGTACGCTGTGCGGCCGACCCGGCCACGTTTCGTGCGCCGATGCCGGTCGCAGTGACGGGACCCGCCGCGGACGGTGCCGGCGCCATGGCATCGCGAGCCTTCCAAGGCACCGAAGCAACCTCGCCTTGATTCAGACCCCGCCGTTTCGCGACCGAAGGACATCTCGATGAACACCACATTCGATCGACTCAGGGCGATCCTGGCACGCGACTACAAGCTCGAGGCGTCGGCCGTGACACCCGACTCGCCACTCGATCAGCTCGGCCTCGACTCGCTCGCGACCGTCGAACTGCTGTGGAACGTCGAGGACGAATTCAAGATCAAGCTGCCGTCCGAGCCGGTGCCGTTGGTGACGGTGGACGACGTGGTGCGCTACATCGACAGCCTGATCGAGGCGCGCATTGCCGCCGCGGCCACCGCCGGGGCGCCGCTGGCGTCGGCGTGACGGGTGCCATGCGAAGGGTCGCGGTCAGCGCCATCGGCGTCGTCTCTCCGCTCGGCAACAGCGCCGCCGAACTGTACCGGCAGGCGCATGCCGGGCGCTCGGGCATTCAGCGCCTCGAGCGGCCCTTTGCGCACCGCCTGACGGCACCGCTGGCGGCCACGGCGCAGATCGACGGCGCCCTGCACTTCGACCCGCCACAACTGCGCATGCTCGACCGCTTCAGCCTGATGGCGCTGCTGGCGGCGCGCCAGGCGATCGACGCGGCGCAGGCGGCCGACGTGCTCCGGTCCGACCGCTTCGATCGCCAGCGCGCCGGCGTGTTCATCGGCACCGGCATGGGCGGCTCGCAGTCGATGGACGAGGGCTACCAGGCGCTTTACGGCGCCCATTCCGACCACGACCGCGACCGCGACCGCATCAAGCCGTTCACCGTGCTGATGGGCATGCACAACGCGGCGGCCGCGTGGATCGGCATCGAACACGGCTTCACCGGCCCCAACCTGACCTACTCGACCGCCTGCTCATCGTCCGCGGTGGCGATCGGTGAAGCCTGGCTGCGCGTGGCCGGCGGGCAGCTCGACATGGCGATGGCCGGCGGCGCCGAAGCGCCGCTCTCGTTCGGTTCGCTGAAGGCCTGGGAGGCGCTGCACACGCTGGCCCGCATCGACGACACCGAGCCGTCGGCCTCGTGCAAGCCGTTCTCGTTGGACCGCAGCGGCATGGTGCTGGGCGAAGGTGCCGTGATGCTGTTGCTCGAACCGTGGGCCCAGGCGCTCGAGCGCGGTGCGCCATTGATCGGCGAAATCATCGGTTACGGCGCCACCAACGAGGCCAGCCACATCACCCGGCCGGGTGTCGACGGACAGGCCGCCGCGATGCGCGCGGCGCTGCGGTCGGCCGGGCTGGCGCCGGAGGCGATCGACGCCATCAACGCGCACGGCACCGGCACGCAGGCCAACGACGCGACCGAGACGGCGGCGATCAAGGCGGTGTTCGGCGCACGCGCCTCGCGCATTCCGGTGAGTGCCACCAAGTCGATGCACGGCCACCTGCTCGGCGCGGCCGGCGCGCTGGAATGCGCGCTGTCGCTGCTGGCAATGCAGCATGGCGCGCTGCTGCCGACGATGCACCTGCGCCAGCCCGACCCGCTGTGTGACCTCGACTGCGTGCCGAACGCGGCGCGCGACGGCGTGGCGGTGCGCACCATGTTGTCGAACTCGTTCGCCTTCGGCGGCAGCAACGCGGTGCTGGCGCTGCGCGCCGCAACATAGTTCGACGCCATCGGCTCGAAAATTTCACGATGCTGTCGGCAGGACGCCTCGACGCTGGCGCGGGAGCCAACGAGCAGCATCGGAATTACGGGAATTGACCGACCAGAAGTACGGCTGGTCCATGCCGTGGAGGGCGACCACTTGTTGGTGACGGACGTGGCCGTCGACAAGCGCGAGGACGGGATCGTCGATGGCTTCGCCATGGCTCGCCGGAGTGCTGCAGCCACTGCATTGACCACTTCGCTGCGCGACAGGAAAAGGAAGCAGACGGCACGCTGACGACCTGCTTTCCGGGCCCGAGGGGACAGGGTTCTGTTATTTGACGCCTGACCTGAAACCCATAGAAGGTCGCATCTTTGCGATGCAGCACGGGCATGGGCTCGGTCGACATGCCGCGCTGCCGGCTGATGAGCCAAGCCCCGCACCGCCATTGCACCTTTGACCGTCCGGACTCGATATCGGCCATCGCTGCACGCACCACCGTCGCCAGCCGAATGCACCCGTTAAACTGAAAAGGTGGACTTGCCATTCGGGTCGCCGCAGCGTCCATCGCACTACAGCGTCGCCGTGCGCGCGCTGTGCGATTACGCGGCCAGGCAGGGCGACCTGGACCTGCGCTTCTCGCCCTCGCCCACCTCGCAACAAGGCATTGCCGGCCACCAGAGCGTGGCGGCGCGGCGCGGCGCGGGCTATCAGGCCGAGGTCGCCGTCAGCGGCGAGTATCGGCATCTGAGCGTGCGCGGACGGGCCGATGGTTTCGATCTTGCGCACGCAAAGGTCGAGGAAATCAAGACCTTCAAGGGCGATCTGCAGCGCATGCCGGCCAACCACCGTGCCTTGCATTGGGCGCAGGCCAAGGTCTACGGGCACCTGCTGTGCCGGCTGCACGGGCTGGCGTCGATGACGGTGGCGCTGGTCTACTTCGACGTCGGGCAGCAGCAGGAGGCCGAGCCGCTGTTGCAGCACTGCAGCGCGGCGGAACTCCAGGCGCACTTCGAGACGCTGTGCGAAAGCTTCATTGCGTGGGCCGACCAGGAGCTGGCGCACCGTGCCGCACGTGACGATGCCCTGACCGCGTTGCAATTCCCGTTCGATGGCTTTCGCACCGGCCAACGCGAGCTGTCGAAAGGCGTTTACAACGCGGCGCGCCTGGGCAGCAGCCTGATGGCGCAGGCGCCGACCGGCATCGGCAAGACGATGGCCACCGTGTTCGGCTTCCTGAAAGCCTGCCCCGGCCAGCAGATCGACAAGATCTACTACCTGACGGCCAAGGGCTCGGGGCGCGGCCTGGCGCTGCAGGCGGTGCAGACGTTGCGCAGCAGTGCTCCGGCGCTGAGCCTGCGAGTGCTCGACCTGGCATCGCGCGACAAGGCGTGCGAGCACCCCGACAAGGTTTGCCACGGCGATTCGTGCCCGCTGGCGCGCGGCTTCTACGACCGGCTGCCGGCAGCGCGCAGCGTGGCCGTGGCGAGCGCCGACACCGGCACGTTGACGCAAGCCGCGCTGCGCGACGTGGCGCTGGCGCACGAGGTCTGCCCGTACCACCTCGGCCAGGAAATGGCTCGCTGGAGCGACCTGGTGGTGGGTGACTACAACCACTACTTCGACAGCAGCGCGCTGCTGCATGCGCTGGCCGTGGCCAATGATTGGCGCGTCGCGGTGCTGGTCGACGAAGCCCACAACCTGCTCGAGCGCGCGCGCGCCATGTACAGCGCCGAATTGAGCCCGCTGCGCCTGCGCGAGGCACGCGCGGTGGCTCCCGATGAATTGAAAAAGCCGCTCGACCGGCTGCAGCGCAGCTGGCGCAAGCTCGTCGCCGGGCAGACCGAGCCGTACCAGGTGCAGGCGGAGCCGCCGGCCAGTTTCGTCGCGGCGCTGCAGGATGCCACGGCGTCGATCACCGCCATCTTCGAGGCCCGGCCGGTCGGCCTCGACCGCGCGTTGCTGGAGTTCTATTTCGATGCACTGCAGTTCGGCCGGCTGCTGGAAACCTTCGGCACGCATTCGATCTTCGACGTGACGCTCGAGGGTGCCGGGCGCGGCGGCCGGCGAGTGGCCGACGCCACCTTGTGCCTGCGCAATGTGGTGCCTGCGCCGTTTCTCAAGCCACGCTATGCCGCGGCCCGCGCCACCGTGCTGTTCTCGGCGACGTTGACGCCGCGGCAGTTCTATGCCGACACGCTCGGGCTCGGTGACGACACGACCTGGCTCGACGTGCAGACGCCGTTCAGCGCCGATCAGCTGTCGGTGCATATTGCGCGCGAAGTGTCGACCCGCTACACGCATCGCGCTGATTCGCTGCAGCCGATCGCCCGGCTGATCGCGAAACAGTACGCGGCGCGGCCTGGCAACTACCTGGCCTTTTTCAGCAGCTTCGACTATTTGCAGCGCGCCCACGACGCCTTCGCGGCCGGCTCACCCGAGGTGCCGACCTGGCAGCAAGACCGGCGCATGGCCGAGCCTCAGCGCGATGCCTTCCTGGCGCGCTTCGAGCCCGACGGCCGGGGCATCGGTTTCGCGGTGCTCGGCGGCCTGTTCGCCGAAGGCATCGATCTGCAGGGCAGCCGCTTGATCGGCGCCTTCATTGCCACGCTGGGGCTGCCGCAGATCAACCCGGTGAACGAGGAACTGCGGCGGCGCATGCAGGCCACGTTCGGCGCGGGCTACGACTACACCTACCTCTACCCCGGCATCCGCAAGGTGGTGCAGGCGGCCGGTCGGGTGATCCGCACGCCCTGCGACCGCGGTTCGCTGCATCTCATCGACGACCGGTTCGCGCGGCCGGAAATCAGGCGGCTGCTGCCCGACTGGTGGCACATCGAGCCTGCGCTCGCGTGAGGCTCGCATGAGGCTCGCATGAGGCTCGCGTGACCGCAGCCGACGCAGATTCGATCAGACTGCCGATCAAACCGCCGATCAGACCGCCTCGGTCGTGAAGGGCTGCAGCGGGGCGTCGACCGGTTCGTGGTCGAGGCGCTCGTATTCCGAGATCACCTGCGCACCGAGCAGCAGCAGCGTGGCGGCGAGTTCCAGGCTGAGCAGCACCGCGATGGCAGTGGTCAGCGAGCCGTAGACGGTGCCGATCTGCGACAGCGTGGCGAAATACCACACCAGCAGATGGCGCGACACCTCCCACAGCAGCGCCGCCGCCACGCCACCGAGCAAAGCATGGCTCAGCGACGGCCGGCCCACCGGCATCACCAGATAGATCGAAGTCAGCACAAAGATCTCGCCCACCAGACCGAGCAGGTAGAGCAGCGCCCCCGACAGGCCGACCAGCGACCAGCCGCGCCCGAACAACACCACCTGCTGACTGCCCATCGCCTGCAGGCTGCCGGCCACCAGCGTGACCAGCAGCAGCCCCACGCCGAGACAGACGATGTAGAGGTACGGAATCACCGCCGAGATCAGGAAGTGGCGGCGCCGGATCGCGACCCGGTGGTGAAAGATCACCGACATCGCGTTTTCCAGCACCGTGAACGCCAGCGAACTGAAAAACAGCATGCTCGCCAACAGCACCCAGCCGATCACTGCGCGGTGCGCCAGGAAATTGGCCAATTCGCCGACGATGGCGTTCGCCTGCCCCGGAACCAGCCACTCGAGGTAGTGACCCAGCGTGAGCAGCAACTCGCCTTGGTCGACGAAGTGCGACAGCGCGATCACGCTCAGGATCAGCAGAGGCACGATCGACAGCAGCGCGTAATAGGCCACTGCGCCCGCCAGCAACAGACCCTGATTGGCGCGAAATCCCTTCAGCGTGCGAATCGCAAAGTCGCCGGGATGCTCCAGCACTTGCCGCAACGGACGGCTCGGGCCCGGCATCGTCAATTCGGCGGGCGCACTGGCTTGCCGCATCGCGGCCTCCGGCGGCACCGCTCAGGCTTCAGGGTCGGCAGTGCGGTCTTTTTCGGGATCCTCCGGAATGACCGGTGGCACCGGGCCCTCGTCGGGCTCGACCGGCAGCATGGCTTCGTCGGGATCGTCGACATTCGAGCGGTGCGGATTGTGCGGTTTGTGGATCATGCGGGCCTCTGGCGTTCAACAGCAACGATCAGCTTGCACCATGGCGGCGCGCCGGTCTGTAGGACGGATGCCATCGCGCTGCCCCGCCGACTGCACAGGTTCAACGCAGACGTGCTCGTAGGACTGCGCTGACGGCCGAACCCGGCCGCAGACCCTTACCCGGCTCGGTGCGTGTCGTTAACCTGAAACTGACATCTCAACACAAGGAAGCAGACATGAACAAGGACCAAATCAAGGGCGCGATCAAGGACGGTGCCGGCAAGGTGCAGGAGAAGGTGGGTCAGGCCACTGGCAGCACCGAGCAGCAGGTCAAGGGACTGACCAAGCAAGTCGAGGGCAAAGTTCAAAAAGGCTACGGCGACGTGAAGGAATCGTTGCGGCAAGACAAGCCGAAATAACGCTTCGCAGGCCGCAAAGATGGGTCTCCAACGAGGCCTGTCGGCAATTGAGCGAGAAGCGACGAACGAACTGCCCTGACACGTCGGGCACAGTTACTCGGAAGCTGGTTTCTAAAACCCCATGGTTTCGTGACCGTTGCCAACCCAATGCGCTGCGCGGTAATCTTTGACGCAGGCAGATCTTCAGAGCAGGCTTGAAACCGACGTCTACTCCAGGTTGGTGTGGCGTGCGCGCATGGCTTCGGCAGGTACACCGAGTTCGTCGCGCAGGCGCAAAACCATCACCTCGAACAAGAGGTACAGCGCGCCTTCGTACAGCGAGCCCATCGGTAGCACGGAACTGCCAACGCCTCTTGTTGTCGGTGAATCGTCGGCCATGGTCTGTGCCGGCAGGTGGATCACCGTGTCTGCCGCCGCAGCGCACGCACCCCGCGGCTGCGCGGTGATCACGAGGGTGTGCGCGCCGCTGTCGCGAGCCACCTTCATCAGCGCAGCGATCGTGCTGAAGTGACCTGGGCCGGCCGACACCACGAGCAGGTCGCCGGGCCCGATGGCGAAACAGGTCATGTCGCCCACCACATGGGCCTGCAGGCCCAGATGGAACAGGCGCATCGCGAAGCCTCGCATCTGCAGCCCCTCGCGGCCGACGCCATGCAGCGCCACGCGCTTCGAAGCGGCAATCAGCTTGACAGCGGCGTCGACGCTCACATCGTCCAGGCGTGTGAAAACGCCGCCAAGTTCGTCCAGCGCGGCGCGATAGATGTCGGTCATGGTGGCTTCCTGGCTGCGGTGCGGACGGACGACACTCAGCCGGCGCGAAATCCGCCGTCGACGTCGATACAGGTGCCGTGCACCATCGACGCCGCGTCGCTCAGCAAGAAAGCGATCACATTAGCAACTTCTTGCGGCTGCACGAAGCGGCCCATCGGGATGCGTTCCAGCATCGGCTTGCTGCGCGCCGGGTCGCTCCACGCCAATTCGCCCATCGGCGTCAGCGTGATCGTCGGGTTGACACTGTTAACGCGGATGCCGCTCGGCCCGAGTTCCTTGGCCATCACGCGCGTCATCGCGTCGAGCGCGCCTTTCGACGCACAGTAGGCGGTGTGAAGTGCAGTGCCGACGTCGGCCGCGATGCTCGAGACGTTGACGATGGCACCGCGCTCGCCCCGCTTCAGCAGGTCGCGCACGACCACCTGCGCCACCAGCATCGGCGCGCGCACGTTGACGGCCATGATCAGGTCGAAGTCCTCGATCGGCGTGTCGACGAAGCTCGCAAGGCGCGTCATGCCGGCGCAATTCACGAGCAGCGACGCGGGCAGCACGCCGAGCACCGCTGCGATGGTGGCTGGCGCGTCGGCCAGGTCGACGGCGACCGTTTCGCAGCCGATCTCCACTTTCAGCGCGGCGAGATCTTTCGAATCTCGGCTGAGTGCGATCACCGTCGCGCCCAGGCTTGCGAGGTGCACCGCGGTTTGCCGGCCGATGCCCTTGCCGGCGCCAGTGACGATGACCCGTTGGCCTTCAAGACTCATACCCAGCTCCATTTGAAGCGGACCTACAGCGCGCGGCCGTCGGCGTTGAACACGTAGGCGCGTTGCGGCTGCGCCGAGACCTGCAGCACGTCGCCGCGCTGTGCGGAAACTCGCCCGGGCACCTGCACCGTGAGCGTGGCGCCGTCGCTGGTCTTGGCGTGGATCTGCGAACTGCTGCCCAGGTTCTCGAGGTACTCTGCCCGCACCGTGAGGCCGATCGGCGCGGCATTGCCGAGTTCGATGTGTTCCGGTCGCAGGCCAAGCGTCACGGCGTCGCCCGTCCGCACCTGCGCGCCCTCGCGCAGTGGCAGCGAAATCGTGGCGCTCGATGTGGCGCTCGACAATCCAGCATGCTTGAGTTGCATCTGGCGAGCTTCGACCGCGGCCACTTGCATGTTGAGAAAGTTCATGCGCGGCGAGCCGATGAAGCCTGCCACGCCCGTCACCAAACAACGCATCGTTCCGCTCCGTCCTTCTCTGCCAGGGCGCCCTCGGCCACCTCGCGGCTGACGGCGGCGGCAGTGTACGCGAAGCACGACGAAGGCCGCCACGAACCGCGTCGCTTCGCGCCGAAGTCGAGGCA
>ENA-OFCE01000840-OFCE01000840.1-metagenomes-genome-assembly--contig:-NODE-840-length-17984-cov-3.356852_pt1 | contig 17984 bp, 19 predicted proteins | sample MGYA00153388_OFCE01 | MGnify analysis MGYA00153388
GGCTCATATATGGAACCGGAACCTTTTCAGAGTATATGATCAAACCAGACTGGTTGCTTATTCCGATACCTGAAGACATTTCCTATGATCAGGCATCTATGGCCTGTTGCGGTCTCGGCCCGGCCCTGGGAGCTGGTAAAGCAATGAACATACAAACAGGAGATACGGTATTGATAACAGGGTCCGGACCCGTAGGATTAGGAGCTGTCATCTATTGCACTTCCAAAGGAGCCCGGGTTATTACCGTTAGTAAAAATGAATACCGTCGACAACTCGCTTTTGCACTTGGTGCGGAAAAAACTATTGATCCATCAGAAAATGTTGAAGAGTCTATTGCAGCATTTACCGGAGGAAAAGGTGTTGACAAAGTAATAGAATGTTCCGGCGAATCAATGTATCATGCATTAGCTTTTGAATCAGTTCGCCGAAAAGGACAGATCGCATTCATCGGTGAATCATCTCAGATCACCTTCGACCTCAGCAAAAAATTACTTCGCAAAGGATTGACCCTTCATGGTATCTGGCACTGGAATCTGAACGACTCTGAGGAAATGATCCATGTTATCAGGCAATCAAAAGATAAAATAAATCAGTTGATCACCCATACGTTTCCACTTGATCAGATAGAAGAGGCATTTAATATTCAGCTTACCGGCCATTGTGGTAAGATCATCCTCAAACCATAAAATTTTCAAAGAGCTATCGTTACTTATAAATGATATGTAGTTTGCATCGATCTTATAAATGCCAATCCTTTTTCTGCAATTTCGTTCATCCGCTGAGAGCGGATTTGTACTTCTACCCATTGCCCTTTTGGACCCATTACCGTAGTGTGCAAAGATTCGTAACCATTTGCTTTGGGGGATGATATCCAATCTCTCAACCTATCGGGATTAGGGCGATATAAATCTGTAACGATAGAATAAGCCTTCCAGGATTCCGTTTTTTCCAATTCGGGGTCGCAGTACAGTATGATTCTTATGGCAAACAAATCATACACTTCCTCAAAGGGAATCCCCTTCTTTTTCATTTTTGACCATATAGAATGTATGGATTTTGGCCTGCCCAATACCTGTGCCTGCAGACCTTGGCCACTCAGAATCTTGGTGATAGGGCCAATAAATTCCTTGATAAAATGTTCGCGTTCGGCTTTCTTCTCGTTCAGCTTTTGGGCGATGAACTTGTACGTTTCTGGCTCCATGTATTTCATGGAAAGATCTTCCAACTCTGATTTTATGATGTATAAACCCAAGCGGTGGGCCAAGGGAGCATACAAATAAACGGTCTCCGAACAAATTTTGAGTTGCTTGTCTCGAGGCATAAACTCCATTGTTCGCATGTTATGCAATCTGTCGGCGAGCTTAATCAGAATTACCCTAACATCATCCGCAAGGGTAAGCAGCATTTTGCGGAAGTTTTCTGCCTGCAAAGAACTGTTGGCATCAAACACTCCAGAAATTTTTGTAAGTCCATCAATTATTTTGGCAACCTTTTTACCAAATTGATGCTCGATATCTTCCAAGGTAATATCGGTGTCTTCTACCACGTCATGTAACAAAGCGCAAACAATAGATGTGGTACCTAGGCCAATTTCTTCGGCAGCTATTTGTGCAACGGCAATGGGGTGATAGATATAAGGCTCGCCAGATTTGCGGCGCATGTCCTTGTGGCTTTCTACAGCCATATCAAAAGCCAACCTTATCATTCTTTTATCACCTTTTTTAAGAGTTAACTTACATGCCCTTAATAAAGTCCGGTAACGTTTCAGAATCTCCGACTTCTCTATTTCAATATCAATTATGTAATCTTTCATTCGTATATGTGTAGCTATAAAGTTAAACCGATAAATATTTGCGATATTGGGTTACTTATTGATGTGGAAGGTAATTAATATCATATTATATCGTATATAAAAATATGAAAATTAAAGGTTGGTTAATGCTTGCATCTATACTCATAATGTCACAATTTGGTATTGCACAGCAAATGGCGCCTATTATAGTAGGGAAAAATGACACTTTGAAAGTGGCCACCACCAACTATAATGGAGAGATTATGCCTTGGGTAGTTTTGAACCAAGTGGTGGTAACCGATCATAGAATATTTAGAAGTGCATTGGCTAGGGCAAAGTTTAATCGCTTGCGCTACAATGTGCTCAAAGTATTGCCCTATGCCCGTTTTGCTGGCGAACGTTACCGCAGGTTGGAGAGAGATTTGGCACAAACTACCGACAGGAAACTAAAAAGACAATTATTGAAAGATTGCCAAAATGAAGTTAAAAACCTCTTTAACAGCAAGATAAAGGATATGACGATTTCTCAGGGAGAAATATTGATTAAATTGATTGATAGGGAAACTGGTAACAGCAGTTATGGTTTGGTTAAAGATATACAAGGCGGCATTCCCGCATTTTTTATGCAATCTTTGGCCAGGCTTTTTGGCCACAATTTGAAAGCCGAATATGACCCCGAAGAAGAGCGGGATATTGAAACAATTATCAGCACGGCAGGTTATTACAATTACCAATAATATCAAATGGATAAAGAAAACATATATCAGTTTTCGGCTGAAACATTGCAAAAAACTGAGGTAAGTCTCAATAATTATAAGGGCAAAGTGCTGTTGATAGTAAATACCGCTTCTGAATGTGGATTTTCGCCGCAACTAAAAAATCTCGAACAGTTACGCAAGGATTACGAAAATTACCCTTTTGAGATTTTGGCATTTCCGAGTAATGATTTCGGTCAGCAAGAACCCTTGGAAGGGGATGAAATTCAAAAATTTTGTGAGCTCAACTATCTGACACACTTTACGATATTCAACAAAGTGGATGTTAGAGGAGAAGATGCTCATCCGTTATTCAAATTTTTGGCAGACAAAAAGCGTAACGGCAAAATATCTGCCGCACCCAGATGGAATTTCCATAAATACTTGATAAACACTGAAGGAGAAGTGATTGATTTTTTTTATCCCTTTACAAAGCCAAACTCTGCCAGAGTAAAAATGGCTATCAACAAGTTACTTAAGTCAACCAGTATTTCATTATGAAATTAGATATTTTATTTATAGCCGCACATCCGGATGATGTAGAATTGGGCTGTGCCGGAACTATATTAAAGCACGTAGAACTGGGTAATAAAGTTGGCATTTTAGATTTGACGCTTGGAGAGTTGGGTACAAGAGGTTCCGCTGAAATAAGAGAAGCAGAAGCCAAAAAGGCAGCTGAGATTTTAGGTATAGACATTCGAGAAAATTTGGGTTTTAGAGATGGTTTCTTTAGAAACGATGAATACCATCAAATAAGAATAATAGAAAAAATAAGAAAATACAGCCCTCGAATAGTGGTTACCAATGCTTATCAGGACAGGCACCCCGACCACGGAAGAGCATCCAGTCTCGTTTTTGACGCTTGTTTTCTATCTGGCTTACCTAAAATACAAACCTTTGATGAGAACGGAGAATCACAACTAGCCAACCGACCAGATTTGTTGTTACACATGGTACAAGACAATTATATCAAACCCGACATATTAATTGATGTAACTGCTTTTCAAGAGCAAAAAATGCAGGCGATAAGAGCTTACGAATCTCAGTTTAATTCTTTAAATGCAGATACAGACGAGCCTGAAACCTATATCTCAAAACCTGATTTTTTAGAAGTTGTAGTGGCAAGATCCAGAGAGTTTGGCAAAGCCATACACGCAACTTATGCCGAAGGTTTTTTATGTCGTAAATTAATAGGTGTTAATAACCTGTTTGATATTAAGTAGTAGAGAAAACTTTTGCATGCCAACTTTCAGAAAATGGCACCTCCCATTTGCTTTTTAAATCTGAACCATTTGTTACCATATTGTTGAACACGATAGTTTCATTTTTTATTCTACCATCCAATACTAGTTTTTCAAAATTTTCTCTATTTGTTATCTTAACTTCTTCTTGTTCTCTCCAGGCTATATTAAAGCGGTTGAATAATTCAACATTATATTTTTGTTCTATTTCTTTCATCAGGCGCACAGAAGAATCTATGGAGCAACCACTTGCACTTGCCACATTTTCATCTACCCATAAAATTATAAAAAGCCCATACCTTATTTCATATCCAGCGCTTAGGTCTTGACCGTGGGCCTGCCATGTTGCGGTAAAGCTTTTTAATGATTCATTGATTTCTGATATCTCCTTGCCGGTAAATAATCTGTTTGATTGGTACACCCAAACCTTAGAATTTTCGTGATATTTCATTGTTACGTGTTATTGTATAATATTATTAAGGCTTATTTAACATTTCCATTATCTTTTTCATCGTACTTAAAAAATTGAAACAAATTTAATAGGTTTGTTGTTGTTATGGTAAACGTGGAGATGGGAAGATACAAATACATACTTGCAATAGGTTTACTGATGCTTACTCATATTACAATTATGTTTTTATGGGTATCAAGTATGAAAAATGAAGCAAATTTAAATGCCTCAATCTCAAAATCTTCGTTCAAATTAAATAACAAGGAAACTCCTGTTAAGCCTTTACCAGTCTCATTTTCAAACAATTAAATTTGCTGTAATCTCAGCAATATCCAATACTTGAATGTTTTCGAAATCAGTATGTTTTGCACCATCGTTCATCATTGTCATACAAAATGGGCAACCTACTGCAATTATATCTGCCTTAACCTCTACTACATCATTTAATCTTTCTAAATTAATGTCTTTTTTACCTTTTTCTGGTTCTTTAAACATTTGAGCACCACCCGCTCCACAGCATAATCCGTTTTGTTTGCAACGTTTCATTTCAACCAAATCTGCATCTAATATTTCTAAAACCTTTCGTGGAGCTTCATATACGTTGTTTCCACGCCCTAAATAACAGGGGTCATGAAAGGTTATGCGTTTGCCTTTAAATGCTTCATTATTTTGGGTTTTCAATTTACCTTCAGCAATCAAATCGGCAATGAGTTGGGTATGGTGAATAACTTCGTAATTGCCGCCTAGTTGCGGATATTCATTTTTTATGGTATTGAAACAATGTGGGCAGGCGGTCACAATTTTTTTTATGTTGTACGCATTTAACACATCAATATTCACCATTGCTTGCATTTGAAACAGAAATTCGTTTCCTGCTCGTTTGGCAGGATCTCCGGTGCAGCTTTCCTCTGTACCTAAAACTGCATAATTTATACATACGTGGTTCAATATTTTTGCGAAGGCTCGAGTTACCCTTTGCGCTCGCTCATCATAACTTCCCGCACAGCCAACCCAAAACAAAATTTCTGGAGCTAAACCTTGGGCAGTCATTTCGGCCATTGTTGGCACTTTTATTTTCAAATTGTCCATGGTTAATTTTCTGATGAGTTTGCCCAGTTCAATCTATCTGCTGGCGAATATTTCCAAGGGGCTCCATTGTTTTCAATGTTGCCGAACATATTGTTCAAGCTGTTGGGTGCTTTAGATTCTTCCATTACCGCATAACGGCGCAAATCCATAATAATAGATAATGGATCAATGTTTATGGGGCAGGCTTCTACGCATGCGTTGCAAGTTGTGCAAGCCCATATTTCTTCACGACTGATATAGTCATCTAACAATGTTTTTCCGTCTTCAAATCCTAATCCCTTTTGGTCTATGTTCTTACCCACCTCCACCAACCTATCGCGGGTGTCCATCATTATTTTTCTTGGGGATAAAAGCTTACCCGTTATATTTGCTGGACAAACAGAAGTGCATCGCCCACATTCTGTACAGGTGTAGGCATTTAATAACTGTATTTGGTTTAAATCCATTACATCTTTTGCTCCAAATTTTATCACTTCATTTGTTACAGGAGGTACAAACGAAGAATCTAACATTGCTTTCACTTCCGTGGTAACCGATGCCATATTATTAAATTCTCCCTTAGGTTTAAGATTGGCGTACCAAGTATTGGGGAAAGCCAAAATAATATGAAGGTGTTTGGATAAAGGCAAGTAGTTTAAAAATGCAAGGATTCCTAAAATGTGCAACCACCAACAGAATCGTTCAATAAATATTAAGGCTTGTGCCGATTGGGGGAGCATAAAACCCAAATGTTGCGATACGGGAAAATAACCTGCTTTTACATAATGTGCAATTCCGAGATTTTGTAATTGAAAATCACTGCCGTTCATCAACAAAAAGGCTGACATCAAAACAACCTCTATCCATAAAATATTAAGCGCATCTGTTTTAGGCCAAGCTGCCATCTCTACACCAGAAAATCTTTTCAGTTTTAATATCAGCCTACGAGCTAAGAAGGCGAAAACTCCAATCAGCACCAATACCGCCAAAATTTCGAAACTGCCAATCAGAAAATCATAAAAACTTCCTAAAAAAGAAAATATGCGGTGCGTACCAAAAATACCATCAATAATAATTTCTAAAACTTCTAGATTGATGATGATAAAACCTGCATAAACAAAAAAGTGCAGAATACCGGCAACAGGTTTCACCACCATTTTAGTTTGACCGAAGGCTATTTTGAATAGCATAAACCAACGTTCGCTTTTACGATCAGACCTATTTGTGATTTTGCCTAGCTTAATGTTTCTAACAATCTTTTTAGCATTGGTGTAGAACAAGGCTATTGCCGATATAAACGCAAGCAAGAAGATAATTTGTGAAAGCATTAAGATTTTTTTTTATGCGAATTTATGAAAACCATTTTAATGTTGTGATAAATGGGTTTTTCTTTTTTGTGTGCATTTATTATACTGAATAACAGTACTATAATACATTATATAACTAAATTTTGTTTTATAGTGGAAAAATAGTTTGCACATTAGCAAAAACAATCTACATTTGCAATCCCTAAACAATAACCGATTGTTTGTGAAATGGTGCGGTAGCTCAGTCGGTAGAGCAAAGGACTGAAAATCCTTGTGTCGCCGGTTCGATCCCGGCCCACACCACGGGGATAAACTACCTTTCAATGAAAATTGGAAGGTTTTTTTTGTCAAAAATTTTGTTTCCATTATTAAACTTGTGGTTACATTTTAGATCATATAAGTTATTGTATGCGTTTTTTTCTGTGAAGTTTCTAAAAAGATAATAAATTTATTTTACGGAAATAATTTTCATTTTAAAACAAAAATTTTATGTTTAAATTGTATCTTATTGGGCTTTCAGTTAAGAATATTAACTCATTTTTTTGCAACAATTTAACGTTGGTAGCGTAACCCTAAGCATATAAAAACCTATTAAAAAATTATATCATGAGAGAATCTAACCACTATATTGTATTTAGAATTGGAGCCGACACAGACTTAAAAAATGGGCTTTTTTCGATGGTTGAAAAAACATTAAAAATAATGGAGGCGAAGGAAGATTATGTTGCGTGTCAGGCTATTTATGATGCAATGATGTTCCAAAAAATTCCTACCGAAGAATTAGAGTGGCAGCCAGCTTAATGCTTCCACCAATCTTAAATCTTAAAAATTACGAATATGATTGTTATTGTGCAAAGCTTCGTCCTCAACAAGATTCCAAGCTACATTTCATTATCGAAATTTTAAAGAATAATACACTTTAACTCAGCCAACGCAGACATCCCTTTTTTTAGCCCGGATAGCAACGGCACACTTTTTTGCTAAGCCTATTACCGGGAGGGAAAGCAAAAAAGGTACAGAGTGTATAGCCGAACAAACTGAGTTAGTTGTTACCCAATTAAGTGTGGCTTCTAATAATTAATTAATAGCCAAAGATTTCTTTTAAGCTCAATTTCTGTACTTCGCCATATTTTGCCATATCTTTTTCTGAAACCTTTTTTTCTGAAGCCAAAACGCAATAGGTGTAAGGCTTATTAGATAGGTATTGTTTGTGAAACTGTTCTATTTGATTGAAATCAATTTTATCAACGGCGGAGTATGTTTGCTTACGAATATCTTGATTGAGCCCTTTGCGCTGTGCGTCCAAGTAATTGAAAATAATATTGTCTTGGTTGATTCTTGCAGTTTCAATATCTTTTTTAATGCTAGCTCGGGCATTGTTCAGGTTTTCTGTGACGTTGGGTATTTGGTTAAGCAATTCGTTCATTGCTCCAATGGCTTCATTAAATTTATCGGCTTGGCAACCTACATAGGCTAAAGAAAAGTAAGAATCTTCCTTTTTATCGGGCGTCACATAATAGGCAAAAGTAGAGTAGGCTAACGCTTTGGATTCGCGAATGGTTTGAAAAACTAATGCGCTCATCCCACCTCCAAAATAATTATTGAAAACTGCAATGGTAGGTTCTTCGGCAGCATTATAATTGTTTGTATTTCTTACCCAACGAACTTCGGCTTGCACCATATCATAATCTGCATAAAGCACCTTGTTTCTGGTTTGTTGGGCGTAATTAAATTTAGTGGCTGTTTTGGGAGTCTTAAAAGTAGTGGGAATGATGTGTATTTTTTGAAGGCTTGGTTTAAATGTAACCAAGGTTTTTGGACCATAATAAATGATTTTGTGCGGATAATTATTTAACCCGTGCAGGATTGAAACCAGTTCTGCCGAGGTTGTTCGGTTTAATTCCGCATCAGAAATTATGTAATTGAAAGGATTGTTTTGGCCGTATCGTGCATAAGCAGTTAAGCCACTCATAATAGCAGCTTTGTTGGACTTCGCATCTGTGCGTGATTTGGCTATACGTGCTTTTAGTGCGCTTAAAGCCAATTCGTTAGGCTTGCAATTTTTTAATAAGTTTTCGAAAAGAGAAACTGCTTGTGTAAAATTTTCTTCCAGACCTTCTATTTTTACGAGGGTAAATTCTCTGTCCGCATTGATGGAAAAGCTGCATGCTATTTTATAAAATGCCTTGCTGAATTCTTCGGCACTCATCTTGTCTGTTGCCAAAAATTGCAGATATTGTGCGGCAAGATCTAGTTTTTTGTTGTTCCAAGTACCCATATCAAAACGATATTGTAAACGGAAAATGGAATTGTCTTTATTTTGTACATAGAGCAATTCTGCGGGGCCAATTTTACTTTTTATTAAATCTTTATTATAATCTATAAAAACAGGTTTTATAGGCATACTAGGCATTTCGTTTACCATTTTTACAAAAGGAGATTGTGCATCGTGGTTTGTTTCTACAGCGGTAATGGCTGGTTTTTCTACCTTTAAAATATTTTTGTCTATTCCTTTTCGTTTAAAAACTGCTACATAATTATCCTTAAAATATTTGTTGGCGAAGGCTACAATATCTTTTTTGGTAATTTTCGAGAGCTGATCTGTGTAGCCAACTTGGTCTTTCCAATCTAATTCGGAAGTGTAAGCATCCATTAAACTTTCTGCTCGCGTATTATAAGATTCTGATGCCAAAATCTTATTTTTCTTTTGGTTGTTGACGATTGAAGTAATAAGATTATCGTCAAAATTTCCTTTTTTTAAATTCTCTATCTCAGCAATCATCAACGTTTTAACATCTTCTAACGACTGACCCTGCGTGGCGTTGCCTTGCATGTACAAAACGCCATAATCTATCAAGGTATAAGCGAAGGCACTTGCTTGGAGCAATTTTTGTTTTTTGACCAAATTCAAGTCCATTAAGCCAGCTTTGCCGTTGGTTAAAATCTGACCCACTAAATCTGCCATCAAAACATCCTTGTCTTTATTTCCAGGCAAACGGAAACCAATGGAAACACTCTCTGCATCGGGACCAATAACTTCCTCAATGATGGGCTGGTTAATCGGAGTTTCTGGATCGAAAGTATAGGCGGGGAGTTGCTTGCTTTGCATATATGAAAATGCGGCATCAACTTTTTTAATCATCGCATCTGCATCAAAATCGCCAGACATTATCACCCCCATATTATTGGGCACATAATAGGTATTAAAATATTCGCGTATAGCTAAAAGAGAAGGGTTTTTCAAATGTTCTACCGTACCAATGGTGGTTTGCCTGCCGTAATTGTTGTTCTTAAAAAGTGTAGAAAATAATTTCTCGAATACCTTTCTGCCATCACTATCTAAACCACGGTTTTTTTCTTCGTAAACGGCTTCTAGCTCCGTATGAAAAATACGGAAAACTGGGTTTCGGAAACGTTCGGCTTGTACAACTAAATATTTATCAACAGCATTTGCCGGAACATCATCCGTATAAACAGTTTGCTCAAAGGAAGTGAATGCATTAGTGCCCTGTGCGCCCATCGCCGTGAGCATTTTGTCATATTCGTTAGCAATGGAATAGGTTGCAGCCTTACCTGAGATAGAATCTATTTGATGATAAATGGCTTTACGATCCATCGAATCCTTACTTTGATTATAGGTTTCGTAGAGAGCATTTATTTTGTCGAGCTCTGGTTTTTCCTTTGCCCAATCTAACGAGCCAAACTTATCAGTGCCTTTAAACAACATGTGTTCCAGATAATGTGCCAAGCCTGTATTTGTGGCAGGGTCGGTTTTACTGCCAGCCTTAGTGGCGATATAACATTGTATGCGAGGGTCTTTTTTAGTTGGACTTAATATTACAGTTAGCCCATTTTTTAAGGTGTAAAACCTTGCTTTAAACGGATCATTGCTTACATATTTATAGGTATAATCGCCAGATTTGGCGGTTGCCCATTGCGTAGCAGGTTTTTGTGCAAAAAGATTAAAGCTTATAAAGAGCAGTATGATTGGTAATGTTTTTTTTAGATTATACATTTTCGACATTGAATGAGATTTGATGATAAATAGATAAAGTAGATTAACGATTGAAATGTTTTTTTGATATGAATAAATGTTATCTTCAATTCAAATATAGACTATGGTTCAAATAACTTAACATTGTATTTATTAAAAAGATAATGGAAAAGGAAGATAATATCAGATGGAAGCAACGTTTTCAGAATTTTGGAAAGGCTTTACATTTTTTGGAAAACGCCATCAAAATCGAATCTCCTGATATTACCCAAAAAGCAGGTTTAATTCAATTTTTTGAAATTAGTTTTGAGTTATCTTGGAAACTTTTGAAAGACTATTTGGAAGAGCAGGGCTTCAAGGATATTCGCTCGCCTAAGGATAGCATAAAAACTGCTTATGAGATAGGGTTAATAAATAATGGTCATACTTGGTTAGAAGCTTTAAACGACCGCAACTTAACTTCTCATACTTACGATGAAGTGTTGGCAGATAAAGTGATAATGGAAATCATACAAAATTATTATCCCTTGCTAAATCATTTATTTAAAAAACTTAATTCGGAGAACTAAATGTTTGGCTTGAGGGATAATGATGTAGAACAAATAATCACTTTACTTCAGCAGTATCCTGAAGTGCTGGAAGCTTATATTTTTGGAAGCAGGGCAAAAGGAAATTATAAGAGTGGTAGCGATGTTGATATCGCCCTTAAGGGGGAAAAAATAACATATCGCACAGTTTGTAAAATCAATGCTTTTTTAAATGAGGAAACATTGATGCCTTACAAGTTCGACATTTTAAATTTTAATGAACTTAATAATGTTGATTTAATAAAACACATCAACACTATTGGTCAAAAGTTTTATGAGGCTGAATCTGAACTCCTTAGTAATAATTCTAACTGATTAATACTTGCTATAAGCAGGCAAACCAACTAGGGGTTCCGGATAATTTTCACCTAATATTACGCCATAGCCCATCAACTCCGTTTCTGATAAATTGTACAAGGCGTGGACTTTGTTATTAGGAATATTTTTGAGTTGTGGCAACCAATATTTTACATATTCCGCTTTTGGGTCGTATTCATTAGCTTGTTTAAGGATGTTGAAATAACGGTCTTCACGAGGATCGTTACCCACGCCTGCAACGTAAGCCCAGTTTCCCCAATTGCTAGATGGACTATAATCAATCAATTGCTCTTCAAAATAAGATGCGCCCAAAACCCAATTTACCTTCAAATCTTTAATGAGGAATGAAGCTACATTTTGTCGTCCACGGTTGCTCATAAAGCCCGTTTGTTTCAATTCCTTCATATTGGCATCAATAAATGGAATGCCTGTTTCGCCTTCCTTCCATTTGTTTAAACGTTCCTCCTGATTGGGTGCTAAGTCTTGTTGTTTATTTTTAAAGCCAGTTTCCAAAAAATATTTGGTGCCGTGTTTTTTAAACATAAACCGAAAATAATCCCTCCAAAGCAACTCGAAAATTAACCAATAAGTGCTGTCGTTTGCGCCACGCTCTTTTTCATATTTTTTTATTTCCCAATAAATACTACGTGGGGATAGGCAACCGGCAGCCAACCAAGGCGAGAATTTTGAAGAATAATCTAAGCCCAATAATCCGTTTCGGGTGAGTTTATATTTTTGAAGCAGGTTGGTTTCCCACAAATAATAATTCAATCTTTTTAAACCCTCAGTTTCACCACCTTTAAAATTTGCAACAGATAAATCATCGGCGTTAGCCATAAAATTCAAATCTGTTAACGAAGGTAAATCCGAATGTTCTAAATCTTTTGGGGCAGTTATTTTGGTAGGCGAATTAAAGCAGGGTCTAACATTGCTTTCACGTTCTACTTTTTTTCTGAAGGCAGTAAAAACATCGGGAATATCTTTAATCGGGAAAGGCAAATCTTCCTTATGGTAAAAGGTATGGCCAATAAAATGTTTGAGGTTAATTTTTTGTTTCCAAAGTGCGTCTTCTACCAATGTAGAAATTTCGGTTTCTTCGGAAGCAACTTCACGGTGATGGTAAACTACATCAACACTATATTTTTCGGCAATTGCAGGTATCAGTTCTTCGGGTTTGCCCGATAGTACCAACAAATCGGCACCCAGGTTTTGTAAAGATTTTTTTAAATCGGCGACACTCTCCAAAATAAATTGCGCCCTTAATTTTCCGGTTTTTAAAGTATCGTTATTCGTTTTTTGGTAATATCTCGGATCGAAAACATATACGGGTACAATTTGACTTGCTTTTTCGCAAGCTTCCCATAAGATTTCATTATCCTGAATTCTTAAATCGTTCCTGAACCAAACCAAAATACACTTTTCAGCCATCTACAATAAAAACTTTAATTCTCAGTAAGTTAACGCAATGTTACTACAATTTAATTTCTCTACATTTAACTGAGCAAAATTTAACATCTTCCCAACATTTCTCCCACTTTTTGCGCCAAAAAAATGGTCTTCGGCATTTTGAGCAAATCTTAAAAGGAAGGTTTTCTTTCAAAACGGTTTTCCCATTTTTGTTCATCAGTAAATAAACAAAACTGGATTAAACTTTGTTTAACATTCGATGAATAAATTAGTCAGAGAATTATCAGAAAAAGAAATAGACCGCATTATTGAAATGGCTTGGGAGGATAGGACACCTTTTGAGGCTATAAAGTTTCAATTTGATTTGAGCGAGGGGGATGTTATTGCCTTAATGAGGCAACAACTAAAACCCAACAGCTGGCGTTTGTGGCGAGAGAGAGCCCAAAAAATTTCTCTCAAACATCTTAAAAAAAGAAGTTTAGATATAGATCGATTTAAATGTAGCAGACAAAGTGTGGTGTCTCAAAATAAAATATCAAAACGATGACAATAATCTGTTTAACTTTTTTTGTATTTAGTTAAACAAAACAAATTCATTTGGGTTAATATATTCAGCAATGCAAAAAAAAGTAGCCGTATTTAGGAAAGAACATTTTAACGCAGCCCATAGGTTAAACACACCAGAGTGGAGCGTCGAGAAAAATAAACAAGTTTATGGTAAATGCAACAATGACAATTACCACGGGCACAATTACGATTTGATTGTAAAGGTTACTGGTGTGCCTGATGCAATTACCGGTTACGTAATGGATATGAAGATATTATCAGATTTGATTTCTGAAAAAATATTGAATCGTTACGATCATAAAAACCTAAACCTCGATACTGATGAGTTTAAAAACCTGAACCCGAGTGCAGAAAACATTGCCATTGTTATTTATGATTTGCTTAGGACAGAGATAAATTCTGACCTAGAACTGAAAGTTATTTTATATGAAACTGAACGAAACTTTGTTGAATACCCTGCCTAATTTAAATGAATTAGATGAGTTATTGTTTGACCAAATGGGCGAAGATCACGTGGGAACATCTTATGATACGCCTCTACGGGCGGATGCTTTTGAACTGGATGATTCCCTTAAAATTGAAATGATTGAAAAGCATTTTAAAAGCATAATGGAGATATTGGGTTTAGACTTAAGTGATGATAGCTTAAAGGGAACTCCGAAACGTGTAGCCAAAATGTACGTTAAAGAAATTTTTAGCGGTTTAAATCCAGCCAATAAGCCAGAACCAAAATTGTTTGATAATAAATATCAATACAATCAAATGTTGGTAGAGAAAAACATTACGTTGTATAGTAATTGCGAACACCATTTTGTCCCGATAATTGGGAAAGCGCACATTGCCTATATCAGCAACGGTAAGGTCATAGGTTTATCGAAACTTAACCGAATTGTTCAATATTTTGCGCAAAGACCACAAGTGCAAGAACGTTTAACTATGCAAATTGCTAATGATTTAAAATCTATACTACAAACTGAGGATGTTGCTGTGGTAATAGATGCAACTCATTTATGCGTATCATCTAGAGGAATTAAAGACGTTCAAAGCAGCACTTTGACGGCCGAATATGGGGGTAAGTTTCTGGAAGCTGATACCCGTAATGAATTTTTAAAGTTTATAAATTAATATTGCATTATGAATTATTTGGTAGTCGGCGGAAGCTCTGGAATTGGATTGGAATTGGTTAAATCCTTGCTTAAGGACGGGCATACCGTTTATTCGGCATCTCGTCAAATGAGAGAATTGCCTGCTGAAGCTAAATTTATCGAATTGGATATTTTAGGTGATGTGAGCATTTTGAAGACAGAGGTTCCAGAAGAATTACACGGTATTGCTTATTGTCCGGGTACCATTAACTTAAAGCCCTTTGGCAGATTAACAGAAGATGATTTTTTAAATGATTATAAAATCAATGTGTTGGGTGCAATAAAAGTGTTACAGCAGGTAATACCTAAGTTAAAAAACGTACCCACATCATCTGTGGTGTTATTTAGCACAGTAGCTGCTAATACTGGAATGGGTTTCCACGCTTCCGTTTCTGCATCAAAAAGTGCTTTGCAGGGTTTGGCGGTTTCCTTGGCTGCAGAGTTTGCAGCTAGTAAAATCCGTGTAAACGTTATAGCACCCTCTTTAACCGATACGCCTTTGGCATCGGCTTTATTGTCTAACCCCGAACGTAAAGAAGCATCTGATAAAAGGCATCCATTGGGAAGAATAGGCAGCGCAACTGAAATTGCAGACGCCGCGGCGTTTTTATTATCAGATAAAAGTGCTTGGATTACGGGACAAGTTTTGGGAATTGACGGCGGTATGTCAACCTTGAGAACATTCTGATGGATCTTTTAAACAGCATTGACATTTCGGAAATGGAGCAACAGTACCGAACTACTTTTGTAAACAGTATTTCGGGGTTCAAGAGTCTGCAAATGGTAGCAACCATCAGTGAAAGCGGCAAAACAAATATTGCCTTGTTCAACTCCATATTTCACATCGGGGCAAACCCACCTTTAATTGGAATGATTTGTAGACCAGACGGCGACCAACACGAGACATTTTCAAACCTATCGAAAACGGGTGTTTACACGTTAAATAACGTCAAGGAAGAATGGTATAAGAAAGCACACCAAACTAGTGCAAGGTTTAACGTAAACCAATCAGAATTTGAAACTTGCGGCTTTACAGAACAATTTTTGCCCACGTTTAAAGCTCCTTTCGTAAAAGAAGCCAGCGTTAAATTGGGTATGGAAGTAAAAGAAATTAATACCATAAAATTTAATGGCTCTAGATTAGTTATAGGAGAAGTAATGTATGTAATTTTGGAGGAGGGTTTGGTTGGCACCGATGGTTTTGTAGATGTAGAAAAAGCAAAATCTGTAACTGTGGTTGGACTGGATAGTTACCACAGCACCCAAAAATTGGCCCGTTTAAAATATGCAAAACCAGAATATCAACCCCAAGAACTTAATGTTGATTAAATAAAATCTATTATGGAAACACAAGAAATCATTCAGAACGCTTACATTGATTACGTTTTAACCCACGGTAAAAAACCTGCTTCCGTTTATGTGTTTGCAAAAGACAACGGTATGGCAGAAGAAGAGTTTTACAAATATTACGCTTCTTTTGACGGTATTGAAGCCGATGTTTGGAAAGAATTTTTCAACAAAACCATTTCCCAGATAAAACTCCAAGAAGTTTGGCCAACCTACTCGGCTAGGGAAAAAGCACTTTCTTTTTTTTATAGTTTCTTCGAACTCCTTAAAAGCAAACGAAGCTTTGTAGATTATAGCATTAAACATTTACCCAAAGGAATAAGCACTCCAGAAAACCTGAAACAGGCCAAACAAGCTTTCGAAAATTTTAGTGCAGAACTAATTAAAGATGGCATAGAAACACAAGAATTGGCTGATCGCAAGTTTTTGAGTGACAAATACAAAGATGCTTTGTGGGTTCAGTTAATGTTTGTACTTAAATTTTGGCAAAAAGACAATTCTGCAGGTTTCGAAAAAACAGATGAAGCCATAGAGAAAGGTGTTAACGTAACTTTCGATTTGTTTCAGCGCACACCCTTAGATAATATTTTCGACTATGGGAAATTTCTCGCAAAAAATGCCTTTAAATAAATAAATTTTTAATGATAGAAAAAGAACAAACAAGTATCCCGACTGGCAAAGTAGCACGATCTGCAAAGTTTGTAGGTACAGGATTTAAAATAGGCGGTAATTATATCAAACATTATTCAAAAAAAATCTTTAATCCAGAGCTTTCGCGAGACGAACTGAATACGGATAACGCAAATGATATTTATTCTTCTTTAAGCGAGTTGAAGGGAAGTGCTTTAAAGGTGGCGCAAATGCTGAGTATGGATAAAAATATCCTGCCAAAGGCGTATGTAGATAAGTTTTCGCTTTCACAATACAATGCACCACCATTAAGCGGGCCACTGATTGTACAAACTTTCCGGAAACATTTTGGTAAAAATCCAGATCAGATTTTTGACAAATTCAACTTAAAATCAACGCATGCCGCATCCATCGGTCAGGTGCATGAAGCAGAGCTGAACGGTAAGAAATTAGCGGTAAAAATACAGTATCCAGGCGTTGGCGATTCCATTTCTTCAGATTTGAAATTAATCAAACCTTTTGCATTCCGTTTGTTGGGCATGAGCGAAAAAGAGTTGAATGTTTACATGGGAGAGGTTGAGGAACGTTTGGTAGAAGAAACAGATTATGAATTGGAGGTGAAAAGATCCATACAGTTTTCTGAGGCATGTGCCAAATTAGATAATTTGGTTTTCCCTGAATACTTTCCAGAATTATCTGGCAATCGTATCATAACAATGGGTTGGATTGAAGGAATGCACTTAAAAGAATTTTTGGCGACCAACCCCAGTCAGGAATTAAGAAACAAAATTGGTCAAGCTTTGTGGGATTTTTATAACTACCAACAACATGAAATGCGGGCTGTACACGCAGATCCACATCCTGGAAACTTTTTGATAACGCCCGAAGGTAATTTAGCGGTGATAGATTTTGGCTGTATCAAAGAACTTCCCGACGATTTTTATTACCCATTTTTTGCAACCACCTCAGCAGCTTTAATGGGCGACAGAGAAGAAACTATCAAATCTTTCCGATTATTGGAAATGATCTTGCCAAAGGATAATGAAGCTCAAGTAGAATTTTATTACCAGAATTATAAAGAAATGATCACGCTTTTTGCGCAGCCTTATGTTGATAGCCAATTTGATTTTGGTCAAACAAGTTTTTTTGATGGCCTTTATTCTTTTGGCGAGAAAATTGCAAAAATGCCCGAGTTTAAACAAGCTAGGGGGGTTAAGCACTTCATTTATGTAAACCGCACCAATTTTGGTTTGTACAATATATTGCACGAATTAAAAGCTACCGTTAAAACGGATACATATAAGCCGCATTTGTTGGAAATTCAAATTGATTAGTTGTGTATATATTCTGATTTGGAATAATATGTTTTTTACTA
>ENA-OFCE01000841-OFCE01000841.1-metagenomes-genome-assembly--contig:-NODE-841-length-17952-cov-2.999832_pt1 | contig 17952 bp, 22 predicted proteins | sample MGYA00153388_OFCE01 | MGnify analysis MGYA00153388
TGTGCCAACTGCTAAATCATGAAGGGATTGCCTTGTTTGCTTATTAAATATGTAAATGACCACAATACCAATTACTGCAGAAACAAGAACAATAGTCTTTATGATATTTAAAATTCCAAAATCTGGCATTCCGGGGATACTAAGGTTTGCAGTAAAGTATGGTGTACATAATATTAACGATCTTAAAAAAGATCTTTTAAGGTCAACTGTATTTCCATTTATGTCCACTACTTGTAAATTCATAAAACGCTTGCCAATTGTTTGTCCGTTTCCATAATTTGAATTTAGAAAAGTCTGATAAACAACTAAAATTAATAATCCCAACAATAGACCATAGTTTCCGATGCTAACCAAGAAATCTTGAATTGTAAGTCCCAATAGATAGCCAAATACTCCTAGAATGATAGCGTCAAAAAGAAATGCCCAAACTCTTGCCCAAAATTTTGAAAGGTTAATTTTTGTTTCCATTGTTGTATATATTGTGTATTACTTAATGAGTTTTAGTGGAAAGTTCTCAGAATAAAAGATTACAATTTCTGACTTTACCTAACTTTGCATCCTTTGCGATTTTCCTTTGAACAAAACCTCACAAACAAAGTTTCCGAGGCTAAAAACCCTGTCGCCTATAACCAATTACAACCCCCTATAATAATCAAAACTTTCTACAATATCTCTTTCAGAAACTTTAATGTCGAACAAGCAATTGCCAATTTTATCGGGTAAAGAAAAGTTGATATTTCCATCACTGTTTTTCTTATCGTTGCGCATCGTTTCCATCAACTCGCTTTCTATACCAGCTTTTAATTTGTATTTACCATAAAACTTAATGAAGGTTTCTGTTATGGTTTGCAAGTCGGAATCAGATAAACTGGCTAATTTATTTCCCAAATAGGCTTCGCAAATCATACCAATGGCAATTGCTTCTCCGTGCAATAGGCAATTTTTTTCGTGGCTTAACGACCAAGATTCTATGGCGTGACCAATGGTGTGGCCATAGTTTAAAATTTTTCTTAATCCATTTTCATAAGGGTCTTCGGTCACTACTTTGTTTTTTATTTCTACCGAGATTTGCACCAAGTCGTTATCCAAATTGGCCACCTCATTTATCAGCGTTAAGCGTTCAAAATAAGACTTATCTGCAATGATACCGTGTTTCAACATTTCGGCAAAGCCAGAAACCATTTGCCTTGCAGGTAGGGTGCTTAAAAAATCAGAACTAATAATTACCGCTTTAGGTTGTGCAAAGGTACCGATGATGTTTTTTACGCTGTTGATATCAATTCCTGTTTTCCCGCCCACGGATGCATCAACTTGCGAAAGGAGGGTAGTGGGAATTTGTATAAAATCTATCCCGCGTTTAAAGGTTGAAGCTGCAAAACTGCCCATATCGGTTACCACGCCGCCGCCTAAATTTATTACCAAGGCTTTACGGTCGGCTTCAAAATCTAAAAGCATCCGCCAAATGGCAATACAATAATCAATGTTCTTGTTTTCCTCGCCTTCCGGAATCTCTATGATATCAAAAGTATCTAGCAAAGGAAGCTTGCTCTGCAAAACCGGAAGGCAGTATTTTCCCGTGTTTTCATCAGTGATGATAAAAATTTTGGAGTAATTATTGTCGGCTAAAAAAGTGGATAAACTTTGTAAGGAATTATCGAAAAATATTTGGTAGTGGGTACTTTTGATGATATTCATATAATTTTAATAGATTGTTGATTGAAGGTAACGATATCGTCTTTTTTAACTTTTAAACGTTTTCTGTAATCGGTTGTGCCATTGTATTTTACCAAGCCATCCAACACAACCATTTGGGCTTCGCCACCAGACGAAACCAAATCCGTAGCTTTTAAAAGTTGTATTAAATGTATAAAATCCCCTTCTAATTTAAATTCTATCATGGTAGGTCAAACTTACATAAATCATTTTTCGTTGTATTAATAAATTATTGTATCAATTTAGGTATTGGTTATGGAAAATATATCGGTTTCTGAACAACCTTCAAATAAACATCAAATATCTTTTGATAATACCGAAATCGCTTTTAAACGTTTGAGCGATGACAGGTTAAAACAGGCTTTTTGGCTTTTTAAAGCCATCAATAACAATGTTTTAGTGAAGGTTGGGCCGGCCTTGACTAATTTTGCCTTAAAAATCGGATTGCCCGTTAAAGCATTAGTGAAAAATACCTTATTTCGGCAATTTTGTGGTGGCGAGAGCTTGGAGGAATGTGCAGAAACCATTGATAAACTTGCCGAGTTTAATGTAGGTACGATATTGGATTATTCCATAGAAGGGAATAATGACGAGGCAAGTTTTGAGCAAACCCAAGAAGAAATCATTAAAACTTTGATAAAAGCTGCAACCTTATCCAAAGAAATTCCCTTTGCGGTTTTTAAGGTTACCGGGTTGGTGAGGTTTGCGCTGCTGGAAAAAGTGAGCGCCGCTGTCAGCCTTTCAGAAATAGAACAAAAAGAATATGACAAGGCTAAAATGCGCATTCAAGTAGTTTGCCAAAGCGCTTTTGATCTGGATGTGAAAGTAATGATGGATGCCGAAGAAAGTTGGATACAGCCCGCCATAGATGACTTTGCCTTAGCAATGATGCAACAATATAATACTCAAAAAGCTATAATTTTCAATACATATCAACTCTACAGAAACGATAAATTGGCAACGCTTAAAGCGGATACTCTAATTGCGGAAGCTAACGGTTTTTACCTTGGCGTAAAATTGGTTCGAGGTGCCTACATGGAAAAGGAAATGGACAGAGCTAACAACAATGGCTATGATTCACCCATCCATTCAAATAAAGCTTCCACTGATGATGATTTTAACGATGCTTTGCGCCATTGCACTGATTTTATTGAGCGAATTAGTTTATTGGTAGGTACCCATAACGAGTATAGTTGCAGGTTGATGACTTACTTGATGCAAGAAAGAAATTTAGACACTAATCATCCGAACATATATTTCTCGCAATTGCTGGGTATGAGCGATAACCTCAGTTTCAATTTGGCCAGTGCAGATTACAATGTGGCAAAGTATGTCCCTTATGGACCAATAAAATCTGTGATGCCCTATTTATTTAGACGAGCGCAGGAAAATACAGCTATAGCTGGCCAAGCCGGAAGAGAATTACAATTGTATGAAAAAGAAATTCTTAGAAGAAAAAGTTTAAAGTAACCCGTTAGTTTCAAAATACTTTTGCACCGTGTCTGGATAAGTCATTAAATAAGTGTGCATACCCAACTCTCGGGCTGTATTCAAGTGTTGCGGGCTATCATCAATAAACAAGGTTTCCTCGGGTTTCAAATTATTGGTATCCAAAACGTATTGAAATATATTGGCGTTTGGTTTTCTCATCCTTAATTCGTGAGAGTAGTAAGTTTTAGTAAAAAGCGATGAATTATCATCTAAACCATAAGTATTCTTCACATAGTTAGAAAAGCACTTAAAGTGCGTTTCGTTGGTATTACTCAATAAAAATGTATTGTATTTTTCCTTTATTCGTAAGAGTAATTCGTGGTTGCCTTCTGGTACGCCTACAAAAATGGTATTCCAAGCTTCATCAATTTGTTGATTGCCAAGTTCTGGTTTATTTGCCTTACGGCGGATACCATTTCTGAACTCATCAGCAGAAATATCACCTTTTTCAAAGTCATCAAACAAAGGATCATGGCCTTTGTGAGCAAAAAAATCCTCGATATTGGTTATACCCAAATCTATAAAAGCTTGTTGAGTGCGATTAAAATCAATGGTAAAAATTACGTTGCCATAATCGAAAATGATATTTTTAATATTTTCCATAATTAGTTTTCAAAAGTCGGTTAAAACTTGTAAAATTGCAACCGCAAATCAGCAATGATTTTTGCGCCTATAGCTCAGTTGGTTAGAGTAGAAGACTCATAATCTTTTGGTCCCTGGTTCGAGCCCAGGTGGGCGCACGTCATAAAAGGCATCAACAAATTACCGTTGATGCCTTTTTAATTTCAAAAAGCAATCAACTAATTGCAGAAATCATAAATATTTTAAGTTAAATTTTGAAATTTATCTAAAAATTACCCTTTTTCATACAATTATTTTGATTGCGATTAAGTTTATCGTAATTTTCAGGCATGTCAATGCTTATTCCTCAATCCATATCTAAAGAAGCCACATTTAAAAATGAGGTTACCACAAAATTCGATTTATATAACAGCCTTTTCCTGACGCTACCGTTTTATCAGGTAAAAAAAACTGGGCTCGCGCTTCCGTATTTTTTCGATCACTGCGAGGCGGGTATCAGCAATAACGTTAGACCGGATGATATTATCGAGTCTTTTTTCACACAACAAAATGCGGTCACGACCAAAAAAGAAAGTACAGATTTGCTTTTCAGGTTTATCCAATATATTGAAAGACAAGTGGTATTGTTTGATGCTGTTGAAGATGCAGCCTTCTCTAAACTAAAAATGGGTGAAGAAGCAAGTTCTTTAAGCGTACTGATGAATCAAGCCGTAGACGACGAGGATCTTTACAGAAAAATTCAAGAATGTTTGCAAGAATTTAAATTACGCTTGGTTTTTACCGCTCACCCAACCCAGTTTTACCCAGGTACGGTTTTGGGCATCATGACAGATTTGACAGATGCCATAAAAGTAAATGATGTAAATGTTATTAACTTGCTATTACAGCAATTAGGAAAAACTCCGTTTTTTAATAAGAAAAAACCCACACCTGTAGATGAGGCTATCAGTTTAACTTGGTACCTCGAAAATATTTTGTACCAAACCGCTTCTGATGTTCATAAAAACTTAGAGCAGTCATTCAAACTTAATTTATCAAACCACAGCCTAATAGAATTGGGTTTTTGGCCTGGGGGCGATAGAGACGGAAACCCTTTCGTAACAGCAGAAACAACAAAATATGTTTCTTCTTTTTTAAGGCAAGCACTTTTCAGGTGTTATTACCGAGATTTTAAATCATTGAAACGCCGTATAACTTTTAATGGCGTGGCAGATCCAATGGTGGCTTTAGAAGAAATGCTTTACGAAAATGCGTACAGCGCTCAGTCCAATGTTACCGACATTAAAGAATTGTTGTTGCAAAAACTTCGGAAAATTAACGAAGTGCTGGTTACGCATCATGATTCTTTATTTACTGATATTGTAGATGATATGATTTGGAAAGTAAAGCTTTTCGGTTGTCATTTTGCGTCTTTGGATATCAGGCAAGATAGCCGCATTCTAAGATCTGTTTTTCAAGACTGCGTGTCTAGTTATCAATTAGAATCGGGATTGAGTGCAGATTATTTTAAACTTTCTGAAGCTGAAAAAATTGCTGCTATTACATTAAATACAGCTGATTTTACTTCTTTTGAATCATTTTCAGATTTGGGTCAAGATGCTTTGAAAGTAATCAGACTCATTAAAGATATGCAGGCCAATAATGGCAAGCGTGCCTGCCACAGATTTATCATCAGCAACTGCCAAAAAGCATCGGATATTTTGCAATTGGTGCAATTGTTTTTATGGAGCGGTTGGCAAATGGATGAATTGGATATAGATTTTGTGCCTCTCTTCGAAACCATTGATGATTTGCACGAAGCTGGAGATATTATGGAAAGCTTATACCAACATCCTATATATCAGAAACATTTGGAACGTCGTAAGAACAGACAAGTTATTATGCTTGGTTTTTCTGATAGTACCAAAGATGGTGGTTATTTAATGGCCAATTGGTCCTTATACAATGCTAAGGCAAATCTAACAACGGTTTCACGTAACAATAATATCGATTTGGCATTTTTTGACGGACGTGGTGGTCCACCAGCTAGGGGCGGAGGGAAAACGCACCGTTTTTACGCTTCTTTTGGTAAAGATGTAGCCAACAAGCAGATACAAATCACTGTCCAAGGTCAAACCATCAGTTCTCACTACGGCACATTTGAAAGTTCTACCAATAATATGGAGCAACTGATTCATGCAGGAATAACTTCTGCATTGAATAAGCAAGAGATCGATACTATGAACATAGCAGAAAAGAATTTGTTTATGGATATGGCCACTGTGAGTTACCATTCTTTTGTTGATTTGCGCAACAACCCCTTGTTCCTTAAATTTTTGGAGGTTCAGAGTCCGTTGAAAATGCTTTCTGAAATAAACATCAGCAGCAGACCCGTAAAAAGAAATTCTGATGCGGAGCTAAAATTAGAAGATTTAAGAGCTATCAGTTTTGTTACTTCATGGGGTCAACTGAAACAAAATATACCTGGCTATTACGGCGTAGGATCTGCATTAAAGTCGGCAAAGGAAAGCGGCCGATGGCAAGAAGCCAAAAATTTGTATAAAAATGCAAGCTTCTTTAAAACCGTGATAGATAATTGTATGATGAGTATGACCAAGGCTGATTTCCGCCTCACCGCATATTTAGCAGATGACGAAACCTTTGGCGAATTTTGGAAGGTGTTGAAACAAGAGTTTGATTTAACGAGATCCTTGATTTTAGAATTAAGCGATACCAAGGAATTAATGGAAAAATATCCTCTCGAGCATGATTCCATTTTGGTGAGAGAAAAAATCGTTTTGCCACTGGTCATTATTCAACGTTATGCCATCATTAAATCTTTGGAAAAAGACATCAGCGAAAGCGATAAAAACATTTATAATAAACTGATTTTAAGAACATTGTACGGTATTGTAAATGCAGCGAGGAATTCGGCGTAAAGTATTTGACAAATGAGTTATGAAACAATATTATTTTTAAGGTTTAAGTTTCCCAATAAAATTTAAGAATATTAAAGCCCGAAGTGCTGGTATGATTATAAAATTACGTAACCAATATTGGTAAAACCCTGAAAGGGTGATATGACTTCTTAAGATTCGTTTTGTATTGCCTACAATAGCTAGAAATTACAAAGCTAAAGTACCGGGGTCTCTTTGGTTATTCCAAAAAAGCATAACGATGATAGTTCGAGACTCTTCATTTACCTTATAAAATAGTGTTGTGTTTTTGTGTAAAGCACCACACCTAATAGATTTAAACTGTTGGTAGGTTTTAAAAAGAAATGGATGTTTACTGATTTAGCTAATTAAGCTTTCTGTTCTGATAATGAATTTTGTTGCTTCTGTGTGAGACCAATTGTTACAGATAAAATCAACTATAGTTAGCAAGCTATCTTGGGCTTCGTTAGACCAAATAACTTTATATTCCATATTTCAATTTAATACTTTCCATTACAACCGTGTTTAGTATAGTTCTACCTTCTATGATATCAAGCTGACTTCGCTCCAATGCTTTAGCAATTAATGTTTCTTCGGCAGGAGAGAACTGAGCTTCATAATCATAGTTTAAGCTATCTAATATGCTTAACAGCACTTTTTCTTCTTGTCGGTTATGAAAAATTACTTTTACTGCACCCATAAAACAAATCTAATAAATATTATTTTAAGATTAAGTTCGCAGAGTTCCTTTTAATCCCAACTAACTTTCCTATTAATCCTTTTTAAGGCAGCTTGTTTTTTGTTGTCTAAACGTTTGGCAATGGCAGCTTTATTGGGTTTGGTGGCCTTACGTGGTTTTTCGGTTTTAAGGCTGTTTAATAGGAGGGAGAATATTCTTTTGACAGCGGTTTCTTTATTACGAAGCTGACTACGATCTTCTTCAGAAACGATTTGCAAAAAACCTTCCTTGTTGATTCGGTTTTGTAGTTTGTGGATTATCAGTTTTTTCTCTTCATCGTTAAACACTTCAGATGCGGATACGCTCCAATAAAGCTCAACCTTGCTTGCAACCTTGTTTACGTTTTGCCCACCTTTGCCGCCGCTCCGAGATGTTCGGAAACCAAATTCTTCGATTAGGTTTTCTGGGATAAGGTGCATACAGTTGGTTGTTATAAGTTGAGTTGCCAAATAGAATGTAGTTTGAGCGTAGTCAAAACCAATTTAAACTACGCTTAACCTTTTTTATGTGTATGTATGAATATTTAATTAATATTCCAGTTTTGCGTTGATGATTGCAACGGTTAGCCCGGAATCATTTTTTTTTCTCAAGGTAAAAACTATTAGCCTTTCCTGCGTCAAGATGAACTCCAGGATTGACCCCGGCCTTTTTTCCGAGCCGGGGAAACGCCCAAATTATTTATTTTTTTATGCCTCTAAACAGCTACGTTATGCTCTCTCAAAGCATCGTTAAGTGATGTTTTCTTATCTGTAGATTCCTTACGCTTTCCGATGATGAGTGCACAAGGAACTTGGTACTCGCCAGCCGGGAATTTTTTGGTGTACGAGCCAGGAATTACCACCGAACGTGAAGGAACTACCATTTTATATTCTATGGGTTCTGGGCCGCTAACATCAATGATTTTTGTAGAGGCGGTAAGTACCACATTTGCACCCAAAACGGCTTCTTTCTCTACCCTAACTCCTTCAACCACAATGGCTCTGGAGCCTATGAAACAATTGTCTTCTATAATTACTGGAGATGCTTGTATGGGTTCTAATACCCCACCAATACCCACACCGCCACTTAAATGTACATGTTTGCCAATTTGGGCGCATGAACCTACTGTTGCCCATGTATCTACCATTGTACCTTCATCTACATAAGCACCAATGTTCACATAAGATGGCATTAATATCACACCTTCGGCCAAATATGCCCCGAAACGTGCTATCCCGTGAGGTACAACCCTTACGCCCAATTCTTTATAATTGGTCTTCAATTTCATTTTATCGTGAAAAACAAACGGACCTACGGTTATTTCTTCCATATTCCGGATGGGGAAGTAAAGAATAACAGCTTTTTTAACCCATTCGTTAACATGCCAAATACTGCCCACAGGTTCGGCAACACGTATTTCTCCTTTGTCTAATCTGTCAATAATCGTTTCTATAATATCTCTGTATTCTTTAAAGTTTAGCAGGTTTCTATCTGCCCAAGCTTCTTCAATTGCTTTTTTGTATTCAGTTATCATAATTTTATTTTGGTGTGCAATTTAAATGATTTTTATCCATCCACCCGAATTTCTGTTTATTTTTGAAACGATTTATGGCAGAAAAATTAAGGATAGATAAATACTTGTGGAGCATAAGGGCTTTTAAAACCCGCACTTTGGCAACAGATGCCTGTAAAGCGGGCAGGGTAAAAAAAGAGGGAAACAACGTTAAAGCCAGCTACGAGGTTAAAGAAGGCGATATTTTGGTGATTTCTAAAGCGGCCGAAAAGAAAACCATAAAAATTACGGCCTTATTGCATACTCGCGTAGATGCCAAAAAAGCGGTATTGTACTATGAAGATTTAACTTTGCCAGAAGATACCGTTAAATTTAAAACAGCCTTTATGCCATCGGTGTTAAAACGAGATGGCGGAACGGGTAGACCCACAAAAAAAGACCGTAGGGAAATTGATACTTTGCAGGAAGGTTGGTTTGATGAAGAGGAGTGAGGGAGCGTATCTGCCCTAATCAAATTGCAGCGCAAATGTAACAGGTACAATATACTCAGTTGTAACTTTTTCTCGGTTAAATATTCCTGGCAACCACCCATAAGGCAATAATTTTATTACTCTAATTGCTTCTTCTTCTAAACCACCGCCTAACACATTTTTAGTAGAATAATTTATTGGAACTCCATCTTTATTAATTGTTATTGCTACATAAACTTTGCCCTGTATATTGTTTTCTCTTGCAACCGCTGGGTAACGCATACTGCTAACTAAATTCTTAATCCAAATTGCACCTCCTCCTATATTAATTGGTGGTCTGTCCAACTTGGTTAAAATTGTGTCTATACCTAATATTACTTTATACATAATGGTGTCTGAATTAGGTGGTGTTTTATGGAAAATCAAGTTTTTATTGGTAAAGTCGTAAATCTGAACCAATTCTTTCTCATAATTATAAAATTCCCAAACCCCTGTTGGCTCAGCAACTATTTTATCTCGCCAATGGAATTTGTTCGATTTTGTTTTTTGACCAAATAAAGTTGTAGAAAGTGTAAGAAGAAGAATCAGGAATTTAAGTTTCATATATAAATTTTTCTTGTAAATATAATAACCGAAGATGGTAAACTCATAATCCATCACTTCAAGATTTTAAAAATTTATTTATAACAATTTTTTTAAAAAACAAATGGCGGATAATAGTAAAACTACTAATCCACCACTCATTTATTCGATGTTAAATCTACCTAGAGATGTTATCTAATTAATCATTTCTATCATCAGCCGTTGTTGTAATATTGTTATTAGCGTCGATAGTAATATCATAATCATAACATTTACTCATATCAACTATTTTTACATAAGGAGTACTGTTTACCACAATTGTAAAAGTTATTTGGCCGGCAGCATAACTGGTGTAAGGGGAAGTTGTACCTGGGTCAACGTTGTTAATATTTTCCGTGTTACCATTGGAAGTTTTAATTTGCACACTAGCTTTTTGCGTTCCTTTGTTAATAATTCTCGCTTGTGGATCTCCGTCTTTACAGTTTTTTTTACAGGCACTCATCGTAATTGCAAATAGACCTGCAATGATAATCGTCAAAAATAATTTTAAATTTTTCATAATGTTAGTATTTTATTCCCTACTCGTTTGGCTTTTCGGTTCCGCCCCGTTTTAAATATGGTCTCTGGTCTCCAAAGTTAAAAAGCAATGTACATATATAATAATGGAAATTGTTGTAGAATTAAATATTGATGTAGGCTTATTAGCAAAGCTCAATTTTAGTCAATAGAAATAATTTTTCCTTATGAATTGAATTTTTGTCTTTTAACAAGTGCGCTGATAATGACTCTAGCAATACCGTTACATCATCTTTGATTTTCTAAGGATTACAATAATCGCAGTAGGTTGGGTCTTCGGTTGTTTTATTGTTGGGATACATTTCTTCTTTTGAGAATTTGCAATGTTGGCATACATAAACATAGCTGAGTGTAGAATTTGTTGGCGAACCACATAAACTGCACTCAAGTCCTTTTTTAGCCTCTGTTATTCCAAAACCAGGCATTTGACATTGCGGGCAGGCAGATTTAATCTTTTCCACTAACTTTTCTGTTACCCTTTCAATCACCTTCATTCTTGTTGGGTTATACATCGCCCTCATATCAGTTTCTGCGTAAACCGAATTGTATTTTGATGTAAGATGATCGAATGTTTCCTTTAAATTTTTAATATCTGTTATTCCTTTATGAACATCTGTGTTTTCTTCTTTTGATTTACGAAGTATTAAACCGTGCGAGGGAAAACCTACTTGTTCGGCAAAATCCAAAAGCTCTTTTTGGTTTTGGATTTGTTTGCCATTAAAATTTGTGGAAGTGCTTAATTCTCTAACTATAATTTCGATATGATTTAGGGTATCAATGAAAATCAAAAATTCATCATCGGCATTTATAAAAATCATAGATGGATGCGGGCCGAATGAGCCTTCGCTGGCAATACCCAAGTCGCAATTGCTCAATTTCATCGCTTGCAGGCACTTTTCTCTGGCGGTAGAAATAGGGTCAAGTTTTCTTTCTATTTCACCCGTAAAAGTTCCTAAAGTGTCCGTATCAAAAGTTTCATTTATAAAACAATTTATGCCCAACTCTTTTTCGAGAATTGGTGCAATCACACTTTCTTTTTGGTGCTTGGTGGCAATAATAAGCTTTCGGTTTTGGAACATTGATGTTAAGTTTTATCATTATTCAAGAATGTTCTTGAATTTTATTTCTCTACTGCTCTTTGCAATCTGTCATTTATAGTTGTTCCAAGTCCTATGTCAGGGAATCTTTCAGCAATTATTACATCCAAATTTAGTTTGTCTAAACGGTGCAAAGCAGCATATAACTCTTTCGCTGCTTCGGTTAAATCTCCTGATTTGGAAAGTACTTCTTGATGGAATATGCCATTTCTTTGTACTGAATCTTTAAAAAGCAATAACCCAATTTTTTTATCTCGGTATAACTTAAGGTATTCTGTAATATTATCTGTTAAATACGTATCTGTTGCTGGCGAATAATGTCTGGAGAGCATTCCCGGTGCGGTCAAGTCGGTTCCGCTACCGCGTGTTTTTAAAAGCACTTTCCCAGTTACCTTTTCTATATCCTCAATCGAAATAGCCCCAAGCCTGAAAAGTACGGGTTGATTTTCTTCAAAACCAATAATAGTTGATTCTAATCCTTTTTCACATTCGCCACCATCCAAAATAACTTCTAATGTATTTTTAAAATAGTTAAAAACATGTTCTGCACTGGTAGAACTGATAGATCCGAAAGGATTTGCACTAGGTGCTGCTAATGGAAAGTCTAATTGTTCTAAAAGTTTTAAAGTTAAAGGGTGATTAGGCACTCTTACAGCTACCGTTGGTTTTCCCGCTGTAACCATATCTGGAATATTTTGTTGCTTGTTAAGAATCAAAGTTAATGGCCCGGGCCAAAATTCCTTTGCCATTTTTACTGCGATTTCGGGAATGTTGCAAGCTACATTTGTTAAATACTCCGCAGATTTAATATGAACAATTAAAGGATTGTAAAACGGTCTTTTTTTTAAATCGAATATTTTTTTTATGGCCGTTTCACTAAATGCGTTACCTGCCAAACCATAAACAGTTTCGGTAGGGATGGCAATAATTTCATTTGCTGTTAATGCTTCTTGAGCTAAATCTAAATTTGTGGTTATCAAAATGCAATAATTAAAATGCTTTAAAAGTTATTTCTGGTTCAGAAATTACTCTTCTAAAAGTGTTGTACGATCAAAAAATATAAGGGCATTCCAACGGTAATGTTTATAGGGAAAGTTACCGCAAGTGCCATCGGTAAATACAGACCAGGATTAGCATTCGGAACTGATATTTTCATGGCTGCAGGCACAGCGATATACGATGCACTGGCAGCTAATACAGCAAACATAAACCTATTAGTTATGTCATCTGTAACTATTGAGCTTAACATGGCGAATAAACATCCGTTTATCAATGGAATGATTACTGCAAATACAAAAGGAAAAATACCAAAGGAAAAAAATGCTTTCAGTTTTTTGCCACTTGTTATCCCCATATCTAAAAGAAAAATTGCTAAAAAGCCTTTGAATAAATCGTTTGTAAACGGTTTTATGCCTTCTGCTTGTTTTGCATTAGCTATAAAACCAATAACCAAACTCCCCAAAATTAATAATACGCTACCATTTGTTAGAGAATGTTTGATAACATCTGGAATTTTAATTTTGGTGGCTGTTTCCTCCTTATTATAAATAGAGATCAAAACTAAACCAATTATGATTGCCGGTGACTCCATTAAAGCCATTATTGCCACCATGTGACCTTGAAGCGTTAATTGATAAGATTCCAAATAAGAAACTGCGGTTACAAAAGTTACCGCACTTACCGATCCGTATGCTGCCGCTATGGCTCCTGCATCAAAAACATTCAACTTTCTTTTCAGAATAAAAAAAGTGTAAAGCGGTATCAATGCTGAAATACTGATACCAAACAACATCGACCATCCTATTTCGCTTGTAAATGTTTCATGAGAAAGTTCTTGACCTCCTTTAAAACCAATAGAAAACAATAAATAAAGGGAAATAAATTTTGATGAATTGGGCGGTATTTCCAGATCGCTTTTCAGGTACACCGCAATAACGCCGAGCACAAAGAATAACAAAGCCGGATTGGTAAGATTGTCTATTAGTAAATTTAGGTTCATTAATTTATTTTTTAGAAATATAAGTATCAAGGAATATTTTTAACCCAGGTTCAATAAGTAAATTCTTTTTAAAATGATTGACAATAATTTGGGCGTTTTAACACGCTGTTCGCTATATCTTTTTGGCAGAAAAGCCAAAAAGGATGCCGCTGCCATCGTTAACGCTCTACAAGAACTATAAAAATTCGGTTATTATGCACTAAAACCCAAGATAATTATAAAACTTAAGTTGTTAGTTTATAAACTCTAGTTTTCCGGTTCGTAAAGTGTAAAAGGCGCCGATTATCTTTATTTCGCCTTTTCTTTCCATTTCTTTTAGGATTTCGCTTTTAGCTCTTATTTCAGTAATGGCATGTTTGATATTATTCTGAGCTACCAATTTCACAAAGGCTTCATTTTTAGAGGATTTCTCTCCAACAAAATTTTGACTTATGGCAACAGCAGGTTTAATATTGGACAACATAGCCGTTAAATTTCCTAAATGCACATCATCAATTGCGCCCTTAACTGCACCGCAGTGCTGATGTCCCATCACAATAATGAGTTTTGCGCCAGCCAATTTACAGGCAAATTCCATGCTTCCCAATAAATCGGTATTTACAAAGTTTCCGGCAACTCTGCCCACAAACACATCACCAATACCTTGATCAAACACATCTTCAACTGGTACTCTGCTATCTACACAACTTAAAACCATTGCTTTAGGGAATTGTCCGCCAGTTGCAGCTTTTCTAACTTCCTCAGAGTGTTCGCGTTGAGTAATTTGGCCATCATTGAATCGTTTGTTACCATCCTTAAATTCTTGTAAAACTTGTTCAGGAGTCAACGAATCTCGCTCAGCTTTTGTTAGTACGTGCCTATGTTTAAAGGCAACTTCAGAAGTTTCTACTTTTTCATTTGCTTTATCGTTTTTAATTCCTGCATTACAAGAGCTCAATAATTGCAACGCAATTGCAAAAGCAGATGCGTAGAATAAATTTTTTACCATTATTTTTTAATCTATTTATTATATCCTACAATATTGAGAATTCTTATCCATAAAATATTATTTATATTAATAATGAATTGCATAAAATATATTTATGGATGGCGGTGAAGTTGAATCTAACATACAGAAGAGTTTGATAAGTAAGATACTTTCAGCACTGATTTTTAACCCGAGTGCTGGCATTCTCAATAATTGTTTCATAATGTTCAACTGTCGGAAAAGGATCGTAATAATGATGCAGGAGTTCTTTCCATTCTAAATATTGTGGAGATTGTCTGAACCCAATGGTGTGATCGGTCAAATTCTCCCAGTCAACCAATAAAATGTATCTATTATTTACTTCCAAACATTTGCGCAACGAATGTTGAATATAGCCTTTCATTGAACTAATTAGTTTTCCAGCTTTGGCAAAGTCTTCTTCGAACTGCTTTTCTTTACCTTCTACAACATTTAATATCGCTACTTCTAAAATCATATTTTTATTTCCAGTTTCTTTTTCAATTGTTCTTTGGCAAATCCTGTCCATTCTTCTTTCAAAATACTCAAAACTATACTATCTCGTCTAGTACCGTCAGGTCTTATCCCGTTGCTACGCAGAACACCTTCTGCTTTACAGCCGATGCTTTTCATTGCGGCAATACTTCTTTCGTTTTTACTGTCTGCACGAAATTCAACCCGCTCAATCCCTAGTTTTTCAAAGGCGAAATTTAGGAGTAAAAATTTACAATGTTTATTTAATCCCGTTCCTTGAAACTGCTTACCATACCAAGTAAAACCTAATTGCAAACAACTGTTTTTTAGTTGGATATCATAAAAACGCGTACTTCCAGCATAAGAATTATTACGTTTATCGAACACGATAAAAGGATATTCTCTTCTTGCCACTCTTGCTTCAATAGCTGATTCTAAATATTTTATTAGTCCATCTTCTCCAATTGCCTGCATAGAAGAATATTGCCATATTTCAGGCTCCAGATTTGAGAAATCTATGAGATTTATAAAGTCAGTTTTTTCTAGTGGACGAAGTAAAACTCGCTCATCTTCTAGAACTACTGGCTTGAAATTAAAATTTATCATTGCGGTTTGGTTTTTAGATTTAGTTCTTCGACTTTTATTTCCATCCCATTCTGGATTTTAATGTGGTTATGTGAGCTAAATGATGATTGCAATGCCATGCGTAAATACCTATATTTTCGTCTAAGCGAAATTCCTTTCCGCATTCAGGGTGTATAAAACTTCGCTCTAATTGTTCAGTTGTTAAATTGTTTAACAAAACTGTCCATCGTTGATGAATACCATCCAACATATTTAAAGCTGGACCAATGGGCATATTCTTGCTGTCTGCTAGTTCAGCCCAACGTTCTTCAAAATAAGGTTTAATGATGGGTTTGTCTTCGGTTAAAGCCAATTTAAATCTCACTAAACTATTCATATGACTATCTGCACAGTGATTGATTACTTGCCATATCGTCCACCCGTCAGCACGATAGGGTGTGTCTAGTTGCAGTTCACTTAATTGTTCAACTTCCTTTCTTAATCGTTCTGGAAAAGTGGCGATATCCACTATATAAGCCTTTAAAATATCTGTAGTGATTTTTTTAGGTTTAACAAATTGCCCTATTGGGAATTTCAATTCATCAATTGTCATTGGATAAGTGTTTTAAAAGTGGAGCATAAGGTATGCGATATTGATGTGTAAGCATACAAAACATAAATTCCTTCAAACACTAAACTAAATAAAAACTTGAGCAGAACAATTGCAACAAAGTCATCGTATCTATAAATCCTTTAATATTTTCTCATAGCAGAAGAAAGGTAATTTGCGACCAAGGAAATTTACTTCACCTCTTTTCTTATAATTAAGGCATTCATAGATCCGTAATGCCTTTTCATTTCCACTGTAAGCATCCAATCTAATGGATTTAAAGCCCGCATTTAAGGCATACCCTACTGCAAAAGTCATTAATATTTTTGCAAGTCCTTTATTTTGAAATACAGGGTTTATCGCTAAACGATGTATAATTAATGCATTTCCAGTTTTATCTAACCAATCAATATTTCCATATTCAGGATCTTGATATACATTCAAACAAACTACACCTAATATTTCTGTTTCGCTAGATAATTCATAAAGCTCTTTATTATCAATGTCTTGAATTACGATTTCCATATTTGGATAACTTTCAGTCCATTGAAAAATATTTTCATTTTCCATTTTCTCCTTACATTCTTTAAAAATTTTAAAGATGCGTTCTGCTGAATCAATGGTGGAAAGTTGGATGTTCATTTAAGTTATTTTAATAGACACTAGTGTTATAAAATAAACACTTCGTAAAACTTTCTTAATGATCTTTGCCTTGGTAAATCCACATTGACTTGGTTTCACCTGCTCGTTCGAAACCGCATTTTTCGTAGAAGTCTATAGCTTTACCATCGGCAACTAATATTTGTTGATGAAAGTCGCCGTATTTTTCTTGGAATTTATTGATAATCAGTTTGCCAATTCCTTTTCCTTGGTATTCAGGATGAACAAGGAGATGCGGATAATAAACGACTAAAAATCCATCCGATATTGCATTCCCAAGCCCTACTAGTTTTTCATTGTGCCAAGCTGTAACAAAAGAATGTGAATTAATTAAAGCTTTGAATAATTGGTTTGGCTTTTCTGCAGATGACCAGTGATTTGCTTTATAAATTTCAATAATGTCTTCTTGTTTAACGTTCTGAGTTTCCTTGATTTCAATGGTCATAAGTTAGTCAATAGTTAACTTAGCTTTATCTTCAAATCCTTCAAAAACAGGTTTAAAAAAATTTCTTTCGAAGCTCAAAATACATCCAGTCTTTTTAGAATATTCTAATGCTTCTTGGCATTTAGGACAGTCAGCAATTTTATTTCTATAATTTTCGTAAGTGGCTAAACTTGGAAATGAAAAAGATGCATAACCAATATTATTAGGTCCTTCGTGCGGGATTAGGTATCCATGATGAGCTCCACCCATCTTATTCACCAAATCAATCCATAGTTTCCCATAGTGTTCAAACTCTTTTATCTTATTCGGATTTATTAAATATTTTAAAAAACAGGTTACCATATTTTATTTTCCAGAGAAAGTTTATTTATCGTTATTGTCAGAACAGAAACCTGCATCGCAAAGCCTATAATTTTATGTGTTATGTCATTTATATTTTTGTCAATTCAGTTAGAAATTCATCTTGTAAATCATAAAATTCATTAATCGTGTTCAGATATTCTTCCGCTCTTCAGGATTTGTAATCCTGAAGGTAATATCGTAGGATTTGTAATCCGT
>ENA-OFCE01000843-OFCE01000843.1-metagenomes-genome-assembly--contig:-NODE-843-length-17938-cov-7.073366_pt1 | contig 17938 bp, 15 predicted proteins | sample MGYA00153388_OFCE01 | MGnify analysis MGYA00153388
TGGTGGACCTGCGGCGGCTGTCGATCTACGTCAAGGAATACGTCTTCCGCATCGAAGCCGCGCTGATCGACACACTGGCTGAATTCGGCGTTACCGGGCACCGCATTTCGGGCGCGCCGGGCATCTACGTGCGGCTGGCCGACCCCTTCGGCCACGCCGTGCTGGCGCCGGCGGGCGTCGACCCCTTCCAAGGCCTGGGCAAGATCGCCGCGCTGGGGATCAAGGTCAGCCAACACCGAAGTTATCACGGCCTGGCGCTGAATGTGGCGATGGACCTGGAGCCCTTCGCGCGCATCAACCCTTGCGGCCATCCCGGGCTGCAGACCGTCGACCTGCGCACGCTGGGCCTGGACGTCGGCTGGGACGACGCGGCCGCGCGGCTGGCGGCGCAATTGACGCGCCGTCTGGCCTGAACAGCGCGAAGCCGAACCCCTACAACACCACGTTGCGCCGCGCCACCCAAAACACTGCTCCTTGCGGCCCATAGCGTTCTGCATGGGGTTCGTCGCGGCCGAGCTCGAAACGGTCACCCGGCTGCAGGTGGCGCGTGGTGCCGCCACAGCTCAGCCACAAGTCGCCCTGCGTCACCAGCGCGTTGACGGCAAAGGTGTGGCTGTGGGTGTGCAATTCCTGGTTCGGGCCCCAGACACGTTCCAGCACTTCGTCGAAACCCTGCTCAAGCAAGGCGGCTTCAAACTGGGCGTACGTCGGCATCGTCGTTGGCGTGGTCACGGTGTGTTTCCTTCTTTGAGTTTCTGCAGTGTCTGCGCCATCGCCTGATGCAGTGCATTGGCAGGCCTTACGGGATGATTTTGGTCACCGGGCCGACCGGCAGCGGCAAGACGGTGTCGCTGTACACCTGCCTGAATATCCTGAATCAGCCGGGCGTGAACATCGCCACGGTGGAGGACCCGGCAGAGATCAACCTGCCCGGCATCAACCAGGTCAACGTCAACGACCGCGCCGGGCTGACTTTCGCCGCAGCGCTCAAGTCTTTCCTGCGCCAGGACCCGGACGTCATCATGGTCGGCGAAATCCGCGACCTGGAAACCGCCGACATCGCCATCAAGGCCGCCCAGACCGGTCACCTGGTGATGAGCACCCTCCACACCAACGACGCGCCGACCACGCTGACCCGCTTGCTCAACATGGGCGTGGCGCCTTTCAACATCGCGGCCAGCGTGTTGCTGATCACGGCCCAACGCCTAGCTCGCCGCTTGTGCGAGAACTGCAAGAAGCCGGCCGACTACCCGCGCGAATCGATGCTGAAGGCCGGCTTCCAACCTGCGGACCTGGACGGCAACTGGAAACCCTACCGCGCGGTCGGCTGTTCGGCCTGCAACAACGGTTACAAAGGCCGAGTGGGTTTGTACCAGGTGATGCCGATCACCGACGCCATCCAACGCATCATCCTGTCCGAAGGCACCGCGCTGGACATCGCCAAGCAGGCGCAGATCGAAGGCGTGCGAGACCTGCGCCAGTCCGGACTGATCAAGGTGCGCGCGGGCATGACCACGCTCGAAGAAGTGCTGACCGTGACCAACGAATAGCCTGCCGCGCGCAGCCCCCCCCCCGGCAACACCGCACAGCCTGGCCCCAAGTGCCGCGCCCGATGTCGTGCCAAGGGGGCCAGCGCTGAGGCAGACTCGGCGTTCGAGACTCCGTTCCTGCAACCCACCCCCTCCAATCCATGGCCACAGCTGCACTGACCAAGAGCGCCACGAAGGAATTCATCTTCGAGTGGCAAGGCAAGGACAAGAACGGCAAGCTCATGCGCGGCGAACTGCGCGCCGGTGGCGAGGCCGTGGTCAGCGCCAGCCTGCGCCGGCAGGGCATCCTGATCACGAAGGTCAAGAAGCGCCGCACCAGCGGCGGGCGGGCCATCAAGCAAAAGGACATCGCCGTCTTCACGCGCCAGCTGGCCACCATGATGAAGGCCGGCGTGCCGCTGCTGCAGTCCTTCGACATCGTGGCCCGCGGCAGCAACAACCCACGCATGACCAAGCTGCTCACCGACATCCGCAACGACGTCGAAACCGGTACCAACCTGTCGTCGGCCTTCCGCAAGCAGCCGCTGCACTTCGATTCGCTGTACTGCAACCTGGTCGAGGCCGGCGAGGCGGGCGGCATCCTGGAAGCCATGCTCGACCGCCTGGCGCTGTACCAGGAAAAGACGATGGCCATCAAGGGCAAGATCAAGTCGGCGCTGATGTACCCCGTGGCCGTCATCGTGGTGGCCTTCGTGGTGTTGACGGTGATCATGATCTTCGTGATCCCGGCCTTCGAGGACGTGTTTAAGTCCTTTGGCGGGGAACTGCCCGCGCCGACACAGATGGTGATCGCCCTGTCCAAGTTCTTCGTCGCCTGGTGGTGGGCGATATTCGGCTTCGTGGGCGGCGGCCTGTACTTCTTCTTCGAAAGCTGGAAGCGCTCCGAGAAGATGCAGATGACCATGGACCGCATCCTGCTGAAGATCCCGGTGTTCGGTGACCTCATCAACAAGTCGGTCATCGCGCGCTGGACGCGCACGCTGTCGACCATGTTCGCCGCCGGCGTGCCGCTGGTCGAGGCGCTGGATTCGGTAGGCGGCGCTTCGGGCAACGCCGTGTACGCGCTGGCCACCGAACAGATCCAGCGTGATGTGTCCACCGGCTCGGCGCTGACTACCTCGATGACGGCGACCGGCGTGTTCCCGAGCATGGTGCTGCAGATGGCGGCCATCGGCGAAGAGTCGGGCTCGCTGGACCACATGCTGGCCAAGGCGGCGGAGTTCTACGAAGAAGAGGTCGACGAGATGGTCAAGGGCCTGTCCAGCCTGATGGAGCCGTTCATCATCGTCATCCTGGGCGTGTTGATCGGTGGCATCGTGGTGTCCATGTACCTGCCGATCTTCAAGCTCGGCGCCGTGGTTTGATGGCTTCTGGTTTTGCCGGCGAGGGCGCGGCGGCGCTGCTGTTGTCGCCCTGGGGTCTGGGCCTCATCGGCTTGATGGTCGGCAGCTTCCTGAACGTGGTGGTGCACCGCCTGCCGGCCATGCTGTGGCGCGAATGGTGGAAGGACTCGGTGGAATTCCAGCTTGGCGATGCGCAGGCGTGGCGGCCGCTGTTCGGCGCCCAGGCGGTGCCGCCACCGCAGCTGGCCGCGGCCGCCGCCGCCGTGTCGGCCGCGATGGAAAAACTGACGGTGCAGAGCCTGCTGCGGCCACGCTCGCGCTGCCCGCACTGCGGTCATGTGCTGCGCTGGTACGAGAACATTCCCGTGATCAGCTGGCTGGCGCTGCGCGCCAAGTGCTCGTCGTGCAGCACGCGCATCTCGGCGCGCTACCCGGCCGTCGAGATCGCCACCGCAGGCCTGTTTGCTGCCGCCGCGTTGATGTTCGGCCCGCGGCCCGAGGCGCTGCTGTGGTGTGCGGCCATCGCCCTGCTGCTGACCATGGCCTTGATCGATTTCGACACCACGCTGCTGCCCGACAGCCTGACGCTGCCGCTCATCGGCCTCGGCCTGGTCGGATCGCTGGCGGGCTGGACGGGTGTCACCCCCAGCGCCGCCCTGGCCGGTGCGGTGGCCGGCTACGGCGTGCTTTGGGCTGTCGGCTTCGTTTACGGCCAGCTGCGCGGCGTGAACGCCATGGCCGAGGGTGACATGAAGATGCTTGCCGGCATCGGCGCGCTGCTGGGCTGGCAAGCGCTGCCCTCGGCACTGCTGCTGGCGGCAGCGATAGGCGCTGTGGTGGGCATCACGTTGATTGCCGGCTTCGGCCACAAGCGCGAGCAACCGATCCCCTTCGGCCCGTACTTGGCGCTGGGCGGCCTGGCCTCGATCTTCTTCGGCGACATGCTGCGGGCGGTGTGGCACCTGTGATCGCCGCAGCGGCTGCCCGCGTGCCGCCGACCGGCTCGCGTATCGGCCTGACCGGCGGCATCGGCAGCGGCAAGAGCACGGTGGCGCAAATGCTGGTCGGGTGCGGCGCGCATCTCGTCGACACCGACGCCATCGCGCGATCGCTCACGCTGGCCGGCGGCGGGGCCATGCCGGCCCTGGCCGAAGCCTTCGGCGCTACCGCAGTGGCGCCCGACGGCTCGCTGGACCGCGCGTTCATGCGCGAACTGGCCTTTGCGGACGACCATGCGCGCGCCCGGCTCGAAGCCATCCTGCACCCCTTGATCGGCCGTGAAGCGCAAGCCCAGGCCCAGGCGGCCCGGGCCGGCGGTCGCACGGTGGTCTTCGACGTGCCCTTGCTGGCTGAGTCGGCCCGTTGGCGACAACGTCTGGACAAGGTGCTGGTGGTCGATTGCGACGAGGCCACCCAGGTGCAGCGGGTGTCGCAGCGCCCGGGCTGGACGCCAGCCACGGCCCGCGCCGTGATGGCCCGGCAGGCGACGCGCACGGCCCGGCGCGCCGTGGCCGACGCGGTGATCCACAACGACCGGATCAGCCTCGAACAACTGGCCGGCGAGGTCAAGGCGCTCTGGACGTTGTGGACGCTGTGGAACAATCCCGGCTGATGCGCGGCCCCGCCGCGGCCAGCCGGACGAGCCCACCTTGGTCCTCTACGAATACCCGTTCAACGAGAGCATTCGCACGATGCTGCGGCTCGAACACCTGTTCGATCGCCTCGGTGTGCTGGTCGCCCGCGACGCGCCGGTCGACCACCACTTCGCACTGGCCACGATCTTCGAGATCATGGACGTCGCGTCAAGGGCCGACATCAAGAGCGACCTGCTCAAGGAACTGGAGCGGCACCGCTCGCAGTTGCAGTCCTACCGCGGCCACCCGGGCGTTTCAGAGGCTGCGCTGGATGCCGTCACCGCCCGCATCGACCACGCCTTCAACGGCCTGAACTTGCTGCAGGGCAAGGCCGGCCAGGTGCTGGCCAGCAACGACTGGCTGATGAGCATCCGCAGCCGCATCAACATCCCCGGCGGCACCTGCGAATTCGACCTGCCGGCCTACTACGCCTGGCAACAGCACGCGCCAGAGAAGCGCCGCGCCGACCTGCAAGGCTGGATGGCCACGCTGACGCCACTGGCCGAGGCCCTGCAGGTGCTGCTGGGCCTGCTGCGCGACAGCGGCACCCCGCAGCGCATGGTGGCCCCGGGCGGGCAATACCAGCAGAGCCTGCCCCAGGGCAAGGTGTACCAGCTGCTGCGCGTGCGCGTGGACGAGGCCGACGGCCTGGTGCCCGAGATCAGCGGCCACCGGCTGCTGGTGTCCATCCGCTTCATGCGGCCCGACGCCGAGGGCCGGCTGCGATCGGCCGGGGCCGACGGGCGCTTTGAACTGGCCCTGTGCGCATGAGCAAGGGCGCGGCCGGCCGTATGGTGCCCTGCCCGACATGCAAGGGCCCGGCGCTGTTCGACCCGGCCAACCCCTGGCGGCCGTTCTGCAGTAAACGCTGCCGCCAGGCCGATTTGGGCGCCTGGGCCAGCGAGCGTTTTCGCATGCCTGCGGCGCCGCCCACCGACGAAGCCGAGCCCGGCGCGCCAGCGCACTGAGGTACAGACACAGGCACAGGCTCAGGCACAGGCACAGGCACAGGCTCAGGCACAGGCTCAGGCTCGAGCGCGAGCTCAGACGGCGTGGTCCCGGGCGGCGCGGCAGGCCGCGTCGCGGTGGGTTTGCAAATCGACCAGCGCGAATTGCGCGCCTGGCCGCAGAGCGGCAGCAAAGCCCGCGCACAGCGCAGGATGCAACTGCACGGCCCGGCCGGCCAGACGCACGGGCCGGTCGCCATGCCGGACCAGCAGAAGGTTGGCCAGCCGGGCCAGTTCGCGGCCGGCATCGTGGAGCAGCGCCGCCGCAGCAGGGTCGGCGTCGGCGGCCGCGGCCACGGCCAACGCCAGGCGGCCGAACTCACCGCGCCCACTGCGGTGGACGAAGCGACGTGTCGCCTCCCAGCTGCTGCCGCCGATCACGGCGTACAGGCTTTGCGCCAGCGGCGTGGCGAGACCGGCGCCGGGCTGGTCGTCCTCGGCGCGCCACACCCTTGCCAACGCCTGACGCGCGATCCAGTAGCCGCTGCCCTCGTCGCCCAGCAGTCCGCCGCGGCCGCCTACGCGGTGCACCTGGCCCGCACTGTCGATGTGCACGCCGATCGAGCCCGTGCCGGCGTAGACCAGGTGCCCGGCGCCGGGCGCAAACATCAGCCGCGCGGCGATCTCGACATCGTTGCCCACGGTCACCGAGGCCACCGGCAGGTTGAAGATGCGGGCCATCAGCCGGCCCAGGCCCGGGCCGGATTGTTCGTCGTGGCCGGTCACGCCGGCCCAGACTGCAATGGCGCGAGCGTGGTCGCCCAACTGCCCGGCAATTTCCGTCAGGGCCAGGCCCACCCTTTCGCGGCCGGATCCGCTGGCCATCTGCTGGCCGCTGAATCCGCTGGCCTGCCCTTCGGCAACGAGTCGGCCGTCGGCATGCGCCAGCGCCCAGCGCGTGCGGGTCCCGCCGACGTCCAGACCCAGACCCAGACCGAGTTCCGGGTGGTCCGCCTGCGCCAGGTTCACGGGCGCGTCCGCCGGTCGCGCACCAGTTCGACCTGACGCATTGACGAGGGCAGCGTGACATCCGCCCGCCCGGGCACGACGCGGCTCTGCAACAGCTGCCAGTGCTGGCCGTCGTGGCCGATCAACTGGTAGCGACCGGGCTCGACTTGCGGCATGCGCCAGGTCCGGTCCACCGCACCGGCCTCGACCGGCATGGCTTGCAGCGGCTGCGCGGGTCGGCGCCAGCCGACCGGGAAGCGGGGTGAACGCGCCGGGCCGCTTTCGGCGTAGAAGGCGGTCAATTCGCGCGGATAGACATCCAGCACGCCGCGGCTGAACCACAGCACGTGGCCTCCGTTGCCCTCGCGGCGGGCCAGTAGCATCGAATCGCGCAATTGCGCCCATGACGAATCGGGTCCGTCGCCGACGATGCGAATGCCGGCCACCAGGTCTTGGGGCCGATAAGCCCCCGCCTTGCGCAGCTCGCTGATCTGTTCCTGCCAAGTGGCCTCGAAGGCCGCGTAACTGTGGCGGTAGGCCTGGGGAATGAACTCGTCCCAACCAAGGCCTGCCGGCCAGCGCGCCCATTGCGGCCACTCCAGCAGGTAATGTTCATAAGACCAGGGGAATGGCGCCGGGCTCATCGACACCAGCAGCCCGGGCCGGGCCTGGTGCAGCGCGGCCACGAAGTCGCGCGCCAGCGCATTCAGCTTGTCGGCACGCCAGCGCATCCAGGCCGGGTCGCGCGCATCGGCCGGCGGCTGGCGGCCGGCGTGTTCTGCGGCGTAGGCGGCGCGCGTGAAGTCGTCGTAGCCCATGGTCACGTAGGGCCAGACGATGCGGTCGTCGAGCTGCACGCCGTCGAGGTCGTATTTGTCGATGGCCTCCAGCATCAGGTCGAGCACGAAGCGCCGCGCCTCGGGGTGCAAGGGGTTGAGCCAGACGAAGCCGTTGGGTGCGACCTCGCCGCCGCGAATGTCGCGGCTGAGCCATTCGGGTTTCAACTTTCGCAGCGTGTTCTGCGTGCTGCCATGCGCGGCCATGAAGCCGTACTCGAACCACGCGACGTAGTTCAAACCATTCCGGTGGGCCTCGATCAGCGTTTCCTGCAGCAGGTCGCGCGGCGGCGCGATGCTCGGCTTGTCGGCCGGGTCTTGCAGCGCTTGCACGGGGCGCTGCGCCACGCCGATGGCGCGTTCCAGTACCTGTGACGGCCACTGCGTGTAGCCGTTTTTCCAGACCTCGACATAAACGGTGTTCAAGCCGATTTCGCGCAGCCGGCGCATCGTCTCCGCGCTGCGTTCTGGCGTCGCGATGGCGCTGTTGGCGGTGGTCGTGAGCCAGGTGCCGCGGACCTCGAGCGCTTCTTCGGTCTGGGCCGCACGGGGCGCTTCGAACCAGACGAAAAAGGCGGCCGCCAGGGCCGCCTTGCAAACCAGCGCCAAGGCGCCGACGACGGGCTTCGTCACGTTCAGAATTTGGCCCGCAGGTTGACGAAGAACTGCCGCCCGCTTTCGTGCCAGTAACCGGGTGCGTTTTCGAGCCCGGTGTAGTTCTTGTAGTAAGTGCTGCGCACGGGATTGAGCAGGTTGTTGCCGTCCAGCGTGAGGCTGATCATCGGCGTGATCTTGTAGTTGACCGACACCGACAAGCTGCCGTTGGCCTCGTACTTGTGCACGCCGTTGGGCACGCCGCCGGGCGCCGGCAGGTTGTAGGTGCCGTCGCCGGTGTAGCTGATCGCGTAGTCGCTGCGGTGGTTCCAGGCCAGCCGCACGCTGAGCGCGTCGTTCTCGTACCAGCCGGTGACGTTGTAGGTGACCTTCGAAGTGCCCAGGATCTCCACGCCGTCCCGGTCCTTGCCGTCGGCCAGCGTCACGTTGGTGCCGAAGCCGAAGCCAGCGGCCACCGGCATCTCCAGCGCCGCTTCCAGGCCGCGGACACGGGCATCGACACCGATGCGTGACTGCACTGTGAACGGTGTGCCCGTCCCCGTGGCGGTGTTGAAGAACTCGATCACCGACGCGCCGACCTTGACATAGTCCTTCAGCTGCGAATTGAACACCCCCACCGACGCATAGGCGCGAGGCGCGAAGTACCAGGCCAGGTTCGCGTCGACGTTGGTCGACGTGATGGGCTTGAGCTTGGGGTTGCCGCCCGTGCCGAGCAAGGTGGTGTTGTTCAGTGCCACCGCGCCGGCCAGTTCGTTGTAGTTGGGTCGCCCCATGCTCTTGCCCAGCCCGCCGCGCAGGAGCAGGCCGCCGTCCAGCTCATAGCGCAGGTTCAGCGATGGCAGGGCCACGTTGTGCGTGGTCTCCACCACCTGCGGCAGGAAGACGCCGACGCGCGACGACGTGATGGCCGTGGACGCCGCCGCGCAGGCCACCAGCAGCGTGGGGCACACGGCGGGATTCAGGTTCTGGTAGGACAGCGAATACACCTTGGTCTGCACCACGCGCAGGCCGGCGTTGCCGCTGAGCTTGCCCGTCTCGAACTCGCCCATGCCGTAGAGAGCCTGGTTGTCTTCCTTGACGGTGTAGCCGGCGGCGTAGTTGCGGTTGAGCACCGGGTCCCAGTTGGCATACTGGGTGGTGAATGCGTTGATCTGCGCCGGGTCGTAGCGCATCAGGTCGCGCGGAAAATTGGCGTTGATGCCGCTGGCGTAGGAGCCGGGGTAGCTGGTGGCCGGCACCGGCACCTGTCCGTTGGGCACGATGGGCGTCAACGTGGGCACCGTGGTGCCCGGGTACACCGGCAGGTTCTGGAAGTTGACCAGCGTGCCGCCGGTCACACTCAGGAAGGGCGACGTCGGCAATGGCGCGCCGCCTGCGCTGTCCAGGGCGTTGAAGCGCGGATTGATGACTTCGAACTCCCGGTTGTGCTTGGCCGCGCGGCCGCCGACCTTGATCTTGGTCAGCGCGCCCCAGTCGGCGTCGTAGGTCGCGTCGAGGTGGAGGTAGGTCTCGTCGTCGGAGGAATTCACCGAGGCGCCGATGTTGCTCATCTGTCCGAAGCTGCGGATGTCTCGCAGGTTCACCGGCAACCCGGTGGTGGAGTTGGTGATGTTGTAGTCGGTGGGCCTGCTGCCGTTGCTCTGGTAGCTGATGTTGGGGTTGATGACCCCGAACACGATGCTGGGCTGCGAGTTGGTCTTGCCGCTGCCCTCGGTGTAGCCGGCGCGCGCGTTCAACGTCCACTTCGGCGTCAGGTTGAATTTACCTTCCAGGTCATAGAAGGAACTCAGCGAGGCCGCGCCCTCACGCTGGAAGTGGTCGAACTGGAAGCCGATGAGGCGCTGGTTGGCGTTGGCCGCGGTAGGTGCGGGGCGCGTGAGGGTGGCCGACGTGAGCACGTCGCCCTCGAACTTGGCGTTGGACAGCAGCCAGCCGTTGGTGATGAGCGCGTTGGGCAGGATGTAGCCGCTGCTGTTGTAGTTGTCGGCTTTCAACTCGGAGCGGAAGGCGCTGAAGCTCAGGTCGATGTCCTTGTGGGGCCTGAACTGCACACCCAGGTAACCCCCGGTGCGTTCACGCACGCCTTCGAACAGGGCCGAATTCAAACTGCCCGGCAGACGTTTGCCCACCAGGTCGGCGGCCAGCTGCGGGTTCACCGGTGTGGTGGTGCCGGGAATGTTGCCGCCCGAGGCGGACAGCGCGGTGGCCGCGCTGAGGGTGTTGAAGCCGAAGGTCTCCATGCCGTCCCGGCGCAAGTGGCGCTTCTCGCTGTAGGCCTGCACCATGAAGCCCAGGGTGCGGTCGTCGCTGGTCCAGGCCAGCAGCGCGCTGGCTTGCGGGTCGGTCTTCCTGGGCAGATCGGCGTACACCGCGCCCAGCGCGATCTCGGCCGTCAACGGCTTCTTGAAATCCAGCGGTTTGCGCGTCTGCACGTCGATGGTGCCGGCCACGCCGCCTTCGGTGATGTCGGCCTGCGCGGTCTTGTAAACCACCGAGCGCCCGATCAGCTGGCTGGGCATCAGGCCGAAGCCCACGCTGCGGCCGCTGCCGGCCTGGTCGCCCACGTGCCAGTCGCCGGAACTCAATGCATGGCTGTTGATGGTGACCAGGTTCAGGTTGGGGCTGGTGCCGCGGATGGCCACGCGCTCGGCCTCGTCCATGGCCAGCGCGCCGCCGAACTGCACGTTCACGCCGGGCAGGCGGCTCAGCGCGTCGGCGATGTTCTTGTCCGGCATCTTGCCCACGTCTTCGGCGGTGATGACCTCGACGTTGGTCGCCGCATCACGCTTGGCGGTGATGGATTTGAGGATGGACGCACGAATGCCGGTGACCTCGACCTCTGCTGCGGCGCCTGCGGGCGCGGGCGGCGGCGCGGTTTGTGCCAGCGCGGGCAGGCTGGCACCGAGCAACAGGGCTGAGGCGGCAGCGGCCACGGGCTGAAGGCGGAAGGTCATGCGAAATCTCCTCGAGTAATTGTTCGGCGTTCTTGGAGGACGGCGCCACCGACAAGGATGCGGGGCGATAAAACCAGACCACAGGCCCATTTAAGGCTCCAATTTTATGGCCTAAATCGGTACCAATATGCTCGCTTTCCCTTATTCCCTGATTCCTTAATTGCCTGATTCCCTGATTCCCTGTTCGTGCAGGGCGCTTGCAAACCAGCCCGTGGCCACTTCCAAGCGGGTCAGCGCCGAGCCCACCGTGACCGCCCAGGCGCCGGCCTGCAGGGCTGCGGCGGCGCGGGCCGGGGTGTCGTAGCGGCCCTCGGCCATGACGCGGCAACCGGCTTGCGAAAGCCGCGCCACCAGAGCCAGGTCGGGCTCGGTCGGCACGGGGCCGCCGGTGTATCCGGACAGCGTGGTGCCGATGATGGGGAAACCCAGATTCCAGGCGGCCAGCGCATCGGCCTCGCACGAGGCGTCGGCCATCGCGTGGGCGCCGCCCGCATGGACGGCGATCAGCAGCTCGGCCAGGCGGGCCGGACGAACGCGGTCGGTGACGTCCACGGCCACGATGTCGGCCCCCGCGGCCAGCAGGGCCTGCACATCGGCGACGAAGGGCGTGATGCGCACCGGCGAGTCGGCCAGGTCGCGCTTGACGATGCCCACCAGCGGCACCTGCACCGCGGCGCGCACACAGGCCAGCCGGCGCGCGCTTTCGATGCGCAACGCGGCGGCGCCGCCCGCCACTGCGGCCCGGGCCATGCGCGCCACCGTGCTGTCGTCGTCCAGCGGGCCGTCGTCCACCGGTTGGCACGACACCACGAGCCGCCCGCGCAGCGCGGCGTGCAGCTCGGGCAGAGTCCAGCGCGTGCGGCGCGGATCGGGTTCGTTCAAGCAGGGTTCTCCAGGGCCGGCACCGCTTAACGCAGGGCAGCGTCTTCAACAGCCGTGGCGCGGCCTACGTTGACTTCGAAGCGATAGCGGTCGGCGCGGTACAGGCTCTTGCCGAACTCGACCGGCTCGCTGTCCGTGGAAAACACCCGGCGCTCGACCAGCAGCGCCGGGCTGAAGGGCGCCACGTCAAGCAGCCGGGCTTCGTCTTCGGTGACTACCGTGGCCTGGATTTCCTGCGCCGCGTTGCGAACCTGGATGCCGTGGTCGCGTGCCAGCATCTCGTACAGCGACTGCGTGGCCAGGCACGCCGGGTCGAAGCCGGGCAACCGTTCAACGCTCAGGTAGGCCTGCTCCAGCGCCATCGGCTCACCATTGGCCAGGCGCAGCCGGCGCAGCTCGAACACCAGGCTGCCGGGCACGGCCTTCAACTTGGTGGCCACCTTGGCGTCGGCGCGCAGCGTGCGGATCGACAACAACATGCTGGACGCCACCAGCCCGCGTTCACGCATGTCTTCGGTAAACGAGCGCAGCAGCAGCGGCTTGACCCAGCTTTGCCCGGCCACGAAGGTACCCGCGCCCTGGCGACGTTGCAGCACGCCGTCGGCCTGCATCTCTTGCAGGGCACGGCGCAGGGTTTCGCGCGCCACGCCCAGGCGCTCGGCCAGTTCACGCTCAGGCGGCAAACGCATGCCGTCGCCGATTTGTTGCAGGATGGCTTGCAGGCCGCGCCTGAGTTGTTGACGTTTCTGCGCCCGGTCCAGCGGCGGCGGGGGTGGGGGCGCAGGTGCGGGAGGGCGGGTTTTCATGGCGATGTTCAAAATATAGACCACTTGGCCTGCTTTGTGGACCAGACTGGTATATTCCTGACAACCCACACGCCTGCACGACATGCCCCTGCGACTGCTGACCTTGCTGTTGGCCTTGTGTCTTGCGCCTGGCGCGGCACGGCCGGCCCCAGGCGCGCCCGGTGCGGCGGCGGCACCTCGAACGCTGGTCTTCTGGACCATGCAGCTCGCACCCTTTCACAACGACTACGTGGCCGGCCTCATCGCCCGCTTCGAGGCGCTTCATCCGGGCGTGCGCGTGAAGTGGGTCGACGTGCCCTGGGCCGAGATGGAACGCAAGGTGCTGGCCAGCATCGCCGCCGGCACGGCGCCCGACGTGGTCAACCTGAACCCGCAGTTTTCTTCACGCTTGGCCGAGCTGGGCGCGCTGGCCGACCCGCGGCCGCACCTCAGCGCGAATGAAATCAACGCGTTCCTGCCGCCGGCCTGGGCGGCCAACCAACTGGGCGGCGTGCCCTTCGCGCTGCCCTGGTACCTGAGCACCACCGTGCTGTTGTACCGGCGCGACCTGTTGCGCCAAGCCGGCGTGGCGCCGCCGCGCAGCTACGCCGAGTTGCGAACGGTGGCGCGCGCCATCCGCGAACGCACCGGCGGCTATGCCTGGTTTCCGGCCATGGACGGCGCAGCCCCGCTGGAAGCCATGGTGTCGATGAACGGCCCGGTGCTCACGCCCGACGGCTGCCGGCCGGCTTTCGACAACGCGGCCGGTGCGGCAGTGTTCGATTTCTACCGCGAGCTGTACCAGCGCCAGTGGATCCCGCCCAGCGTGCTGACCGAAGGCCACCGCAGCGCGGTGTCGCAGTTCCTGTCGGGCCAGGTGGCCATGGTGTCCACGGGCATGCAGTTCATCGGCCAGGTGAAAAAGAGCAACCCGCAGCTTTACGCGCAGATCGGCGTGGCGCCGCAGATCGACGGGGCCATGTCCAGACCCAACATCGCCGCCATGAACGTGGCCGTGCCCAGCGCGTCGACGCAGCCGATGCTGGCCTTTCGCTTCGCCGTGTTCGTCACCAACGCCGAGAACCAGACCGAACTTGCGCGCCGCGTGCCGCTGCTGCCTTCCAGCCGCGCCAGCTACGACGACGCGTTGTTCACCGTGCCCAGCGGCGACGCGCTGCTCGACGAAGCCCGCGCGCTGTCGGTCAAGCAGGTGATGAACGGCATGGTGCAGGTGCCCCCACTGCGCAGGTACCACAAGCTGCGCATCGGCTTCGTGCGGCAAATGCAGGCCGCCATGGTGGGCCGGGTGACGCCGACACAGGCGGTGCAGGAAATCTCGCGCATCTGGGTGCCGTTGCTGGGGTGCGGACAGTGAGCGTTGGACAGCGCCCCTGGGTGCCCGTGCTGTTCCTGGTGCCGGGCTGCGCGCTCATCACGCTGGTGGTCATCTACCCCGCGTTGAAGGCCCTGACGCTCAGCTTCACCGACTTCAACATGATCACGCCCGCCCGGCCGGTGGGTCTGGCCAACTACTTGCGGCTGTGGGCCGACCCCTTCTTCTGGTCGGCCTTGAAAAACACCCTCACCTATCTTGCGGTCGTGGTGCCGGTGCTGGTGGTGGTGCCCATCTTCCTGGCGCTGCTGATGAACCGGGCGCTGCCGGGGCTGGCTTTCTTTCGCGCGGCCATCTACTTGCCGGTCATCACCTCGCTGGTGGTCAGCGGCCTGGTGTGGAAGTGGGTGTACGAAGAGAAGGGTCTGCTCAACCACTTCCTGCTCGCCACGGGCATCACCGACGCGCCGGTGGCCTTTCTCACCGACCCTGGCAACGCGCTGTTCAGCGTGATGGCCGTCACCGCGTGGAGCGGGCTGGGCTACTACATGGTGATTTATCTGGCCGGCCTGCAATCGATCCCGCGCCACCTGTACGAGGTGGCCGAGGTGGAAGGTGTCAGCCGCTGGCAGCAGACGCTGCACATCACCATCCCGCTGCTGAAACCGCAGATCGCGCTGGTCGCGGTCATGTCCAGCATTGGCGCCATGAAGGTGTTCGAGGAGGTCTACGTGATGACCCAGGGCGGTCCGCTGGACAGCACCAAGACGCTGGTGTTCTACCTGTACGAATCGGCATTCGTCGACTTCGAGATGGGCTACGCCGCCGCCATCGGCGTGGTGCTGTTCGGCATCACGCTGGTGCTGTCGCTCATCAATCTTCGGTTGTTGAGGTCGCGGTGATGACCAGCCAGCGAACACGAAAAGGCGTGGAGATGACGCTGCGCTACGCCGCGCTGCTGCTGCTGGTCGGGCTGACGGTGGGGCCCTTCCTGTGGCTGCTGTCGACGTCGCTGAAGGGCGCGGGCGAGAACATCTACGCCTTCCCGCCCAGCCTGCTGCCGCGGGAACCGACGCTGGCCAATTACGCCAAGGTCTTCGAAAGCCAGCCCTTCTTCACCTACCTGCTCAACAGCTGCCTGGTGGCTGCACTGTCGGTGGCCAGCAACCTGGTGCTGGCGTCGCTGGCCGCCTATCCGCTGGCGCGGATGGACTTCCGCGGCCGCGGCCTGGTGTTCGGCACGCTGCTGGCGACCATGATGGTGCCTTTCCAGCTGCTGATGATTCCGGTCTACGAACTGGCCCTGGCGCTGGGCCTGCACAACAGCATCGCCGGGCTGGTGCTGCCGCATGCGTGCACGGCCTTCGGCATCTTCTTCATGCGCCAGGCCTTCCTGTCGGTGCCCAAGGCGCTGGAAGAAGTCGCCTTGATCGAAGGTGTGAACCGGCTGCGCATCTGGTGGTTCGTGATGCTGCCGCTGGTGCGGCCGTCGCTGGCCACGCTGGCGGTGGTCAGCTTCATCGCCGTGTGGGGCGACTTCCTCTGGCCGCTGATCATCACCGACGACCCGGCGCACTTCACCCTGCCCCTGGGCGTGAACCGCCTGGCCAGCACGTTCTCGATGGATTGGCGGCTGGTCGCGGCCGGTGCGGTGTTCTCCATCCTGCCGATCCTGGCGGTGTTCAGCTTCAGTCAGCGCTTCTTCATCGAAGGCGCGATGAAAGGGGCGGTAAAGGGATGACAGTCGACCCCCGGTCCGACGGGCACGTTGAACGTTCCTCCGAGAGGGCGGCCCGCGCCACGCTCGTCGATGTCGTCGTGCACACGCACTGGGACCGCGAGTGGTACCTGCCGCGCGAGACCACCCTGGCCCGCCTGCAGTCGGTGATGGCCGAGGTGCTGCGCCAGCTGGACACTGGCGCCTTGCCCAGCTTCCTGTTCGACGGCCAGACGGTGGCCCTGCGCGACCTGCTGGCCGTGGCGCCGCCCGAGATGGCCGAGCGCCTGCAGCACCACGCGCGCGCCGGGCGGCTGGTGCTGGGGCCTTGGTTCGTGTCAACGGACGAGTTCCTGGTCAGCGGCGAATCGCTGCTGCGCAACCTGGAATTCGGCCATGCCGATGCCGCCGCCTTCGCGACTGCGCAGCGCGTGGGCTACCTGCCCGACACCTTTGGCCATGTCGCGCAGATGCCGCAGGTGCTGGCGCAATTCGGCATCCACAGCGCCGTGCTGTGGCGCGGCGCCGATGTTGTGCACGACCGCTTCGACTGGCACGCGCCCGACGGCACGGTGGCCGGCACGGTGTTCCTGACCGAGGGCTACTGCCTGTACCCGCTGCATGGCGCGGACCGCGCCACGGCGCTGCCCGCGCTGCTGCAGCGCATCGCCGCGCGGCGCGCCCCGGGCAGCGACGCACCGCTGCTGCTGCCGCATGGCGGTGACCATCTGGCACCCCACGCTGAACTGGCCGGGCGGCTGGCGCAATCCAACACGGAACAGGCCGAGTTCGACCTGCGTCTGACCACACTCGTAAAGCATGTGGATACGGCGCTGGCCGCACCCGGCCCGCGCCAGGCCTTGCACGGAGAGCTGCGCCACAACACCCAGGCTTTCGTGCTGCCCGATGTGCTGAGCACGCGACGCCCCCTGAAGCAGGTGCACCAGCAGCTCGAGGACCGCCTGCTGGGCGAAAGCGAACCACTGTGGGCGCAGCTGTCGCCGCCCGGTGCAGGTCCGGCACTGCCGCCGACGCTGTCGCACGCCTGGCGGCTGCTGATCGAGCAGCAGGCGCACGATTCGATTTGCGGCTGCAGCATCGACGAGGTGCACACCGAAATGGCACAGCGCTTCGTGCAGCTGGGCCAGCAGCTGGACGCGCTGCGCCACGGCGCGCTGCTGCAAGGCGGATTGGTCATCGACCAGCGGCACGCGGGCCCAGGCCCGGACGTGTGGGCCGACGACAGCCGCTGCACGTTGTTCAACCCGCTGCCGCAGGCGCGCAGCGGCTGGTGGGTGGTGGCTGTGTTCCTGCACGGCCTGCGCCATGCGGCGCTGAAGCTGACCACGGCCGACGGCACCGCGCTGCCGCATCAGGTGCTGGGTGTGGAAGACGCCGCCGAGCTGGTGTCGCCGCTGGACGATTTTCCGCAACGCCTGCCCGGCCAGCGTTACCAATTGGCCGTGCAGGCAGCGCTGCCTGGCCTGGGCGCGCTGGCTGTCAACATCAATTTCAACAGCACCGGCGACGACACGGCGACGGCCGGCGACGGCGACGGCGACGGCTGGAGCGCTTGCAGCGAAATCGAGAACGCCGCCTGGCACGTGGCGCTGGCCGACGACGGCGGCCTGCAGCTGACCGACCGGCGCAGCGGCCGCGTCATGCCGGATGCCATCGGCTTGCTGAGCGAACTCGACGCCGGCGACAGCTACAACTACTCGCCCCCGCCGCAGCCCGTGGCCACCGAGGCGCGGCGCTGGTGGCTGCAAGGCGCACGGCGCAGCGCCCACGCGAAAGAGATGCGCTTGCAGATCACCCTGCACTTGCCGGTTGGCCTGGACGCCCAACGCCTGGGCCGCCACCGCCGCAGCGTGCGCTGCCATGGCGAGCTGCAGCTGCGCCTGCTGGGCGACGAGCCCGCCCTGCACGCGCGCCTGGTGTGGCACAACGCCGCGCGCGACCAGCGCACCCGGCTGCTGCTGCCGTGGTGCGACGACAGCGCCACCAGCACCTACAGCGACACCGCGTTCGCCTTCACCGAGCGCCCGGTGGAGTTGGCGCAGATCCCCGCCGAACCGACGCGCCGCGAGATGCCCGTGGTGGTGCAACCCAGCCTGAGCACCGTGGTCGCCGGGCCGCTGGCCGTGCTGCACCGCGCTCTGCACGAGTACGAGGTGGTGCAGCACGAAGGGCGAATGTCGCTGGCGCTGACGCTGGTGCGCAGCGTGGGGTGGTTGTCGCGCCGCGACCTGCGCACGCGCGGCGTGGGCGCGGGGCCCGACCTGCCCACGCCCGGCGCGCAATGCCTGGGCGAGCAGCTGGCCGAATTCCAGC
>ENA-OFCE01000845-OFCE01000845.1-metagenomes-genome-assembly--contig:-NODE-845-length-17904-cov-5.454535_pt1 | contig 17904 bp, 17 predicted proteins | sample MGYA00153388_OFCE01 | MGnify analysis MGYA00153388
GCGGCTCTTGCGTGTCGACGAGGCGGTTGAACGGCGCGTACTTTTCACGCGCAATACGCTCGCAGGTGTCAAACACCGCATCAAACGTTTCGCGCGAATGGTCGGCAAAGCGCGGGCGCTGGTTCAGCGACTCGGCTTGCAGCCAGTCGTAGAGGAGGAAGTCAAGGGTGGAGCGTAGGGTCATTGTTTTTGGCAACCGATGTCTAGTTCAAATCATTGCGATGTAGCTGCTGAACCTGGTCGATCGGCATCATCAATTCCTGAACGCGACGCCCCGCCTGTTTGGCGAGCTGGGGATTGCTGATCCAGATTTCCGTAAAAGTTGTATACAGTGCGAGTGCTTGTTCCCATCGAAGGTTCGCGTCTTGGGCAGATATAACTTGACGCCGTAGAGTGAGAGCGTCAGACATATGGGTCTTCTCCGCGTTGGATTTTTTCAAGCGCTTCAATGTCAATTCGATCTTTGGGTCTATTTGCAATTCGCTTCATCAACAGCAAGTGTTCAATCGACGCGATCTTTACGCTGCGGCCAAACAAGTCAACTGTTGTAGCATCTAGCTGTAGCGCGTCAAAAGTCACCTCAGGGCGAACCAGCACATCAATCACAGAGCCTGAAACCTGCGGCTCGCGCAAGGCAAAAGCAAGCATTCCCTTTTCTTTGTGCCACTGGTCAATCTGCTTGGCATTCTTTAAAGAGTCAATGCTGACCGGAATGATGGGGGCCAATTTAAATTGCTTGGCCACATCGATAAATTTGGTCAGGTTCGCATCGTCCATAGCGAGCACCAAGTCCAAATCGAGGGTGGCGCGGACAAAGCCGTGCAGTTGGACTGCGAATCCGCCTACCAAAACAAACTGAACGCCTGTATCAGCCAGTGCTCGCAAAATATCGGGAACGCTTTTCATGTTTGCAGCTTACTCGAAATGAGCCGCCTATTGCCTAGGCGCAGGCAGCATCGCAATCGTGCCCTGAGCGATGGCGCAGAGCTTTTCAACGCCATCAGCGCGTACAAACACTTCGCAAGTACAGACCGCTTGGGTCCTACCAACATGGACTGCCTTGGCGCGCGCAATCAACATCTCACCAATGGCGGGGCGCACATAATTTATTTTGAATTCAGACGTCACTACAGGAGCCAGAAGCACCGAGCCCCCTGCGTAAGTTAACGCGTTGTCTGCGGCGTAGCTGACGACTCCCCCATGAACAAAGCCATGTTGCTGACGTATTTTGTCAGTCACTGGCACCTGCAACTCGACTGATTCCTTAGAAAAAGATACCAGCTCAGCGCCAATCAGCACACTGAACGGCTGCGCAGCCAGCACTGCTTTGCCCATGTTCAGCAAGCCATCTCCGCTGACCAGGGCAGTCGGTGATGCGGTCATAACACCTCAAAAATTCCAGCCGCCCCCATCCCCCCACCAATGCACATCGTCACGCAAACCCGCTTCGCACCACGGCGTTTGCCTTCGATTAGCGCGTGGCCCGTCAGGCGTTGGCCTGTCACACCGTAGGGGTGTCCAACGGCAATGGCGCCGCCATTGACGTTGAGCCTGTCCATCGGAATACCCAGCTTGTCGGCGCAGTAAAGCACCTGCACGGCAAAGGCTTCGTTCAGTTCCCACAAGTCGATATCGTCAACTTTCAAACCGAGCTTGGCCAGAACTTTAGGGATGGCAAACACAGGGCCTATGCCCATTTCGTCAGGCTCGCAACCCGCCACCGCAAAGCCCAAAAAACGGCCCAGCGGTTTGAGGCCTTTGCGTTCGGCAACCGTCTCGCTCATGATGACCACCGCACCGCCACCGTCTGAAAATTGGCTGGCATTGCCTGCTGCAATCACGCCGCCAGGGATGGCGGGTTTGATACCGCTGATGCCTTCTTTGGTTGTGCCTGCGCGAATGCCTTCGTCGTTGGTCACGGTGACTTGCTTGGTCGTCAAACCCATGACTGGATCGGCAACACCCATGGTGACAGTGATCGGTGCAATTTCTTCGGTGTACAAGCCAGCAGCCAAAGCTGCAGTGGCTTTTTGTTGGCTCATGGCGCCGTACTCGTCCATGCGCTCGCGGGAAATGCTGTAACGCTTGGCGACCTGCTCAGCAGTCTGCAACATGTTCCAGTAAATCTCTGGCTTGTTTTTGGCTAGCCACGAATCCGCCAGCATGTGCGTATTCATTTCCTGCTGCACGCAGGAAATGCTTTCAACACCACCAGCCACGTAAATATCAGCCTCGCCAGCAATCACGCGCTGCGCAGCCGTTGCGATGGTTTGCAAACCTGATGAGCAAAAACGGTTCACCGTCATGCCAGACACCGTGACTGGGCAACCCGCACGCAACGCTACCTGGCGCGCGATATTGGCACCTGTTGCGCCTTCGGGGGTGGCGCAGCCCATGATGACGTCGTCGACCTCAGCGGCGTCAATGCCAGCGCGTTTGATGGCGTGCTCAACGGCATGACCGCCGAGGGTTGCGCCGTGCGTCATGTTGAAAGATCCCTTCCAGCTTTTAGCCAAAGGGGTACGTGCGGTGGAAACGATTACGGCTGAAGTCATGATGAATTCCTAAAAATTTTTTGATACTTAGTTGAAGGTTTTGCCTTCAGCCACCAAACGGGCCAGCAGCGGCGCGGGCTTCCAGAAAGCTGCATCGTCCAGCGGGTTCAGTGCAAAACGATTCATGGCTTGCACAACGTTAAACAAACCCACCTCGTCAGCGTAATTCATCGGGCCACCGCGGTAGATCGGGAAGCCGTAACCCATCAGGTACACCATGTCGATGTCGCTGGCTTTGGAGGCAATGCCTTCTTCAAGAATGTGCGCAGCCTCGTTGACCAGCGAATACACCAGACGTTGCACGATTTCTTCGTCAGAAATTTTGCGTGGTGTGATGCCAAGCGATTTACGGTGTTCTTCAATCATGCTGATGACTTCTGCATTCGGAATCGCGTCGCGCTTGCCGGGAACATAGTCATACCAGCCAGCACCAGTCTTTTGCCCAAAGCGGCCTTTTTCGCACAGCAGGTCAGCTGTTTTGCTGTATTTCATGTCCGGCTTTTCCAGATACCGGCGCTTGCGAATGGCAAAGCCAATGTCGTTACCCGCCAGGTCGCCCATACGAAACGGCCCCATGGCAAAACCAAACTTTTCAACCGCCTTGTCAACTTGTGCTGGCGTGCAACCTTCGTCGAGCAAAAAACCGCCCTGGCGGCCGTATTGCTCAATCATGCGGTTGCCGATAAAGCCGTCACACACGCCCGACACGACGGATGTTTTCTTGATTTTTTTACCCAGCGCCATCACCGTTGCCAGCACGTCTTTGCCGGTTTTTTCACCGCGCACCACTTCCAGCAGTTTCATGATGTTGGCGGGACTGAAAAAGTGCGTACCAATCACGTCTTGCGGGCGCTTGGTGAATGCGGCAATCTGGTTCATGTCCAGCGTCGAGGTGTTGGACGCCAGTATTGCGCCTGGCTTCATCACACGGTCAAGTTCTTTGAAAACTTTTTCCTTGACGCCCATTTCTTCAAACACGGCCTCAATCACCATGTCGGCGTCTTTCAGATCGTCGTAGCTGAGCGTGGTGGTCAGCATCGCCATGCGCTGTTCGTACTTGTCTTGTTTGAGTTTGCCTTTTTTGACCTGCGCTTCGTAGTTTTTACGAATCGTGGCAATACCGCGGTCAAGTGCGTCCTGCTTCATTTCCAGCATCTTGACGGGGATACCCGCATTCAGAAAATTCATCGCGATGCCGCCACCCATCGTGCCTGCGCCGATGACTGCGATGGATTTGATATCACGTTTTGGCGTGTCAGCAGGAACGTCGGGGATTTTTGATGCAGCACGCTCAGCGATGAAGATATGGCGCAGTGCACGGCCTTCAGGGCTCCACATCAGGTTGATAAAGATCTCACGCTCAAAAGCCATGCCGTCGTCAAATTTGCGCTTGGTGGCAGCCTCGACTGCTGCAACGCACTTCAGAGGCGCTGGGTAGCCCTTAGACATGCCGCCCACCATGTTGCGGACGAACTGGAAATAGGCATCGCTGTTGGCTTGCTTGCATGGCAAGTTGCGCACCAATGGCAGCGGACGGGTATCTGCAATAGACTGAGCGTATGCCAAGGCCTCTTGGGCCAGTGATTCGGCGGAGGATGACATTTTGTCGAACAACTTTTGACCCGGAATTTGCGCCAGCAACTCGCTTTTGACGGGCTCGCCGCTAACAATCATGTTCAGCGCAGGCTCAACACCCAGTGCACGCGGCAGGCGCTGCGTACCACCTGCACCAGGAATCAAACCAAGCTTGACCTCAGGCAACGCCACTGCACAACCCGGTGCGGCAATGCGGTAGTGGCAACCCAGCGCCAACTCCAGCCCGCCACCCATACACACGCTGTGAATGGCCGCAACCACTGGCTTGGGCGAGTTTTCAATTGCAAGGATCACGCTGAGTAAATTCGGCTCAGCCAGCGCTTTGGGGCTGCCAAATTCCTTGATGTCTGCACCGCCTGAAAACGCTGTTCCCGCGCCGGTGATCACAATGGATTTGATAGCGGCATCGCTGTTTGCTTTTTGCAGGTTGTCGGCAATGGACGCGCGCGTGGCATGCCCCAAGCCATTGACCGGTGGGTTGTTCAGGGTGATAACGGCGACCGAGCCGTGAACTTCGTAAAGCGTTGTCATGGCAGGCATGTCCTTGATGAGGGTAGTGAGTGATTTTTTAAGCGTAAGTTGATGCGCGTTGCACTGAAGAAAAGTACGACCGTTCTTTTTGTATTGTAGGCACGCTTGGCCCCGCGGCTGGTGCAATCGCAAGAGCTTTTGTCCCACCCGTGACAAACGGCCACCTGTCGTCAGGGCCGGGTCAGACCTCAAGCCACTCTTTGCGAATATAGGCATCAGCCCGCAGGCCGTCAGGGGTGCCCTGGAACACAATCGTTCCATGCCCCATCACCAGTGCCCGATCAGAAATGGCCATAGCGATAGTGAGTTTTTGCTCAATCAACAGGACCGAAATTCCCTTGGCTTTCAGCGTTTTCAGGTACTGGCCAACCAGCTCAACAATTTTGGGGGCCAAGCCTTCTGTAGGCTCGTCAATGATGATGAGGTCAGGATCGCCCATCAAGGTGCGGCAGAGCGTGAGCATTTGCTGCTCGCCACCCGACAACACCCCCGCCTCGGTGTGCTGGCGCTCCAGCAGGCGCGGAAACATGGAATACATGTCGTCGAAAGTCCAGCGCGAGTTTTTACCGGAGCCTTTTTGCCCCAGCATCAGGTTTTGGTGCACCGTCAACTTCGGAAAAATATCGCGATTTTCGGGGACATAGCCGATGCCCAGATGCGCCACTTTGTAGGCAGGTTTGCCGACAATTTCGCCGTCTTTCCAGACAATAGAACCTTGACAGTCGACCAGGCCCATGATGGCTTTTGCGGTGGTCGATCTGCCTGAACCATTGCGGCCCAGTAACGCTACGATTTCGCCAGGCTGCACGTCGAACGACACGCCGTGAAGTACGTGGCTTTTGCCGTAAAAAGCGTGGAGATTATTGATAGTTAGCATTTAAGACTTCGAGGGGCCGCCCTGAGGAAGCCTTGCGCCCCCGAGGCTGGAGACTGCGGCTCCAAACCTGCAGATGCAGGTTCGTACAGGCGACAGAAGCGACGCCTTTAGCGAGCGGTGGCCTACAAGGTGCAGTGAATTACGCGAAGCGACGAATGAGGGGGACATATTAATGTGCTCCTACCTGCGCGTCAGCAACTGACGAGCCCAGATAGGCCTCTTGCACCCGCTGGTCAGCCCTGACCAGCTCTGGCGTGTCGTACGCAATGACCTCGCCGTACACCACTACTGCAATCTTGTCAGCCAGGCCAAACACGACACCCATATCGTGCTCGACGGTCAACAGCGTCTTGCCGACAGTCACTTGTTTAATCAAACTGATAAAACGACTGGTTTCTGACCTGCTCATGCCAGCAGTTGGCTCGTCCAGCAAAATGACGCTGGCACCGCCCGCGATGGTGATACCGATTTCAAGTGCACGCTGTTCGGCGTAGGTCAAGTTGATTGCCAAGATATCGCGCTTTTTATCCAGCTTGATCATTGCCATCAGCTCTTCAGCTCTGGCGTTGGCGTCGTCGAGGTCGGCCAAAAACTTGAAAAATGTGTATTTGTAGCCTAGGCTCCAAAGTACGCCGCAACGCAAATTCTCAAATACGCTGAGCTTCGGAAAGATATTGGTGATTTGAAAACTGCGAGACAAACCCATCCGATTTATTTCGAACGGTTTTTTACCATCGATCCGCTGGCCATTCAAGAGCACCTCGCCGCTGCTCGGTTCAAACCGACCGCTGATGAGGTTGAAAAGTGTCGATTTGCCAGCGCCATTCGGCCCAATAATACCGACCCGCTCACCCGGCGGTACTGCCAGGTTGATGCCCCTAATAATTTCAGATTTGCCAAAGCTTTTACGGAGGTCTTTTAATTCCAGGGCGAAATTTGAAGCTGTCACAGTACTTCCCTTCGCTTAATTTCTTTCTCAATATCTTCCTGAATTTGGCCCCATTCAACCGCGAACTGCCGCCGGCAAACCTCAAACAAGCCCAAACCTGTCAGCATCACAAATGCCGCGCCGAACCAGCTGTTAAATCCTTTTGAATCAATCTTCGCACCCAGAAAATTCAGCTCCGAACCCAGTGCGGCATTCAATTGAAGGTGGTAAACCATTTCAATCATGCAAGCCGCGCCCAGCAAAACCACCATTGCGGTGAACGCCAACGCCAGATAACTGACCCACAGTTTTCGCAGGTGCCCAAACATCGCCACGCGCAAATTCATCATCACCAGAGACGCAACACCACCAGGGGCATACATCACCATGAAGAGAAAAATCAGCCCCAGATAAAGAAGCCAGGCCTTCGTGAATTCTGACAGCAACACAAAAGCAAGCACCATCAAAATTGCACCAATGATCGGCCCAAAGAAAAAGGTGGCACCGCCCAAAAAGGTGAAAAGCAAATAGGCGCCTGAACGGTATCCGCTGACGACTTCCGAAGTGACGATTTCAAAGTTAAGTGCAGCCAGGCCACCAGATATACCTGCAAAAAACGCCGCCACAATGAACGCAAAATAACGAATCTTTTGGGTGTCGTACCCGACAAACTCTACACGCTCCGGGTTGTCTCGTACCGCGTTCAACATTCGGCCAAGTGGTGTTCGGGTAAAAGCGAACATCAGCGCGGTGCATACCAGGGTGTACAGGGCAATCAAGTAGTAAAGCTGAATTTGAGGACCGTAGGTGATGCCGATGGGCTTGGAGCCCGCAACACGGTTTCCAGAAATACCGCCCTCACCGCCAAAAAATTCAGGGAACATCAGCGACATGGCCCAGATCAACTCTCCCACGCCAAGCGTGATCATTGCGAATGTGGTGCCCGATTTTTTGGTGGTGATCCAACCCAGCAACATTGCCACCAGCATGCTGGCGACACCTCCCACAATAGGAACCAGACTGACCGGAAGCGGCAGCGAGCCACCACTGATTTTATTAAGCGTATGAATCGCCAGGAACGACCCCATACCTGAATACACTGCATGCCCGAAGCTCAGCATACCGCCCTGACCCAGCAGGATGTTGTAACTTAAACATACGATGATGCCGATGCCCATTTGGCTCAGAATCGTATGGCCAAGACTGCTGGTGAAAATGAGTGGCGCCACGATGAGCACCAACGCAAAAAGCGACCAAACCAGCCAGCGCCCAATGTTCAGCGGCTTGAATTCGTGAAATGTAGATGCCATACGCTAGCCCTCCCGCGTGCCAAGCAGGCCCTTTGGCCTGAATACCAACATCAGCACCAACAAGAGGTACGGCAAGATGGGCGCAACCTGGCTGATTTTGAGTTTCAGCAAGGCATAGCCGAACGTTTCGGGCGTAACGCTCATACCGATCATTTTTACGGCCGAGATCATGGAGCCGTCCATTGCAACGGCAAAGGTCTGAAGCACTCCGATCAGCAGCGATGCCAAAAATGCACCCGCCAGTGATCCCATGCCGCCGACCACCACCACCACGAAGATGACCGACCCCACAGTTGCGGCCATGCCTGGCTCTGTCACGAAAGCATTTCCACCAATAACTCCGGCCAGCCCAGCCAGTGCTGCGCCGCCGCCAAAGACCATCATAAATACGCGTGGAACGTTATGGCCCAGCGCCTCAGCCGTTTCAGGATGGGTCAGCGCCGCTTGAATTACCAGCCCGATGCGCGTGCGGGTCAAAAGCAGCCAAACTGCAATCAACATCAGCACAGCGACCAGCATCATGAAGCCGCGATACATCGGAAACTGGGTGCCGAAAATCGTGAACAGCGGACCGTCTAACGCGGTCGGCACTCTGTAGTTCACTGACGATCGCCCCCACACCAGCTGCACAAGTTCGAGGAGGATGTAGCTAAGGCCGAAAGTGATCAAAAGTTCAGGCACATGACCGAATTTGTGCACGCGGCGCAGGCAGTACTTTTCAAAGCCCGCGCCAAGCAAACCAACGACCAGCGGCGCAATCAAAAGCGCCCACCAGAATCCGATCAGCGCCGTGACGCTGTAAGCCACATACGCGCCCAGCATGTAAAACGACGCATGCGCAAAATTCAGCACACCCATCATGCTAAAGATCAGTGTCAACCCAGAACTGAGCATGAACAGCAACAGTCCATAGCTGACGCCATTAAGGAGCGAGACGGTAAAGAACTCGATGAAGGCTGGGCTCAGGCCCAGTGACGCTAGGAATTCAAGCATGAGTCAATCGAAAAAGTCAAAAAATAAACGCCTTGGCAACTGAATGGTTGCCAGGCGTTTGTTCGGGTCAAGCAAATCAGCTTGGCAGCTTCATCTGGCAGCTGGTAGGCGTGCTGGCTACATAAGCCTCGATGTATTTGACCGGTGCCAAGGTGTAGCCGGTGTTCTCAACGCTGTAGCCGTTTTTCGCATCAACTTTTTGCCATTTGGCAATGTACAGGCCTTGCTGCATCTGGTGGTCAGATTTACGCATGGTGGAGTCACCATTGAAGCCTTTGAACTGCAAGCCGCTCATGGCTGCAGCAACCTTGACAGGATCGGTTGACTTGGCTTTGGCCATTGCCTCACCCATCATCACAACGCCGTTGTAAATAGAGAAAGTATAGAAATCGTCGTTAAACTTTTTCTTGAAGTCGGCCGTCAACTTGCCCATTACTCCACTGTAGTTGGAATGCGCATAGGAGATTTGGTACACCTCGCTGTCGCCGCCCGACGCCAGCACAGTTGGCGTGCCGGTCACGCCGGTGTAGTAGGTGTACATCGGCAGCTTCAAGCCAGCGTCGTTCAAGGCTTTGACGAACAGCGTCAGGTCAGCACCCCAGTTACCTGTGACGATAGTGTCAGCACCCGACTGCTTGATTTTGGCCACGTAAGGTGCAAAGTCTTTGACCTGGCCCAACGGAATCAGGTCTTCACCAGCAATCGTTACATCTGCCCGCTTGCGCGTAATACCTTCTTTGAAGTACTTGGCAACCTGCACGCCGTGCGAATAGTTCTGGTTAAAAAGATAAACCTTTTTGATCTTCGGCTGGTCTTTCATGAAGCTGGTCAAGGCTTCCATTTTCTGGGTGGTGTCAGCATCCAGGCGAAAGTGCCAGTAGTTACATTTCTCGTTGGTCAGCGCTGGGTCGACAGCCGCGTAGTTCAGATAAACAACTTCTTTACCCGGATTCCGTTCATTGTGCTTGGCAACCGCATCGCTCAGTGCCAGCGCCGCGCCAGAACCATTGCCCTGGGTGATGTAACGAAAGCCTTGGTCAACAGCCGCTTTGAAGCTGTTTAGAGCTTCTTGCGGTGAGCCCTTGCTGTCGAAAGGGGTGACTTCAAACTTGACGCCGGCAGCATTGTTCGCTCCGTTCAAGTTTTCTGAAATGAACTGCCAGCTTTTCAGCTGGTTTTGTCCAACGTTGCCAAACGGGCCAGACAAGCCCTCAATCATCGCGATCTTCACGGTTTGTCCGGCCAGCGGACCAGCCGCTTTAGCTGGTGCCGGAGCTGCCTTGGCTGGTGCGGCGGTCTGCGCGAAAGCAGTGCCTGCACAGGTGAAAATTGCGGCAACTGCCAAATGGCTAAACAAGAATTTCATATCGACGTCTCCAAAATAGAAATTAATAAAAACACAACGACGTAAGCGTACGGGTTTATTGAGCAATCTTTTCTAGGGAATCCCCTTGTCAACCGCGATCACCTATCTCCAAAGTGACTTCAAGAAACTGGCAACTTGTAGTCTTTCAATGTTTCGCGCAGCTTGGTTTTGAGCATTTTGCCCGTCGCGCCCAGCGGAATGGAGTCAACGAAAACCACATCGTCCGGTATTTGCCACTTAGCGGTTTTTCCTTCGTAAAACGCGATCAATTCTTCTCGTGTCACCTCTTGGCCAGGCTTTTTCACTACGGCCACAATCGGGCGTTCGTCCCACTTGGGGTGCACCACGCCAATGCATGCAGCCATTGCCACTGCGGGGTGCGCCACCGCAATGTTTTCAATGTCAATCGAGCTGATCCATTCGCCGCCCGACTTGATCACGTCTTTGCTGCGGTCGGTGATTTGAAGGTAGCCGTCCTCATCAATCGTGCCCACGTCGCCGGTAGGGAACCAGCCTGCGCCAGCTTTGTCGTACACCAGTGGATCACCGCCTTCGCTTTTGTAGTACTCACGCACCACCCACGGACCTTTGACAAGCAGATCGCCGAACGTTTTGCCGTCCCACGGCAGATCTTTTCCGGCGTCATCAACAATTTTCATGTCGACCCCGTAAATCGCCCGCCCCTGTTTGAGGCGAATTTTCATTTTTTCATCAGCGCCCAAAGCGTCGTGCTTGTTTTTAAGGGTACATAGCGTTCCAAGCGGGCTCATTTCAGTCATGCCCCAAGCGTGCAGCACTTCAACGTCGTAGTCGTCGTTAAATGCCTTGATCATGGCTGGTGGGCAGGCCGAGCCGCCAATGACCGTACGTTTAAGGGTTGAAAACTTCAAGCCATTGGCAGCAAGGTGTCCGAGCAACATTTGCCACACCGTTGGCACGCCTGCAGCGTAAGTGACCTTTTCAGACTCCAGCAGCTCGTAGATCGATTTGCCATCCATCGCCGGGCCGGGAAACACCAGCTTCGCCCCAACCAATGCCGCAGAGTACGGAATGCCCCAAGCGTTGACGTGAAACATCGGAACTACAGGCAGCACTGCGTCTCTGGCCGACAGGCACATCACGTCGGGCAGCGCTGCAGCATAGGCGTGCAGCGTGCTGGAGCGGTGGCTGTACAACGCCGCTTTGGGGTTGCCAGTGGTGCCGCTGGTGTAGCACATGCTGGACGCCGTATTTTCATCAAAGCTGGGCCAGTTGTAGTTGCCGGACTGCGCTGCAATCCACGCCTCATAGCTGATCAGATTTGGTACGCCTGTGTCTTTGGGCAGCGCCGCTTCATCGCACATGGCGATGTAATGCTTGATGGTGGTGCAACGCGCATGCACTGCTTGCACCAGCGGCAAAAAGCTCAGGTCAAAACACAGTGCCTGGTCTTCAGCATGATTGGCAATCCAGGCGATCTGATCCGGGTGCAAGCGCGGGTTGATGGTGTGCAGCACCCGGCCTGAACCGCTGACGCCGTAGTAAAGCTCAAAGTGGCGGTAGCCGTTCCAGGCCAGCGTGGCGACCCGGTCACCAAACGCCAGCTTCAAACCATCCAGCGCATTGGCAACCCTTCGGGCACGCTGCGCTGAATCTTTGTAGGTGTAGCGATGAATGTCGCCTTCAACCCGGCGCGACACAATTTCAGCGTCGCCGTGATGGCGCTCGGCAAACTCAATAAGGTCCGATATCAGCAGTGGCTGACTTTGCATTAAACCTAGCATTTGAAAGTCTCCAGTTGTCATTTAAAACAATTCGCCATCATGCCGCAACAGGCCAAGGCTTGCCTTACGGGATTCCCCCCGACTCCAAAGTTCAACCCAACCGAGCAGCCTTTGCTTGAATACAGCATGCCAATGACGAGACGGGCTCATCAATGTCTATTAATGTGTCCATTTTCACCCATAGAATAGCCTTCTAGCCCAATATATACGGGCGCAAACAGCTCCTGAATTAATAGTAAATATCACCTCATGGACGACTGGTTTTACGCAACAGATTCGCCAAGGCAGCGAAGGCCAACCGATCAAGCACATGGGTGAGCGCCGTGTTGGCAACCGGGTGCGACGACAGCTTGACGATGACCAGCTCTGCTGCCGGGTTGATGTGGATGTGCTGCCCGTTGACACCCTTTGCTTCAAAGCTGCCGTCCGCGTCATGCGGTATCCACCAATGGTTGTGATACGAATAGCCGTTGCGCATCGGCATGCCGCCGGCCTTGAACTTCTCGGCACTGGCGCCGGCGCGGATCTCCTTGATGACCGCCTCGGGCACGACCTGCTGGTTATTAAAGCGGCCCTTCATGCGCAGCATCTCGCCAAAGTGGCCCAGATCTCGAAGGGAGGCATTCAAACCCACACTGCCCAACTGTGTGCCAATGCTGTCAACCCACACATAGGCATCGTCATGCATGCTCAGACGTGACCAAATGCGCTCCGACACCAGCTTTGCGTAACTTTTGCCTGTCACGCGCTGCAATAACCAGGCAATAACTTCAGTATCAACTGATTTGTACTGAAAGCCAACATCATGCTCGCCCTCCTTTTTGGTTGTTTTGATCAAATCAATCGTGTTGCGTGGGCCGGTATAACTGGCCGGAGGTGGCAACAAACCCGACGCCATCAGATAGCGAAAAATACCGGAGTTTGGATCAGCAAAATCTTCGCGGTATTGCACGCCTGTGGTCATGTCCAGCGTTTGCTGCACCGTTGCGTCAGCCCATGCGCTGTCAGCCAGTTCCGGCAGGTAGCTTGACACCAGTGCATTTGGGTTGATGGTTCCCTCATGAATCAGCAGAGTGGCGAGTAAACCAGTGAAGGACTTGCTCATGGACCATAAGGCGTGGGGCTGTGCTGCGTCCATGCCGACATAAGTACGCTGGTACACCACCTTGCCTTTGTGCAGCACCAGCAGGCCATCGGTGTAGGTGCTGCGTTGCCAGTCAGCAAAGCTGATGCTGGCACCCTGGCCGTTGTCAAAACTGAGCTTGTCCACGTCGCTTGGTGCAGACTTCAGAGTAACTGGGGCGCCCGCACCCCGCGCTACATTCGCTGTGGGGCCCAGCTCGCGCATGTGGTGAAAAGCCCAGCGCGAATTGGGGTACTTGAGTACCGTGGCCAGTCGCACCTGCTTGTCTGACGGCGCTGGAAAGCCCTTCATCAACCCAAGCGTGACCGGGTCGGTTGATTCGGGCGCGGGCAACTGGAGTGCCTGGGCTTGACTGGCCTGTGCCAGGCACAGCAAAGCGGCAAAAGAAATAACTCGAAAAGAAAAAATCACAATTAACTCCTTAAAAAATGGATATCAAAATCACGGTTTTACAGCCTTGTCCGCCAGCAGCGCGCGAATGGCTGCTTCGGTCTCGTCATAGCGGCCCTCGCCGAAATGGCGGTACTGGATTCGGCCATCGGCGTCGATCAAATATTTTGCTGGCCAGTATTGGTTACCAAAGGCTTTCCAGGTGGCATAGTCGTTGTCTTGCGCCACCGGGTGCTTGACACCAAAGCGCCGCATCGCGGTTTGCAGGTTTTTGGCAGAACGCTCAAAAGCAAATTCGGGGGTGTGTATTCCAATCACCACCAGGCCCTGAGCGTTGTAGGAACTGGCCCACCGGTTGACATGCGGCAGCGTACGAAGGCAATTGATGCATGAATACGTCCAGAAATCCACCAGCACTACCTTGCCGCGCAGGGCAGACAAGGTCAAGGGCTGAGAGTTGTGCCACTGCGTAATACCGGTGAAATCGGGGGCTTTGCCGTAGTCATAAAAGCTGGGCGCTGTACTGGCAAGTGCTGGCCGCAGCGTGCTGATAGCTATCAGCGATGCCAAAAATTTACGGCGTGAAGAAGGGCGGGATGCGTTCATTGTTACAGCCCCAACCGCGACTGCGGATAAAAATTGGACAACCAGACGGTGACCAACGTGTCGTATTGCAGGTACATGGCCACTGCCACAAACACCACGAGCACACCAAAGCCTTTTTGCATGCGCTGGGTGTAGTGCGCTATCTGCCGCACCTGGTTACTGGCGTACTGGCCGCCGTAGGCAATCGCCATCATGGGCAAGGCAGCACCGATGGAATAGCAGCCCATCAGCAAAGCGGCTTGCCCGGTGCCAGGCGCTGTGGCCACCAGCGTCAGGATAGAACCCAGCACCGGCCCAGCGCAGGGTGTCCACACCGCTCCAAGCGTCATGCCCAGTACGAAGGCACCCGCATTGCCACCACCGACCCAGCCCGCCGCACCGTCGCCAGCAACGTTCACGCGGTTGAGCACACCATTTAAACGCATCGACAGCCACTCAAACGGATGCGGCCACAGCATCAACAGGCCAAAAACCAGCAGCATGCCGGTGGCCGTGTCCCGTAGTACCTCGTGCGACAAGCCCACCGCTTGCGATGCAGCACTGAAAAGCAGACCCACGATGCAAAAGGCCGTGGCAAAGCCTGCCGCAATGAACACAGGCCGCCAGCGACTTGACTGCCCAATGGACGCGCCAAGCACCACAGGCAACATCGGCAACACGCAAGGCGCGGCTATCGTCAGCATGCCTGCCAGCACGGCCAAAAGGGGCTCAATCATTTGGCAGTTTCCACCACGCCCACACGACGCCACACCTGGGTCTTGCCAAACAGCGGCAGGCCGACATAACTGCGTATCAGCAACTGGTCACTGGCTGGCATGGACATGACGGCGCTGTACAGCTTGCCGTTTTCACGGTTGAAAACTTTGCCTTTCCATTGCGCATCCCCGGCGGGTTGGAAGTCTGAAAGAATCACCATGCCCATCAAACTGGAGGTGTCTGTGACGGGCATCTCAGTGCCAGGCGCGCTCATGGACTTGTTGGCCAGCACCTTGGTTACGACACCGCACAGCGCGTTGTTGCAGGGGGCAATATCGACTTCAAAGTTGCCGCTTTCGGTCAGCCAGCGGCCGTTTTGCAAGGCTGCGGTGGGTTGGGCAAATACGGCGGTGGCTGCCAGCAACATGGCTATTGCAGCAACCAGCGAGAAGTATGCGAGAGGTTTTTTCATAGTGGTTTCCTTGGAGGTAAGTGAAAGAACCCGTATTGCAACAACCCCCTGTATCCGGGATGTGTCATGCCGGGTGCTGTTTTGCAAGCCTGTTTGTCGTGCAATGCTGTAGACACACTGGGATACATTGAAGACTGCGCCGGCATATGCCCATCAACTACAAACACGGCATGGACAAGCTAGACCACATCCTCATCGTTGACGACGACCCCGGCATCCGCGACCTGCTGACCCAATACCTGCGCAAGCAGGGCTTGCAGGCAAGCTCGGCAGCCGATGGGCGGCAGATGCGTGCATTGCTGGCGACCACGCAGATTGACCTGGTGGTGCTGGACATCATGCTGCCCGGCACCGACGGCCTGACGCTGTGCCGCGAGCTGCGCAACCCGAAAGCCCAGCACCTTCCCATCGTCATGCTGACCGCACGAAACGACGAGGCCGACCGCATCCTGGGGCTGGAGCTGGGTGCCGACGACTACTTGACAAAACCGTTTGCCGCGCGCGAGCTGCTGGCGCGCATCCGCGCCGTGTTGCGGCGTACCCGCATGCTGCCACCCAACATGGCATTGGCTGAACCGTCAAACGAGCTGCGCTTTGGTGACTGGCTGCTCGACAACACTGCGCGCCATTTGATCGACAGTGATGGTGCGGTGGTGTCTTTGTCAGGTGCGGAATACCGCTTGCTGCGCATCTTGCTGGCGCATGCGCAGCGTGTGCTCACGCGTGACCAGTTACTCAGCTTGTCGCGTGGCCGTGAAGGCGACGTTTTTGACCGTTCGATTGACCTACTCGTCAGCCGCCTGCGTCAACGCCTGCGCGATGATGTGCGCGAGCCGCGCTACATCAAAACCGTGCGTAATGAAGGTTATGTGTTTTGCGCTGACGTTTTGCCACAGGGAGCGGCAGCGTGATACGCGTCAAGCTATGGCCCAGCTCTTTGCTCGGGCGCGTCACGCTGATCCTTTTTTTTGGCTTGGCCGCTGCGCATGGGTTGTCGTTCTGGGTGGTGGTGATGGAACGCAGCATGGTGATGCGCGGCGCGATGGTGTCTTACCTGGCGCGTGACGTAGCCACCTCAGTCGCCATTTTGGAGCGCGTTCCAGCGCCAGAGCGCAGCGTCTGGCTGCCCCGGCTGGCACGGCAAAACTACAGCTTTCGACTGGATGCGCCACAGAGTCACCAACCCAGTGATGCCAGGTTGGCTGCACCCATCGTTCAAGCGGTGTCCAGGCTGCTGGAGCCGCAGCGCGAAGTCACCGCCCAGGCGCCAGATCGGCCTGACAGCCTGCTGCGCTTGCAAATGCCCCTGGCTGACGGTGCAATGTTGACGGTTGACCTGAGCGAGCCGCGCCTGTCGCTGTCGCCCTGGGTGCTGGGTGTGCTGGCGGCGCAATTGGCCTTGCTGGCGCTGCTCAGCTGGCTGGCGGTGCGCTTGGCAACACGCCCTTTGCGGGAACTGGCTGAAGCTGCCGATGCGCTGGGCACGGCCAAACAAGGCCCGGCCTTACCTGAAGACGGCCCACACGAAGTCGCACGTGCCACAACGGCATTTAACGCCATGCAGCGGCGCATACAGGCCCACCTGGCCGAGCGCATGCAAATCCTTGCTGCTGTGTCACACGACTTGCAAACACCCATCACCCGGCTGCGGCTGCGGGCTGACCTGCTGGACGATACCCAACTGCGCGACAGGCTGCTGGCTGACCTGGCAGAGATGCAGAGCCTGGTCGAAGAAGGGATTGAATACGCGCGCTCAGCCAACGCCGTCCGTGAGCCGCTGCGCCTGGTGGATCTGGATGCCCTGCTGGACAGCCTGGTTTGCGACTACACAGACCCAGGCAAGCCTGTCCGGCTAACCGGCCATCTGAACGGTGACAAGCCCGGCATGTTGCACACCAGGCCACAAGCCCTGCGCCGCTTGATCATCAACCTGGTCGACAACGCGCTGAAGTTTGCGGGCGATGCTGAAATTGCTGTTAAACGTGACGCAGATGTCATCTCCATCGCTGTTCTGGACCGCGGCCCGGGCATTCCTGAGAGCGAGCTGGATGCTGTGTTGCAACCCTTTTTCAGATTGGAAAACTCCCGTAGCCGCGCAACGGGGGGCACAGGATTGGGCTTGGCAATCGCCCGACAATTGGCTGAAACTCTGGGTGGGCAATTAACCCTGGCCAACCGTGACGAGGGCGGGCTGGCTGCTGCTATCACCTTGAGTACACATGCCTCCAACGCTTGATGGACAATTTGGTCATGACGACTGACCTGCCGCAACAATTAGCCTGGAACAACCGCTTTGCCAAACTTGGTGACAAGTTTTCAACCCGCTTGCTCCCACAGGCCTTGCCCGAGCCTTACTGGATTAGCCGCAACCAGGCTGTCTGCCGGGAACTGGGCCTTGAAGAAAGCAGGTTGGAGTCGCAAGAAGCCCTGAATGCCTTTGTTGGCAACAGCGTACTGCCCGGTAGCGAGCCGCTGGCCAGCGTTTACAGCGGCCACCAGTTTGGCCAGTGGGCTGGGCAGCTCGGCGATGGCCGGGCGATTTTGATGGGCGAGCTTGAGACGCCGCTGGGCGGGGTGGAAATACAGCTCAAAGGCGCAGGTAAAACGCCCTACTCCCGCATGGGCGATGGCCGGGCGGTGCTGCGCTCGTCCATTCGGGAATATCTGTGTTCGGAAG
>ENA-OFCE01000846-OFCE01000846.1-metagenomes-genome-assembly--contig:-NODE-846-length-17891-cov-5.713277_pt1 | contig 17891 bp, 17 predicted proteins | sample MGYA00153388_OFCE01 | MGnify analysis MGYA00153388
CCGGCGGGCCGTTTGTTTTACGGTTGCAGTCATGACCACCACCACAACACTCCTTGTGCGCAAAGATGCGCTGGCTACCACGCAACTGCACACGCAGGCCGATGAACCGCTGCAAGATGGGCAAGTGCGAATCAAGGTCGAATCATTCGCGCTGACCTCCAACAACATCACTTACGCTGCGTTTGGTGAAGCCATGAGTTATTGGCAGTTTTTCCCGACTCAGCAAGACGGTTGGGGTGTGATTCCGGTGTGGGGCTTTGGCACCGTGCTGCAAACATCAAGCCCTGGCGTGGCGGTGGGCGAGCGCTTGTACGGCTACTGGCCCATGGCCAGCCATGCGGTGCTGACACCCAGCCGGTTATCGGAAGTCGGCTTCACCGATGCAGCCTCCTGTCGCGCCAGCCTGCACGCGGTCTACAACAGCTACACACGGTGCGCGACCGACGCCTTCTACACGCCTGACACCGAGGCCTTGCAGTCACTGCTGCGCCCGTTGTTCATCACCTCATGGCTGATTGACGACTTCTTTGCCGACAACGCGTTTTTTGGCGCCGCATCGCAAGCGGCAGGCCAAGCCCTGCCTGTAACGGCCATTTTGTCCAGCGCCTCCAGCAAAACCGCTTACGGCACGGCCTTTCAAATGATTCAACGCACCGGCGTGCAGGTGGTGGGATTGACGTCGGCCGCCAACCGTGCATTTTGCGAAAGCCTGGGCTGCTACAGCCAGGTGCTGGCCTACGAGGAACTGGACCAGATCGCTGCCGACGCACCCTGCGTGTATGTGGACTTTGCAGGCAATGCCGACCTGCGTCGCGCCATTCACACCCGCTTTTCGCAGTTGCAATACAGCTGCTCGATTGGGGGCACGCATGTGCAAAGTCTGGGTAGTGCCAAAGACCTGCCCGGTCCCAGAGCCACACTGTTTTTTGCACCAGCGCAGATCAAAAAACGCTTGGCGGATTGGGGTGCGACGACCTTCCGCGAGCGCCAGATTGCCGCCTGGCAGGCTTTCGTGTCTCAGGTCACCACCAGCCCCATCCCGTGGGTGCAGGTGCAACACCACAGCGGCAATTCAGCCGTGCAAGCTGCTTATGCGCAGGTGCTGACCGGGCGCGGTGACCCACGGGTCGGGCATATTTTGTCGCTCTAGGCCTTCAAGCAAAACACGCAGGCTCAGAGGTAAGAGGTAAGAGGTAAGGCGGTGTCGTGACCAACTGCAATAGATTTCTCTTCTTACCTTTGCGCCTTTGTGCCTCTGTGTTCTGTTTGTGATTCGCGAGCCGCAAGCGTCTTGAGCAGCGTGACGCGCTTCACACCCAATTTCAGGTAGCCATCGCGCTTCAGCTCTTTCAATGTCCGGCTCACCATTTCGCGGTTGGAGCCTACGCGGGTTGCGATGCCCAGATGGGTCAGTGGCCGGATGACGACTGGCTCATTACCGCTACCGGGACTGGCTGGCGGGCGCATGCGCTCCAGCACGTGTACCACCCGGCCATAGACGTCCAGCAGGGCCAGCGACTCGATCTGGCGGTCGGCATTGCGCAGACGCCGCACCAGGCCGCGCATGATGCCGTAGGACAGCGTGGAGTTCTCCGGCAGACAACGCGCGAAATCGTTGCGCGCCAGCACCAGCATGTCGGTCTGGATCTCGGCGCGCACGGTGGCCGAATGGGCTTCGTTGTCGATGAGGCTCATCTCGCCCACGTAATCGCCCGATTCGAGCACCGCCAGGATGACTTCGCGTCCGCGCGAGTCGGCCGTCAAGACGCGTGCGCGGCCGTTCAGCAGGATGAACAGCGCATTGCTCTTGCGGCCCTGCTCCACCACCAGTTCGCCGCGGCGGAAGCGGCGCTTGACGACGCTGTCGGCGATGGCTTGTGCCTGGTCGGCAGTGAGCATGGAGAACAGTGGCACGCGGCGGATCAGGTCCAGGTTGGACAGCATCGACATCGACAGACTCCTCTGGTTGTTGTGCACTGCGCGCCCGACTGCCAATGCGGCAAGACCCACGCGCTGTCTGCAAGAATTAAAACTATTGTGCCCATGAGTTTGAATGTCGCCATCGGGCGCGGCCCACGGGTACGCTCAGGCGTCGGTTTGGCGTGACGCTGCCGACACCATACCCCGCAACAACCGAGTTCGGTCTCATGAATTTGCCAGTCAAACACGCCCGAGTTCTGATCTTGGGCTCCGGCCCCGCCGGCTACACCGCGGCGCTGTACGCAGCACGCGCCAACCTCGCGCCCATGCTCGTCACCGGCATCGCCCAGGGCGGCCAACTGATGACGACTACCGATGTCGACAACTGGCCTGCCGACGCCGACGGCGTGCAGGGCCCCGACCTGATGCAGCGTTTTTTGAAGCACGCCGAGCGCTTCAACACGACCATCGTCATGGACCATATCAACCAGGTCGACTTCAGCCAGCGCCCGTTCAGGCTGCAGGGAGACTCGGCCCACTACACCTGTGACGCGCTGGTGCTGGCCACGGGGGCCAGCGCCAAGTACCTGGGCCTTCCCAGCGAACAAGCATTCATGGGGCGCGGTGTCAGCGGCTGCGCCACCTGCGACGGCTTCTTCTATCGCGGGCAAGTAGTCTGCGTGGTGGGCGGCGGCAATACCGCCGTGGAGGAAGCGCTGTACCTGTCCAACATCGCCAGCAAGGTGCACATGATCCACCGCCGCGACAAGTTCCGCGCCGAGGCCATCCTCGTCGACAAGCTGATGAGCAAGGTGGCGGCCGGCAAGATCCAGATGCACCTCTGGCACACGCTGGACGAGGTGCTGGGCGACGCGTCGGGCGTCACGGGTGTGCGCGTGCGCAGCACCCAGGCCGAAATCACGACAGATATTCCGCTTACCGGCTGCTTTATCGCCATCGGCCACCAGCCCAACACCGACATCTTCAAAGGCCAGCTGGAGATGAAAGACGGCTACATCCTGACCCAGTCCGGCCAGTCCGGCATGGCCACCATGACCAGCGTGCCTGGCGTGTTTGCAGCAGGCGACGTGCAGGACCACATCTACCGCCAGGCCATCACCAGCGCCGGCACGGGCTGCATGGCGGCACTGGATGCCCAGCGATTCCTGGAGCAGCAACCTGCCTGAAGCGCCGAAAACGACGCTATACTGCGAGGCTTTGCCGAACTCGGCACACACTGCAATTTTTGCAACCAAAAAAACGGGAGAGCGTCATGGCACGCGTCTGTCAAGTCACGGGCAAGCGCCCAATGGTGGGCAACAATGTTTCCCACGCGAACAACAAGACCAAGCGTCGTTTCCTGCCGAACTTGCAGTACCGCCGCTTCTGGGTCGAGAGCGAGAACCGCTGGATTCGTTTGCGCGTGACCAACGCGGCCTTGCGACTCATCGACAAGCTGGGCATCGACCAGGTCGTATCCGACCTGCGCGCGCGCCACGCCATCTGAACATTTAGGAGCACACCATGGCCAGCAAAGGCGGACGCGAAAAGATCAAGCTGGAGTCCACAGCGGGCACCGGGCATTTCTACACCACGAGCAAGAACAAGAAGACGACTCCCGAAAAGCTCGAATTCCTGAAGTTCGATCCCAAGGCACGCAAGCACGTGCTTTACAAAGAGATAAAACTCAAGTAGTCGCCCCAGCTACCCGAGCAACAAAAAACCCGCTGAGGCGGGTTTTTTGTTGTCCTCCAGCAGACGCCGCGGAACCGGCTTTGCCGGGTAGCTGGCGTCCGCCCCTTTGAGGGGGAGCGGCGCAGCCGCTCCGGGGGTGGTCAACGAACTACTGCGATCTGCTCGCGGACGCCACCCTTGTACGTGAACAGCGTCAGCGCGCCGTTCTTCACGTCGCCCTTGGCATCGAAAGCGATGGTGCCGGTCACGCCCTTGTAGCCTTCGGTCTTGGCCAGCACGGGCAGGTACTTGGCGGGGTCGGCAGAGCCGGCCTTGACCATCGCCGCGACCATGATGTTGAGCGCGTCGTACACGTAGGGTGCGTAGATCTGGACGTCGGCGTTGTACTTGGCTTTGAAGGCCACCTTGAAGTCATCCATCGACTTCTTGGCTGTCCCTTCGACACCACCGGCCTCGGCGCAAACCACTTGGCCATCGGCCATGGTGCCTGCAGCCAACTTGGGCAACTCGCCAGAGCAAATGCCGTCGCCGCCCATGAACTTGGAGCTGATGCCGAGCTGTTTCATCTGGCGCATCATCGGGCCGGCCACGGCGTCCATGCCGCCGAAGAAGATGATGTCCGGCTTCTTGGCCTTCAAGCTGGTCAGGATGGCGGTGAAGTCCGTAGCCTTGTCGTTGGTGAACTCGCGACCGACGGTCTTGCCGCCAGCGCCTTTGACACCCTTCTCGAACTCGTCGGCGACACCCTGGCCATAGGCCGTGCGGTCGTCGATGACGGCAATACTCTTGCCTTTGAGTTGTGTCACGGCGTACTTGCCCAATGTGCCGCCCAGATGGACGTCATCGGCGACCACGCGGAACGTGGTTTTGTAGCCTTGGCGCGTGAACTTGGGGTTGGTGGCCGAGGGGCTGATCTGCGGGATGCCGGCGTCGCTGTAAATCTTGGAGGCGGGAATCGAGGTGCCCGAGTTCAGGTGCCCGATGACGCCGTTGACCTTGCTGTCGACCAGCTTCTGCGCGGCAGCCGTGCCCTGCTTGGGGTCGCCTGCGTCGTCTTCAGCCAGCAACTCGAACTTGGCCTTCTTGCCACCGATGGTCACGCCCTTGGCGTTCAGCTCGTCGATGGCCATGCGGGCACCATTTTCGTTGTCCTTGCCCAGGTGGGCGATGGAGCCGCTGGTGGGGGCGACGTGGCCGATCTTGACGACCAAATCCTGTGCGTAGACCGAACCACCCAGCAGGATGGCGGCGGCTCCGACGATCACGTTCAGCTTGACTTTCATTCACTAACCTCCGGTTGTTGAAGATGGCCGATGCGGCAAAGCCGCAAACGACATGTAGTAACAGCAAGAAACGGCGCACGATACCCCAAATCGATTTGCCCGCCCCCCGGGGTTTTATCGAGGAGCGAGCGGTCGCGCAGGCCCGCCAGAGACTCAACGCGCGGGCCCCGAAAAGGGCCGACACGCACATCGATCAAGGCTTGCGCCGCCGGCGCGCCAGCTCCTGGGCCACGGCGCGCTCGGCAGTCTCTCGCATGGCGAACGCCAGTTCGGGGCCGAGTTCGCGCAGCAGGCCATCAACGGCACGCGCCAGTGCAGGCGCGACAGCCTCGCGCAGCCGGGCCTGGAACAAGCTGTCGATGCGGTCCTGGATGCTTGCCAACAACTCTGCAGCCAGCGCCGAGTCATCCGTCGTTTCTTGCTCGGGCGCATCAGTCGGCGCCGAAGCCACCGTGCCGTCGATGCCGTGCAGCACGTCGGTCAGCACGTCGGTCAGCGTGGGCACCCGGTCCGGGCTGACCGGCCGGCTGTCAGCCATGCGTGGGGAACGCGGCTGATGCGGCTGACGCGGCCAACGCGGGCGGCGCAAGTGGCACGGTGTGGTGCGTGATGCCCAGGCCACGCATCTTGTACGCACGCCAGCGCGCACGTCCACGCGCCGCCTCGTCGACATCGGCAGATACGATTTCTATCAGCCGGTCCAGCCCCGACAGCTCATCCGGTGCATCGGCGCCCAAGTTCAGCAGCACAACCGGGGTTGGGGCGTCGCCCGCAGGCGCCTGCACGGTCGAAGCCAGCCAGATGGGCGTGCGCGCCGCCGTGGCCTCGGATGCGCCAGGCACCCGGACATGGGGGATGAAATCGTGCTCGTCGAAGGTCCAGAGTGCGAGGTCCAGCGCGGCCAAGGTGTCGTTTGGCGCGATGACACGCACCCGGACGCCACGCCGCACGGCCTTGCGCAACAGCCGGCAGGCGAACCCCAGCGGGTCCGCCACGCCGGTGTGGAACTCGACTTCGGTCACCGCGCCCGGGCCAGCACGAAATGGGTGAGCAGGGCCACGGGCCGGCCGGTCGCGCCCTTGGCGGTACCCGACTTCCAGGCAGTGCCCGCGATGTCCAGGTGCGCCCAGCGCATCTTGGCAGTGAAGCGCTTGAGAAACATGGCCGCGGTGATGGCGCCGCCAGCGCGGCCGCCGACGTTGCCCATGTCGGCGAAGTTGCTCTTCAGCGCCTCGTCGTACTCCTCATCCAGCGGCATGCGCCAGGCCGGGTCCAGTGCCTGTTCACCCGCTGCCAGCAGTTCCGCGGCCAGGGCCTCGTCGCTGCTGAACAGGCCCGAGCGGTGGTGCCCGAGGGCGATAACGCAGGCGCCTGTCAGCGTGGCGATGTCGATCACCACGGCGGGCTCGAAGCGCTCGGCGTAGGTCAGCGCGTCGCACAGGATGAGCCTGCCTTCGGCGTCGGTGTTCAGGATCTCGATGGTCTGCCCCGACATGCTGGTGACGACATCGCCAGGCTTGATGGCCGTGCCGCTGGGCATGTTCTCGCAGGTGGGGATGATGCCGATGAGGTTGACCTTGGCCTTCATCTCGGCCACGGCGCGCAGCGTGCCCAGCACGCTGGCCGCACCCCCCATGTCGAACTTCATCTCGTCCATCTCGCCGGCCGCCTTGATCGAGATGCCCCCGGTGTCGAAGGTGATGCCCTTGCCGACCAGCACCACCGGCGCGTCCGACTTGTCGCCGCCCTGCCAGCGCGCGACGATGAACTTCGGCGGCTCGGCCGAGCCCTGTGCCACGGCCAGGAACGAGCCCATGCCCAGCTTTTCGCATTCCTTGCGTCCCAGCACCTCGACCTTCAGGCCGAAATCCTTGCCCAGCTTCCGCGCCTGGTCGGCCAAAAAACCGGGCGTGCAGTGGTTGCCCGGCAGGTTGGCGCATTCGCGTGCCAATGCCACCCCTGCAGCCACGGCCTGGCCGCGCCGCAGCGCTGCGCCCAGGGCGGCCGACTGGGCCTTGGTGCATACGAGGCCCACCGTGTCGAGCTTCGATGCAGCCGGCGCACTCGGCTTGGTCTGGCGGTAGACATAGACTGCATCGCACGCCGCAGACACCAGCGCCTCGGCGTGGGCCTCGGTCAAGGCGGCAGGACCCACCATGGTCACCGCCAACTGCTTTGCACCACCGCCCTTGAGCAGCGCCACGCCACTCGTGACCGCCTTGCGCAACGCCTTGGCCGACCCGTCGCCAGCCATCACGACGGCCACCCTCGCGGCCTTCACGCCCGGCACGCGGTGCGCATACAACTGTTGGCCCGCCTTGAAGCTCAGGTCGCCGTCCTTCACCGCGGCCGTCAGCAGCGCGGCCAGCGGTGCGCCCAGCCCCGCGGGCATTGAGTCACCTGTCAAGAGCACCAGCAGTGCATCGGCGGGCAAGCTCATCAATCCGCCGGCCCCGGGCACCATCGTCTTGAAGTCCATAATTCGCCTTGGTAATTAGAGCGGCAGATGTTATTCGATACAACTGTGCGCCGCGAGCTGTCGCGGGGCTTCGGCGCCACCTTGGTGGTGACTCTCACCATCGTGCTGACCAGCCTGCTGATACGCACCGTCGGGCAGGCGGCCAGCGGTGCCGTGGCGCCGCAGGACGTGGTGCTGTTGCTGGGCTACCTGGCGCTGGGTTACCTGCCCACGTTCCTGTCGCTGTCGCTGTTCGTGGCGGTGGTGGTGACGCTGGGCCGCATGTACCGGGACAGCGAGATGGCGATCTGGTTCGCCAGCGGCGTCAGCACCCCGCGTTTCGTTCGCCCCGTGCTGCGCATGGCCTGGCCGGTGCTGCTGGTGGTGGCGCTCCTGGTGTTGTTCGTCTGGCCCTGGGGCAACCGCAACAGCCTTGAACTGCGCGACCGTTACCAGCAGCGCTCGGACCTGTCGCGCGTGACACCGGGTGTGTTCCAGGCCTCGCGCGACGGCCAACGCGTGTTCTTCATCGAGCGCGAAGGCGCTGGGGGCGCCGACGCGCGCAACGTCTTCATCCTGACCCAGACCGAGCGCGGCGAATCCGTCACCTCCGCCCGCGCCGGCCGGCTCAGCCGCGAGGGCGACGACACCTTTCTGGTGCTCGAGCGCGGCCAGCGCAACGATGTCGACCAGCGCAGCGGCGAGCGCACGCTGTCCAGCTTCGAGACCTACCGCATCCTGGCCGGCGAGCAGGCCGTGACCTCGGCCGCCAACCTGCCGCCAAAGGCGACGTCGACGATGGCTCTGGTGCGCCAACCCACGCCGCGCGGCCAGGGTGAGCTGTGCTGGCGCATTGGCGTGTTGCTGGCCGCACCCAACCTGGTGCTGCTGGGCATCGGCCTGTCGGCCACCAACCCGCGGCGGGCCAGCAACTGGAACCTGCTCTTCGCCTTGCTGACTTTCGTCGTCTACTTGAACCTGCTGAACCTGTCGCAGGCCTGGGTGGCCAGCGGGCGGGTCGGGCTGGCGGCGGCGCTGGTGGGTCTGCACGGCACGGCCTTCGGGCTGGCGCTGGCCCTGCTCTGGTGGCGCGACCACGCCAGCGTGATGTCGCTGCGGCGCAGGCCGCGCGGGGCGGTCGCGTGAAGACCGTGCGCCGGCTGCTCTACCGCGACATCGTCATGTCGGTGGCCTTCGTGGTGGTGGCCTTCCTCGCCCTGTTCTTCTTCATCGACTTCGTCGACGAGCTCGAACAGGTCGGCCGCGGCGGCCGCACCGTCTGGCACGCCATGCTGGCTGCGGCCCTGGAATTGCCGAGGCACTTCTACGAACTGTTTCCGATCGCGGTGCTCATCGGCACCATCTTCTCGCTGGCGCGCATGGCGCAGTCATCCGAATTCACCATCCTGCGCACCGGCGGCCTGGGCCCACGCCGCGCCCTGGGTCTGCTGGCCGCCCTGGGCGCGGCTTTCGGCGTATTGACCTTTGTCGTCGGCGAGTACGCCGCGCCGGTCAGCGAGCGCTGGGGCGTGGAACTGCAGGCCCGCCTGAGCGGCGGCTTGAAGATCGAAGGCGGCGCCTGGATCAAGGAACGGCACGGGACCCCGGGGAATGAGCGCAGCTACTCGGTGAACGTGGCCGGCACCAGCGCCGACGGCCTGTTGACCGGCATCCGCATCTTCGAGTTCGACGCCGACGGCGCCCAGGTGTCGCGCACCCAGGCCCGCGAGGGCCGGGTCGGAAGCGATGGCTACTGGACACTGACCGACGTGGAGGTGGCTCGCTGGCCGCGCGCGCGCGAGCCCGGCTCGCCACAGGTGCAGGTGCAGCGCCTGGCCACGATGCAGTGGCAGAGCACCCTGGGCGCCGACGTGGTGGCCGCGGCGGTATCCCCTGTGGACACCATGACCACGCTCGAACTCTGGCGTTATGGCAAGCACCTCAGCGGCCAGGAGCAGGCCACCCAGCGTTACGAAATCCGCTTCTGGAAGAAGGCGCTGTACCCCATAGCGTGCCTGGTGATGGTGGCGCTGGCCCTGCCCTTTGCCTACATGCATGCCCGCTCGGGCAGCACCAGCTGGAAAGTTTTTGGCGGCATCTTGCTGGGCATCAGCTTCGTGCTGCTGAACAACCTCGCCGGCTACATCGGACTGCTGCGCGGCTGGACACCCTGGCTGGTGGCCGCCCTGCCCAGCCTGCTCTACACCTTCATCTCGATGGCCGCCTTCACGTGGCTGGTGCGATACCGATGACTCAAGCCGCCCCCCCCTTTGTCACCCCGCCTGCCGCCCCCACTGCCGGGCTGCTGCTCTTCGCCCACGGCGCTCGCGACCCCCGCTGGGCGCAACCCTTCGAGGCCGTGGCAGAACGCGTGCGTGCCGCCCGGCCCGACACGCCGGTGGGCCTGGCCTACCTGGAGTTCATGACCCCGGGCCTGGCCCAGGCCGGTGCCGACCTGGTCGCTCTGGGCTGCCAGCGCATCGAGGTCATGCCCTTGTTCCTGGGGGCCGGAGGCCATGTGCGCAAGGACTTGCCGGTCTTGATGGACGCCCTGCGCAGTGCCCATCCAGGCGTGCATTTCAGCCTGCACCCCGCCGTGGGCGAGCTCGATTCGGTCGTGCAGGCCATGGCCGCTGCGGCGCTCGCCACGCTGGAGCCGGGCGCATGAACCTGCATCAGCTGCGCTTCGTGCAGGAAGCGGTGCGGCGCAACCTGAACCTCACCGAGACGGCCAAGGCGCTGTTCACGTCGCAGCCCGGCATCAGCAAGGCCATCCTCGAGCTCGAAGAAGAACTGGGCGTGGACATCTTCGCGCGCCACGGCAAGCGGCTCAAGCGCGTCACCGAACCGGGGCAGGCGGTGCTGAAGTCGGTCGAGATCATCATGCGCGAGGTCGCCAACCTGAAGCGCATCGGCGACGAGTTTTCCAAGCAGGACGCCGGCACGCTGTCGATCGCCACCACGCACACCCAGGCGCGTTACTTCCTGCCCGGCCCGGTTGCCCAGTTGCGCGCGCGCTACCCCAAGGTGCAGGTGCTGCTGCACCAGGGCATGCCCGAACAGGTGGCGCGCATGCTGCTCGACGACGTCGCCGAAATCGGTCTGGCCACCGAGGCACTGGCCGCGCACGACGAGCTCGTCACCCTGCCCTGTCACCAGTGGCAGCACGTGATGGTGGTGCCGGCCCACCACCCGCTGGCCGGCGTCGAACGGCCCACGCTGGACCAGCTGGCGGCACATTCCCTGGTGCTGTACCAGCCCACAGTCACCGGCCGCACGCGAATCGACCAGGCCTTTGCCCGCGCCCGGATCAAGCCGGTCGTGGCGCTGGAAGCGATCGATTCCGACGTCATCAAGACCTACGTGCGCCTGGGCCTGGGCGTGGGCATCGTCGCCGAGCTGGCCGTGCAGGAGCCAGCCGACGCTGCCGATCTGGTCTGGCGGCCCCTGGGCCACCTGTTCGGGTCCAACGTCACCCGCGTGGCCTTCAAGCGCGGCGCCTATCTGCGGCAATTCGTGCTGGCGTTTGCCGGCCTGTTGTCGCCGAACCTCAGCGCCGCGCTCATCACCCGCGCCATGAGCGGCGGCGGCACCGACTACGAACTCTGAACCCGACCATGCCTGCCGTGTCTCATCGCATTTCCCACCCCATCCGCACGCCCGCCATCACCAGCCGACTGCCGCGCGTAGGTACCACCATCTTTACCGTTATGTCGGCGCTGGCGCAGGAACACGGCGCCGTCAACCTGGGCCAGGGCTTCCCCGACTTCGACTGCGACCCGGCGTTGCCGCAGCATGTCAACGACGCCATGCGTGAGGGCTTGAATCAATATCCGCCCATGGCTGGCGTGCCGGCGCTGCGACACCGCCTCGCGGCCAAGATCCACGCGTTGTACGGCGCCAGCTACGACGCCGATGCCGAAATCACCATCACGGCCGGCGCCACGCAGGCACTGATGACTGCCGTGTTGTGCTGTGTCGGCCCGGGCGACGAAGTCATCGTCCTGGAGCCCTGCTACGACAGCTACGGCCCGGCCATCGAACTGGCCGGCGGCCGCGTGGTGCGCGTGCCGCTGACACCGGGCAGCTTCCGGCCGGACTTCGACCGCATCGCCGCAGCGATGACACCGCGCACGCGGCTGATGCTGGTCAACAGCCCCCACAACCCGAGCGCCACGGTGTGGACCGCGGCCGAGATGCAGCAGCTGGCCGAGCTGCTGGCATCCACCGACGTGCTGCTGCTGAGCGACGAGGTCTACGAGCACATGGTGTTCGACGGCGCCGCGCATGTCAGCGCATCGAGCATTCCCGGCCTGGCCGCGCGCAGCTTCGTGGTGTCCAGCTTCGGCAAGACCTTTCACGTCACCGGCTGGAAGGTCGGCACCGTGGCCGCCCCCGCACCCTTGACGGCGGAGTTCCGCAAGGTGCACCAGTTCAACGTCTTCACGGTCAACACGCCCATGCAGCACGGCCTGGCACGGTACCTGGACGACCCCACGCCGTACCTGGCGTTGCCGGCCTTCTACCAGCGCAAGCGCGATCTCTTCCGCGCCGGCCTGAAGCCCACCCGGCTGCGCCTGTTGCCCAGCGAAGGCAGCTACTTCCAGGTGGTCGACTACAGCGCCGTGAGCGCGCTGCCCGAGGCCGCGTTCTGCGAATGGCTCACCCGCGAGATCGGCGTCGCGGCGATTCCCGTGTCGGCGTTCTACGAAGGCGGATTCGAGCAGCGACTGGCCAGGCTGTGCTTTGCCAAGCGCGACGAAACGCTGGCCGCCGCACTCGAGCGCTTGAAGCGACTTTGAGGCGGCGTTGCCGCCCGCTTCAACGTCGGCCGCGCCGCGCGTTCGGGTCGAACGGATCGAAGATGCTGGTCGACCTGTCCGGCGTGCTCAGGTCCAGGTCGACCGGCGCCGTCGGTCGGCCGCCAGCGTCGTCGTCGCCACCGTCGATCGTCCCGTGCCGCGAATCGTCGAAGGGCGCCGGTCGCGTCGAGTGAATATCGCCTTGCGCGTGGAGCGGCAGCAGCAGGTCCACGTTCACGGCGTCGGCAGACTCGCGGTCGAACAGGTCGCGCGCCACTGCGTACAGGAACAACACCTCACGGTAGGCGGGCAGGTCGAAGAGGTCGCCGCGGGACTTGCGGAACAACAGCGCCTCGAGCTCGGCCATGGCATCCAGCGGACGGCCCCAGACCTGGCACAGCCGCGGCACCACGCCGGGGTAGCCTTCGAGCCCGCGCCCCTGCTGCACCCCTTCCGCCCACGCTGGAGCATAGGCGTTGAAACGGTCGTTGAAGCGACTGCGGGTACGCGCGTAAGCGTCCTGCTCCCCGAGCCGGTGGTAGATCTCCATCAGCTTGAGGTAGGGCAGCGGGCTGCCACCGCCAGTGAGCCGCAGATGTTCGACTAGCAGATCGATGGCGGCCGAGTCCTGGCCGATCACGACGAAGAACTCCGCCTGTTGCTCCAGGTCGATGAGCTCCTCGATCGACACGTCGCGCGGCGCCTCGTCGCCATCACGCCCACCCGCCGGCACAGGGGCCGTGCGCTGACTGACCGCAGAAAGCGGCGGCGGCTGACTGTCCGGCGCTATCCAACGCGGGGATGAAGGCACCGTGGCTGCACGCGCAGGCGCAGCCGCCGGCGCGACGGCAGCTGCCGGCGGTGGCGGTGGCGGTGGCGGTGGCAGTGGCAGTGGCAGTGGCAGTGGCAGTGGCAGTGGCGCTGATGACGGGACAACGTTCGTCGCGACGAATGGCGTGGGGGATGTGGCAGATCGGCTCTGGCTCGGCTCGGGCGCCAACTCGTCGTAAGCCGACTCGGTGGCCCCGCGCCACTCAGGCAACGACGCTGGCGCAGCCGGCCGCTTCCACAAGCGCCAGGCCAGCGCGGCGGCCAGCAAGGCTGCGCCCAGCAGTGCCAACTGCAAGGGCCACAACCAATGGCCTGCATTCACGACGTCAGCGGCCTCTGCCTGCAGCTTCAGAACCAGTTCACGCTGTGACCGCGCCTCGCTGCGCGCTTGCTCGACAGACCGCGCCAGCGCGTCGATGCGTTGCTCGGCGGCCGACGCTGCGGCCATCGCCGCCCGCATGGCGGTGGCGGCCTGGGCCACCACCTCGATGGCTTGTTCGACGGCCGCAGACTCCGCACTCAGGACCGGCTCGGCCGCCTGCAGGCGCAACCGCGGGCCGGCGGGCACCGCGCGGACGGGCGCCGGCCGCGCGGCCGTGGCGGCCCGCGGGATGGCGGCGGCGGGGCGCGCCTCGCGAGTCTGGCTGCGCTGCGCCGGCGCGACGCGGGTGGTCGCGTTGTCGGGCGGCGACGCCGCGACGGGCTGTGCCAAGACCGGACTCGCCGCAGCCGCGGCCAACGCGGCGGCCGGTTCGGCCATCAACATGTAGCGGCGCGTCACACGTGCCTGGCAGCCCACGGTCAGCTGCACGCTCACTCCGGGCTGGTCGATGCGCTGCGCGGTGGTGACCCGGATGCGAGCGCCGTCGGGCCCCAGGGATTCGAGTACGGTTCGCACCTGCGCTGCCGGCAACCTGCGCTCGCCCACCGAAACCTCGGCGGCGATGCACTCGGGTGTGACCGGCTCGCCGTTGTCGTTGCGCAACTGCACCGTGAAATTCAGCGGCTGGCCGAGCACCACCGCAGGCGTGGCCTGCGCCCAGCAGGTCGCGCATGCAACACCCGCGGCAATGAGCGCGACACCGGCCTTGAACCAGCTTGGCCGAAGCCAGGATTTGTGCATGCAGGTGGGTGTGAGCTTGTTCGAATCACTCTAGCACGCTCACTTGCCAACTCACTTGCCAACTCATTTGCCGACTCATTTGCAAACTCACCAGCCCGATCACTTGCTCATCTACTTGCCCCAATTTGCCAACAGGCGGCCTCTGACCCAGGCACACTGACGCCCATGCAACAGTACTCGGGCACCCAAGCAGTCGCGGCCAGTCACGCGTTCGATGTCGGCCGACTGCAGGCCTGCCTGGAAAGCACGCTGCCCGGGTTCGCCGGGCCGCTGACGGTCGAGCAATTCAAGGGCGGGCAATCGAACCCGACCTACAAGCTGATCACCCCGGGCGCGGCCTATGTCATGCGCAGCAAGCCCGGGCCTGCGGCCAGGCTCTTGCCGTCGGCGCACGCCGTTGATCGCGAATACCGCGTCATGTCGGCGTTGGCCGGCACGAGCGTTCCCGTGCCGCGCATGCACATGTTGCGCACGGACGAAGACATCATCGGCCGTGCTTTCTACGTGATGGAGTTCGTGGACGGCCGGGTGCTCTGGGATCAGGCCCTGCCCGGCATGCAGCCCAGCGAGCGCGCCGCGATCTACGACGAGATGAATCGCGTCATCGCCATGCTGCACAGCGTCGACGCGACCGCCGCAGCACTGGGGGACTACGGCAAACCAGGCAACTACTTCGACCGCCAGATCGGCCGCTGGAGCAAGCAGTACCTGGCCTCGGTGACCGAACCCATCGCCGAAATGGACCGGTTGCTCGACTGGCTGCCCGCGCACATCCCGCCCAGCGCGCGCGACCAGCAGCAGCCCGTCGTCGTGCATGGCGACTTCAGGCTCGACAACCTGGTCTTCCACAAGACCGAGCCGCGTGTGCTGGCCGTGCTGGACTGGGAACTCTCCACGCTCGGACACCCACTGGCCGACCTCAGCTACCACTGCATGTCCTGGCACATTCCGCCCGGCACCTTTCGCGGCATTGCGGGGCTGAACCACGCGGCGCTGGGCATCCCAGCAGAGGCCGATTACGTGCGCCTGTATTGCCAGCGCACCGGTCGCGCCGACGCCTCGACGTTGATGAAAGACTGGGATTTCTACCTCGCCTACAACCTGTTTCGTCTGGCGTCGATCATGCAGGGCATCGCCCGGCGTGTGGTCGACGGCACGGCGTCCAGCGCGCAGGCCCGGGCCACGGGGGCGCAAACGCGCCCGCTGGCCGAACTGGCCTGGCGCCACGCGCAGGCCGCAACTTGAGACGGCACGCGCCGCACACCCTTTAATGGACTTCAGCTACTCCCCCCGCACGCAAGACCTGCAACAGCGCGTCAGCCATTTCATGGCCGAACACGTCTACCCGAACGAGGCCCGGTACCACGCCGAACTGGAGGCCAACACCGCGGCCGGCAAGCGCTGGACGCCGCTGCAGGTGATCGAAGATCTGAAGCCCAAGGCACGCGCCGCCGGGCTGTGGAACCTGTTCCTGCCGCCCCGCGCCGAAGGCGCTGCCGGCCATGGCAGCGCCGTGGATGCCAGCCATCTGGGGGCCGGACTGAACAACCAGGAATACGCGCCGCTGGCCGAGATCATGGGTGCGGTGCCGTGGTCCAGCGAGGTTTTCAATTGTTCTGCGCCCGACACCGGCAACATGGAGGTGCTGGTGCGTTACGGCACGCCCAAACATCACCAGCGCTGGCTTGAACCCTTGCTGCGCGGCGAGATCCGCAGCGCCTTCGCCATGACCGAGCCCGCCGTGGCGTCTTCGGACGCCACCAACATCGAGGCCCGCATTGAACGGGTTTCAGGCACATCGGGTGACGAATACGTCATCAACGGCCGCAAATGGTGGTCGACCAACATGGGTCACCCGAACGTCGCCATCTCCATCGTGATGGGCAAGACCGACACGGGCGCCGCAACCCACCAGCAGCAGTCCCAGATTCTGGTGCCGACCAATACCCCCGGCTTCCGCATCGAGCGGATGCTGACCGTGTTCGGCTATGACGAGCGCCCCATCGGCCATGCCGAGGTCGTGCTCGACAACGTCCGGGTGCCGGTCGAAAACCTGATCGCCGGCGAGGGCCGCGGTTTCGAGATCGCGCAAGGGCGCCTCGGACCCGGCCGTATCCACCACTGTATGCGTGTGATCGGCGTGGCCGAGCGGGCGCTGGAACTGATGACGCAGCGGCTGCTGTACGAGCTCAAAGGTGCGCGTTTCTTGCAGGTCCTCACCACGCTGACCGGTATTGAAAACCTGATTCCCGACGCGCTGAACCATGGCGGTGGCATTCACATGAACTGCCGGGGTGCGCTTTTAAAAATACACGCCGACTTCAACCGCCACCCGCAGTGGCATGTAGACCGGCGTTTGAACCTGCTGCTGTATTTGAACGAGGGCTGGCAAACCGCATGGGGCGGCGACCTGGAGCTGTGGAGCGCCGACATGCAGGCCTGCCTCAAGAAAATAGCACCGGTGGCTGGACGCTGCGTGATTTTTAGCACTTCATCAACCTCGTTTCACGGTCACCCCGAGCCGATTGATTGCCCCGAGGACGTGTCGCGCAAATCGATTGCGTTGTATTACTACAGCAACCCGCCACGCACCAGCGATGAGCCGGTGCATTCAACGCTGTGGCAGGCAAGGCCGGGTTTGGAATGACAAATGACCTCGCACTGAATGCGGGATGACGCGGCTACGCCGCATGAGTGGCGCGGCACCCTTGCCTTCGTCATCTGTCATTTAGCCGCAGCAGCGGCGCAGTCATTTTTCATCAGGCGCAGGAATAGCAGGCGCGGCTAATGGGCTTTAAAGCACCACACCTCACACAAAAAACCGTGGTGCCACCTTCCAGAAATGCCAGGCCGCCGGGTTTTCGGTGATGGCGGCCTCCAGCAACGCGAAGGCCTCCTGCATCAGCGTGTGCATGTCGGCACCCACCCCCAGCCGGTGAATGCTCAGTGTGCGCCGCCCGTCCGACATGCGAATGCCGGTGATGTAAACCAGAACCGGCACCCCGGACGCCGCCGCAATGCGAAACAGGCCCCTTGGCACTCGGGCCTGTAGGCCCAACAAATTGATGGTTTCGCTGGCCGCCGCCTGGTCGGCGGGTACATCGACAGCGGCCATCACCTGCTGGTTGGCACGCAGCGCCTGCACCACCGGGCGAGGTGAGGCCGAGACCTCGATGGGCTGCGTGCCCAGCGCACGGGTGTTTTCGCGGTTGCGCGCGCCGTAGTACAGAAAACGCACCGTGCGCCCCGCGAAATGGGCGCGCTTATGCGGGGCCACGATGGCGTGTGCCATCAGGTGCTGGCAGCCCGCGTGGCGCAGCGCCCACATACCCGCGCCCCAGTGAAAGGTGCACAACAGCGCGGCTTCGGTTGGCGCGGGCCATTCACCGCTGACCTGCAAGTGACGCGTCATCCAGCGGTCGCTGCGGGTGCGCGAGAGGAAAAAGTCCGCATGGTCAATCAGGGTGACCAGGCGACTGGTCTGCAGCCACAACGCCGGGTCGCCACGCACCCAGCCACGTTCTTGTGCGTGGGCCAACGCTTGATGGCATTCGTGGCGGTACAAAAAATCAAACCGGCACAGCCAACGAAACCAGCGATAGCAGAGTGGCCAGGGCATGAGCGCCGCCGTGGCGGGCACCAGCACCATTTCAAACAGGTCGTGCAGCTCGTGGCGCAGGCGGTAAAAGATGCGCATCAGGATGTATTTGAAAATTTCACTATTAAAAGTGTAGCTGTTTGAGCAGTATCAATAGGGGCTGCAGGCACTTTTTGCTTAA
>ENA-OFCE01000847-OFCE01000847.1-metagenomes-genome-assembly--contig:-NODE-847-length-17890-cov-6.182787_pt1 | contig 17890 bp, 17 predicted proteins | sample MGYA00153388_OFCE01 | MGnify analysis MGYA00153388
TTTGAGCACAAAATCGACCTGCAGCCCAATGAATACGGGCGCAAACAGCTATTAATTTCATACTCACATGAAGGCACTGACTTTGGCGGTGCACTTGAAACTGCTGGCGGTATTGCACGCGCTCTTCCGCATTTGGGTGATGTGTTTTGGGTACTGGCGGGCGATGTATTCACACCGGGTTTTGCGTTTACCCAGAGTGCAGTTGACCGTTTCACCACCAGCGGCAAGTTAGCGCACCTTTGGCTCGTGCCCAACCCGACGCATCATGTAAAGGGCGACTTTGGAATCGCTGCTGATGGGCTGGCGCTGAATTTACCGGCTGGCAGCCAGCAGCCGCGATACACCTTCAGTAGCATCGCGCTGTACCGCAAAGCTTTTTTTGATGCACTCCCTTTTGGCAATCCACAAGGCGTTAAAGCCCCGTTGGCCCCGATGCTGCGCGCCGCGATGGACAATTGTCAGGTCAGCGCCGAGCTGTACACGGGCAAATGGACTGACGTGGGCACACCTGAACGCTTGGCAGAATTAAACCGGACTTGAAATATGACCCAGACTGATTACCAAAAACGCCGCGCACTGGTGGCCAAAACCCTCAAAGCCGCTGGTGGGGGTATTGCGCTGTTACCCACTGCGCCTGAAGCACCCCGCAACCGCGACAGTGACTACCCTTACCGGCACGACAGCTACTTTTACTATTTGACCGGATTCACCGAGCCGGGCAGCTGGCTGACCATTGATTCAGCCGGCAAAACGACGCTGTTTTGCCGCCCCAAAGACCTTGAGCGCGAGATTTGGGACGGCATTCGTTTGGGCCCGAAAGCAGCAGTAGCGCAGCTTGGCGTTGATGAAGCTTTCAGCGTTGACGAGCTGGATGCCAGGATGCCGCTGCTGCTCAGCAACCAGGCCGCTGTATGGTTTCCGTTTGCAACGCATAAAGGCCTGGAAACACAAGTCGACGGCTGGTTGGGCAAGGTACGCGCACGCATTCGCTACGGCGCGGAATGCCCGCAAAGCCAGCATGACTTGTGCAAGGTGCTGGACGAAATGCGCTTGATAAAAGACGCGCATGAAATTGCCATCTTGCGCCGCGCAGGAAGCATCTCCGCAGGTGCGCACATTCGCGCCATGCAAACCAGCGCAGCCATGTTGCGCAAACCTGTAAAAGGCGCTGCTCACGTTGTTCCTCGTGAATACCATCTGGAAGCTGAGCTGCTGCATGAATTTCGTCGCCACGGCTCCCAGTACCCGGCATACACCAGCATCGTGGCGGCGGGCGCAAACGCCTGCGTGCTGCATTACCGCGCGGGCGATGCCGAGTTGAAATCAGGCGACTTGTGTTTGATTGACGCGGGTTGCGAGCTGGACGGCTACGCCAGCGACATCACCCGCACCTTCCCGGCCAACGGCAAATTCACGCCTGCCCAGCGCACGCTATACGACATTGTCTTGGCCGCGCAAGTTGCCGCTATTAAAGTGACCAAGCCCGGCAAACGCTTTACCGACCCGCACGACGCAGCCACCCGCGTACTGGCGCAAGGCATGCTGGATATAGGCCTGCTCGATAAAAAGAAACATGGCAGTGTTGACGACGTGCTGCAAAGCGGCGCTTACCGCCAGTTCTACATGCACCGCACCGGCCACTGGATGGGCATGGACGTGCACGACTGCGGCGACTACACCGAGCCCGGCAGCAAACCGCGCCAAGAGCGCGACCCGCTGGGTGAAATGGTGATGAAAAAGCCGCCCCGCATTTTGCGTGCAGGCATGGTGCTGACGATTGAGCCAGGCATCTACGTGCGCCCTGCCAAAGGCGTGCCCAAAGAATTCTGGAATATTGGCATCCGGATTGAAGACGATGCTTTGGTTACCGCCAAAGGCTGCGAGCTGATGACGCGTGGGGTGCCGGTGACGGCGGATGAGATTGAGGCTTTGATGCGTGGGTAATTTTTACCGCTGGCGCAACAGCAAATCAACCCATACGGGCGGCTTGCTGACCAGCAGACTGGTTTGCTCTTTCTCACACACAGCCACCAACAAATGCGCGCCCTGCTCCATCTCTACGCCGTCATAAACAAAAGCCAGATCAGATAACCGCACCGCTTTTTTCAAATTAGCCATCGTTCGCGGGTATCGATCCAGAATGCGCTGTGCGGGCACGTTGTGGCCACCTTCGCGCACGCGTTGGCGTACGCGCTCTAGCAGGCGCTGCGGGTCACCCACCGACACGACGTAAAGCACCACATTAAAGCCCATCGCCTGTGCGTGGGTGATTAATGCCAGCTTGGATTCGTGCGAAAAAACGGTTTCGCTGACGAAACTGACTTTTGCGTTTAGCAATGCTTCACGTCGGGTGTCGGTCCAGTCGCGTGCGGCTTCTGATCTTTTTTGCAGGTCATTGATATTCTGAAGGTGACTTTGCTCATGCAAGTCAGCATTGACGAATTCAAGTTGATTGCCGATGCCGCCACTGGCGACCAGGGCGCGGTAGAGCGTTGATTTGCCTGCGCCGTTTGGCCCGGCGAGCAAGTGAAAAATTGGCCTGACGGCGCTCAAGCGGCTTTACGCAGTTCAGCCTTCTGGCGGTTATCTGCAACGATGCGTCGAATGTGGTTTTGAAGGCTGCCGTCGGCGCTTGCAGCAAGAATGCGCTGCTTGACTGATTCAAGCGAATCGGGTGCGGGGTCAGTCAAAGCAACTTCAGCACTTGTGACTGCTTGACGCGCCTCTCGCGCAGCAGCCTCATAATTTTCAATCGCAGCCCGCGCTTCTTGTACCGTTAGCCCAGAGTGCTCCACCACCCGGCCCAGTGTGGCCCAGTATTCAATTTGCCCGGCAGCCGAACGGCGCAGAGGTTGAGCGGCTTCTTTGGCTTGTTGCACCAAGGATTCGGGCAGTTTGACGGAAGCGAAGTTTTTGGCAGCGGTCATGAAAAGCTCCTTTATGGCGTATTTTGCGCCATAAAGCGCCAGACTGCAAATGGAGTCGGAAAAGCCATCGTTGCGGCGTACACACGCTGTTTTGGCCCCTGGCGCAATATCGCGACAAATACGCACATCGATACGCACATCAAATAGGCCTGCAGCGCAACAACTACGGGCGCAAGCTACTATTTAAATGATAGCTGCTTGCGCCCGTATAAGCCCCTGTCAGGGCCCTGGTTTCAATCCTGAGCAGTGTGTCGCTGAGCAAGTCAGGCGGCCACCATCACAGCCCGCGTTACGGCAGCGCGTTGCCCAATGCAAGACCCTCGCGCCGTGGATCGGCTCCGCCGGTCAATAATGCAGGCGAAGTCGCCGTTGCTGGCAGTTTGATGACTGTCGACACGCCGCTGGATTGCGCCGCCACCGACACCGTATGGCCCAAAGCCCTGAGCCCAACAATCAGCGGATCGCTTCCGCCCGCCAGGCCGCCTGCCGGGGTGGTCGGATCAATGGCTGGGTGCTCACCGCCAACGCCGGTGGTGGGGCTGTTGGCAGCGCCAAAGTTCACCATCGAGCTGGCCTGCTGCGCGTCAAATTTCCAGTCAACCGCACTGACCACGGTTTTGACCACAAACTGAATGATCGCCGCGCCGCCAGCTGAGCCGGTGGCCATTAAAAAGTCGCCGCGCGAACCGTCTGGCGTCTGGTTAAAAACAATCGTTGGCGCCATGGAGCTGCGTGGGCGCTTGAGTGGCTGAATGCGGTTGGCGATCAGGCCGGATGCGTCGCTCGGTACAAACGAAAAGTCAGTCAACTGGTTGTTGAGCAAAAACCCACGCGTGAAGTGAAACGAACCCATGCCGGCTTCAATCGTCGTGGTCATCACCACCACGTTGCCCGCCGCATCAACAATCGACATGTGCGTGGTGCCATTGCCCTCGGCGCTGCTGCTGCCCTGCGCTTGAGCGGTAGCAAAAGTCCCAGCGGTGGCAACACCCATGCTGCGGGTGGTGGAGATCATTGCCGCACGCGCCTTCAAGTAATTGCGGTCCAGCATGGACGATACGCCCAAGCCAGGCAGCGGCACAAAGTCGGTGTCGGCCACGTATTTGTTGCGGTCGGCATAAGCCAGGCGCTGCGCCTCGCTGACCAGGTGCACCGCCTGCACGGCGGGCTTGCCGCCTTCTCCGTTGACGTTGGTGGGCGGCAAGGCCGCAAGGTCAAAATTATCGAGAATGCCGAGCGATTGCGCCACTGCAATGCCGCCTGACGATGGTGGGCCCATGCCGCACACCACCGTGGTGCGGTAGTTGCCGCAGACTGGCGTGCGCTTGATGGCCCTGTAGTTGGCCAGATCGCTCAGCTCAGTCAAGCCGGGCGTGATGGCCACCGTGGTGGTTGCGCCGCCGCTGGTGACTTTGATTTTGTCAACGATGGATTGCGCAATCGGGCCAGTGTAGAAAGCGTTTGCACCGCCTTGCGCCATGCTGCTGAGCGTGGCCGCATAGGCCGGATTCTTGATCACCGTACCGAGTGCCTTGGGCGTGTAATCGGGATTCAAAAAGTAGGCGGTGGCATCAGCGTCACGCAGAAAATCATTGCGTGCACCGGCAATGGCGGCGGCCATGCGCCCGCCAATCGGAAAGCCGTCGGTCGCCAATTTAATGCCGGGCTGCATCAGAGCCGACCACGGGCTCGAGCCGTGGTCTTTGTGCGCCAGCTCCAGCATGCGCACCGCACCCGGCGTACCGATGGAGCGGCCGCTGGCTTTAACGCTTAAAAATTCGCCCGTGGCGCCTCCTCCCAAATTGGGCAGTGGTGTGGTCTGGTTCGTGCTGCTGACAAAACGCAAATAATCTTCAGTGGCTGCCGCTGGGGCGGTTTCGCGCCCGTCATAGCTTTCAACCGCTTTGGTCGCTGCGTTGTAGTGCAGCATAAAAGCGCCGCCACCCAATCCAGAAGACTGCGGTTCCACCAGGCCCAGCACCGCCTGCACGGCCACCGCCGCGTCCACCGCGCTCCCGCCGGCTGCCAGCACATCGCAGCCAGCTTGCGTGGCCAGCGGATTGGCGGTGACGACCATGTAGGACGCAGTCGTCAAAACTTTCTTGCCCAGCCTGTAGCCAGACGCCAACTCGGGGATGGCCGGGTCGCCTGGCAAGCCTGAGCCAACCACCACTGTGCCAGTGCCGGTGGGCTGAACGCAAGGTGTAGTCTGCGTGAGAGGCCGATTCGGCTGCACTGCGACATCGCTACTGCCGCCGCAGGCTGACAAAGCCAGCGCCGCAGCGACTGCTACAGTCGTGCAGCCCGTGCGCCACTGCAATAGTGGTCGCGAGTCTGGATGAATATTCTGGCGAAGCATGGCAGAGTCCTTAACAAGAAAATTGGGGTGCGGCCATAACGGCTTGCCCAATGCCAAGTCGCCAGCACGATCCACACCGGGAGTTCAGTCTATACGAACTCTTACGATTGATGCGGGCAGGCATTCCCTTGAACTCTGGCCGAATAATTGCTTGGCGGTAAACATGTCGCCGAACAAATCCAACCCCTCTATTGCCAACCAGTGGCGTGCGCAAGAGTTGTTGCTACTCAGTGAAGTCATGCGCCTGGTGGGCAAAAGCCTCGCGCCGGACGTGGTGCTTAGAGAAATGCTGCACCTCATGTCCGAGCTGCTGGGGTTGAACCGGGGGCGGATCGTGCTTGCGGATTTTGTAGGCAACATCGCTCTTGAAGGGCTGGCCGACCGCAGGCCAGAGCCGCGAAACTCGCCCGTCCATCCAGGATCGGCCATTCGCTATGCGTACGGCTTGACCAAAACCGAAATGGCGCTGGGCCGGTATGGTCCGGCAGAGGGCATCACAGGCAGGGTGTTGGCCACGGCACAGCCCATCATCGTGCAAGACATCGACGCCGAGCCGCAGTTTTTAGCGCGGGCGGTGGCGCGCGCACAACTTCCGCAAGAAGTGGTGGCTTTTATCGCACTGCCAATTGAAGTGAACCGCGAGGTGATTGGCGTGCTGGCCTGCCACCGCATTCGCAGCCGTGACCGCCAGCTCGCTGACGACGTCGCGGTGCTGAAAATTTTAGCCACGCTTGCGGGCCAGCTGCTGCAACTGCAGGCGCTTGTGGGCGAAAAAACGCGCGCGCTGCAAGTAAAAAATCTACTCCTCACTCGCGCGCTGGAAACTGCTGCAGCGCGCTATGGAATCATTGGAACATCACCAGTGCTGTTGCGCGCTTTGAGCGAGCTTGAACGGGTAGCAGATGCATCGGCCAGCGTGCTGCTGCTGGGCGAATCAGGCACTGGCAAAGAACTTTTCGCTCGCGCCGTGCACCTGTCGAGCCAACGGCGCGACCAGCCGTTCATTAAAGTCAATTGCGCCGCTATACCCGACACGCTGTTTGAGTCCGAGCTGTTTGGTTACGAACGCGGCGCCTTCACCGGAGCTCAAACCGCCCGTGCTGGGTGGTTTGAGCAAGCCGACAAAGGAACGATTTTTCTCGACGAGATCGGCGAAATGCCGCTGCCCTTGCAAACCAAACTGCTGCGCACACTGCAAGAAGGTACGGTGGTGCGCCTGGGCGCCAAGCGTGAAGTACAAGTGGCAGTGCGGGTAGTGGTAGCGACCAACCGCGACCTGGAGCAGGACGTGCAGCGCGGGCTGTTCCGGCGCGATTTGTTTTACCGATTGAATGTGATTCCAATCCGCTTGCCGGCGTTGCGCGAGCGGCCGCAAGATATTCGCGCACTGGCGCTGCATTTTTTGAACCGCGTCAATCAGGACAACCAGCGCAATGTGAGCCTGTCGCACGACGCGCTGGCCAAACTGGAAGAGTACCCGTGGCCTGGCAACATTCGTGAACTCGGCAATGTGATTGAACGCCTGGTTCTGCTGACCGACAGCGCAATGGTCTCAAGCACAGAGCTGATGCGGTTTGTACCCACCGGACCCAGCACTGTGCAAACCATGGATGCCCCATTGCGCGTTGCTGCGCAGCAAGCCCGGAACCCCCAGGACCACCCGGAACCTCGCGGGGCTGTTCGTGACTATCTGGCAGTGCAGTCTCATTCACCTGCGCAGCTTTTGCAAGCCATGCAGGCCAATGGCGGCAACCAGTCGCGCGCGGCGCAAGCGGTTGGCCTGACAGCGCGACAGTTTGGCTACCGGCTGCGCAAGCTGGGCCTTTCCGATCGCCATAGTGGCGACAATTTGTAGACATTGTGTTGTTTCCAAAGCCCATCAGCAGGTATTTTTGATACGATTTTGATAGCTGCTTGCGCCCGTTTTCATTTGTCTACAGCGCTATTTTGTGCAGAATATCGCATTTTCCGGGCAGGTGGCACGCGCGTTGCAATATCTACAGGGACGGCATGTGCCGTAAACCTTTTTGGAGATTGCCATGACGACTTCACCTACCTACGCGAATGTGCTGATTTCCCCTGAACAACTCAGCGCCATGATGGGCACTGAGCCAGTTGTCCTGATTGATACGCGCGATGCAGACACCTATGCCGCTGGTCATCTGCCCGGCGCGGTGAACCTGCGCGAGATTTTCACCTTCCTGGCAACGTCAACGGCTGAAGGTCTGAGCGCCCTCAAATCTACCTTTGCCGAACACTTTGGCGCCATTGGCCTGTCGGGTGCAGAGACCGCTGTTTTTTACGAAGACGCCTTGAACAGTGGTTATGGCCAATCGTGCCGGGGCTACTACCTGCTCACCTGGCTCGGCTACCCCAAAATACGCGTTCTGAACGGCGGTTTTTCAGCCTGGAAAGCCTCAGGCCTGGCCGTCAGTACAGAAGCACCAACAGCTGCCGCCAAGACCTTCCCGGCCGATTTGGTCGGCGCAGACGTGATGCTGACCAAAGACGACGTGGCCGCTGCGCTGCACAGCGACGTCAAGCTCCTTGATGTGCGTGACATTGACGAGTGGACCGGCGAAAGCTCCAGCCCTTACGGCAAGGACTTTGCACCGCGCAAGGGCCGCCTGCCCGGCGCGAAATGGATAGAGTGGTACCGCTTCATGAAGCCTTCCGGTGCGGGGCCGGTATTCAAGTCGCCGCTGGAAGTGCAAGCCGAGTGCGCCACTGCCGGCATCTCTACTTCTGACACGGTTTACCTCTACTGCTTTAAGGGCGCGCGCGCGTCCAACACTTTTCTGGCACTGAAGCAAGCGGGTTTTTCAAACGTGCGGATGTATTTTGGATCATGGAACGAATGGTCGCGCGACAACGCCTTGCCAATAGAAACAGATCTGCCCGTCATCCATGCCAAGCCCATGAAACTGGCCATGGCGGCGTAAGTATTTTTTCGAGAACCTTTTGGAGACATGAATGACGACAGCAACTTTGAACGCACCCGCAACCATCAAGGCCTATTTGAAACCGATTGACAGCGAGGGCCTTGCCGCCTTTGCAGCCAAGGGTTGCGCCAACCCCGCATCACGCGGCACCAACAAGGTCAAAACTGTCATGCAGGGCATGTACCGCTCGCTGAGCTACGTTGGCAACCACCAGCCGGTGGTGGTCGACGAGCCGCTGCATTTGTTCGGTGAAGACACCGCGCCGGCGCCTGGGGAAATAGTTCTGTCGGGTTTGGGTGGCTGCCTTGCAGTAGGCATAACCGCGGTGGCGACCTGGAAAAAAGTTCAGCTGACCAAGCTGGAGATTTTTATGGAGGGCGACATTGGCAACCCGGCAGCCTGGGGAGCGGGTGGCGCACTGAAAGAGCCACCGGAGATGGGCTTTCAGGCGATCCGCGTCAAAGTGGTTCTTGAAGGTGACGCCTCTCGGGAAGTGTTGGATGAAATCGTGCAGCATGCCAATTTTTATTCGCCGGTTGCCAACAGCATTCGCAACCCGATCCCGTTTGAAATAAGTACCCCCACGGTTGCTCACTTCGTGTAGCGCCCTGCCCCCCGAGGGGGCCGCTGCGCCTGCAGCCTGGCAAAGCCAGTTCTGCGGCCCCTGCTTGAAGGGATAGCTTCCCTAGTTTAATTTTGGAGCTTTGTATGGAATTGCTTGAACGACCCGCCGCCGACCTGTCGCACGAGTTTGAGTTGGTCAAAGCCGTGCGCGACTTGGCCACAGGCCCGCTGGCAGAGCTGGCCGATGACATTGACCGCCGGGGTGTTTACCCGAAGTCGATTTTGCAGCGGCTGGGCGAGCTGGGTGCATTGAAGGCGCACATGGCCGAACCAGGCAAACCTGCTGACTACGGTCTGGCGATTCGCGCCATGACTGAAGTGTCCCGGGTGTGCGGCGCTACCGGCTTTATGGTGTGGTGCCACGACGTGTGCGGGGTGTACATGGAGCAATCCGGCAACCCGGCGTTGATGGGACATGTGCTGGACCAGCATGCGAACGGCAGGACATTGGGCGCTACCGGCATGTCCAACCCCATGAAAACTTTTGCAGGCATTGAAACATTCCTGCTGCACGCGAAAAAAGTAGACGGCGGATACGTCGTCAATGGCACGCTGCCTTGGGTCAGCAACTTGGGGCCAGACCATTATTTTGGGGCGGTGGCCGATGTTGCGGCAGAAAATACGGCGGTAGACGCCGCTAAAACCGAAATCATGTTTTTGATTCACTGCGACGCACCCGGCGTTGAGCTGCGCAACTGCCCCTCGTTTTCAGCCATGGAGGGCACCAACACCTGGGCGGTGCGCCTCACCGATTATTTTGTGGGCAGCGAGCAAATGATTGCCGACCCGGTGCGCCCTTTCATTGGCCGCATTCGCGCCGCATTCATCTTGCTGCAAACCGGAATGGGCCTCGGTGTGGCACAAGGCGCGATTGACTCGATGTGGACAGTGGAGCGCCAGTTGGGCCATGTCAACGAGTTCCTCGACGACCGTCCAGACGACTTGCAGGCCGAACTTGACGAGCTCACCGCTCGAATCATGCTGCTTGCCAAAACGCCTTTTGGCGCAGACAAACAGTTTGTGATTGATGTGCTGGATGTACGTGCGCATGCTTCTGAGCTGGCACTGCGCGCTGCGCAGTCGGCCTTGCTGCACCAGGGCGCGCGCGGCTATTTGATGAGCTCAAGCGTGCAGCGCCGGGTGCGCGAGTCGCACTTTGTGGCCATCGTCACGCCTGCGGTGAAGCACCTGCGCAAAGAGATTGCCCGCTTGTCAGCAGAAGAGTTGCCGGTGTGAGCGCATTGATTGCCAAAACCGACGCTGCGGGTGTGCTGTGGGCGTTGTACATCTGCAAAGCGTGCGGGCTGATCTATGACGAGAGCAAGGGCGACGAAGACAGCGGCTTGACAGCCGGCACGCGCTTTGCCGATATTCCAGACGACTGGGCTTGCCCGCTCTGCGGCGTGACAAAGGCCGATTTTGAGCCCTATGTTTTGCAAGCGCCGGCCACGAAGCGCGGCGCTCAAAGAGCCACCACCAGGCCAGTCGACAAACGGCGGGGCGCTGGCACTGTGGTTGTCGGAGCTGGCCGCGCGGGCTGGCAAATTGCGCAGGCGCTGCGCACGCGCGATGCGGAGCTTCCCATCACGCTGGTGACATCGTGTAACGGTGATGTGTACGACAAGCCGATGCTTTCGGTGGCGATGGCGCGCGGTATCGCGCCTGACAACATGCCGCGTGAGAGGGGTGCGGCCGCAGCCGCGCGATTGCGCATCACCTTATTGGCACATACGCAGGCCGTGCGCATCACGCCGGCCAGCCACCAGCTGCGCACCAGCCGCGGCACGTTGCGCTACCAGCACCTCGTGCTGGCGCACGGTGCGCAAGCACGCAGTTTGCCGCAGCTTCCAGATGCGCTGTGCTGGCGCATCAACCATTTGCAGGTGTATGCCCAGTTTCGACGAGCGCTGGGCGACCAGCCACGCCGCATTGCCATCGTGGGCGCAGGACTGATCGGGTGCGAGTTGGCCAATGACCTGGCCCTTGCGGGCCACAACGTCACGCTGATGGATGTGGCCACGCGGCCACTGGCTTCGATCCTTCAAGAGGCGCAATCGCAGCAATTGCTGAACGCCTGGCGGTCTCTCCCTTTGCGCTTTTTCGGCAGCGTAGACGTCAAATCGGTAAGTGCGCCGCACCCGTCTGGGGAGAAAACGCTCATCACCGAATGCGGCCAGACATTTGCGGTAGACCACATCGTTGTTGCAGCGGGGCTTCAAACACCGACCCGTTTGGCCGCCAGCGCAGGCTTGGTATGGAACAACGGTATTGATGTGCACCCGCAAACACTGGCAACCAGCGTCAAAGGCATCTACGCGCTGGGGGATTGCATCTCCATCGAAGGGAAAGTCAGCCGCTACATTGAGCCGATTGGTCGGCAAGCGCAAACGGTTGCAGCAAACATCCTGAATGCAGTGCCGCAGCCTTATCAACAACTGGCGGTACCGCTGCGTATCAAAACCACTTCACTGGCGTTCACGGTATAGGCTGCACCGCCGTTTAAACTACGGCATGAAAATTTTGATCCGTACCTTTTTTAGAACCCTGCGCATCGTCCTGGGCCCGTTCATGTTGCTGAAAGAGGCGCTGACCAAACCCAAAGGCTTGCAGCGAGGTGCGGCGGCGCAAGCCGCTGTTGACGCGCAGTGCCAAACCCTTGCGCTGTACCAGTTCAAAACCTGCCCGTTTTGCATCAAAACGCGCAAAGAAATGGACCGCTTGTCGCTGAACATCCAGCGCGTTGACGCGCAACACGAGGGCGCTGACCGGCAAGCATTGCTGGCAGGCACCGGGCAAACCAAAGTACCGTGCCTGCGCATTGTTGATGCCGCCGGCCAAAGCCAGTGGATAGGCGACTCGGACAAGATCATCGCCTACTTGCGTGGCCGGTTTGCGGCTGTTTAGTTGCCGAATTATTGCTGTTTTAGGCGCCTAGCGTAATAAATACGGGCGCAAACAGCTATTAATATTATAGCAATCTGCCATCGATTGCTATTTGCCTGGTTCAAGGCTGCACAGTGTCAATCACCAGACTGAGCTTGCCGCCGCCCGCTTTCACGGCACCGCTTTGCCCCACCAGGTCACCGCTTTGCGGCATGGCGTTGCCGGTTCGTGACACCCGCGCACCGACCACCACCTGGTCAAACTTTGACAGCTTCATTTCATCTGACATGGCGGTGGTGTCGTCAAGTTTGAAAGTAATTGGCAGTTCGCTGGCCTTGCGCTTCAAAATCGCCAGCGGCATGCGCGGGCCACTGGATGCGCGCGCGAAAATGAACACCGTGTCGTCGGGAGCCAGCTTGCCAGCCAGGGCGGGCGACAAACTGACCGTGCCCACTATCCCCGGCGATGCCGCTGCTGATGGTGCGGTTGATGGTGCGGGGAGGGCTTGGCTGGGGGTGGGGTTGGCAGCGGCTTGCGCAGTGGCCGTCGGTGCGCCAGCAGCAGCGCTGGCCTCGCCCAGACTGCGGTCCAGGCCAGCCGCGAATTCGCTGCCTGCTGGTGCCAACTGGCGTGCTTTGGTCCAGTGGGTGACAGCGGCGGCGAAGTCTTTGCGCTCAAAGGCGGCGCTGCCAGCGAGTGCCAGCACCTTCAGATTGTTGGGGTCGAGTACCAGCGCACGCGCAATCATTTTGGCGGGCTCGCCCAGTGTGCTTTGGCCCTGCATCATGGCCATCACGTCGGCGTGGTCGGCCAGCAACTGCGCATTGCCAGGGGCGAGTTCTACCGCACGTTTGTAGGCCTTGTTGGCTTCGGGAAACTTCTGCATCGCCGCGTACGAACGGGCCAGCATTTCCCACGCTTTTGGGTCAACCGCCTGGTCAGGCGGAATGTTTTCAAGCCTTGCGGCAAACTGCTTGACCATCTCTTCAACTTGCGCGGGCGAAACATCGGCTGTACTGCTGTCAGATGTGTTTACCGGGTCGAGGGCAAACGGACTGCCTATAAAACCATAAATACCAATCGCCAGCAGCGGCACCGCCAGCCCCACCGTGACGGCGGTGGCCTTGGATGTCGACCTGGCAATGCGCGGCTCAGGAGCGCTTTCTTCTTCAAGTGCGCGGCGCTCGATGTCGCCTCGGGCGAGCGCCAGTTGCTCAGCATTGATGCTGCCCGCAGCAAACTCTTTATCGAGCAGCGCAAGCTGGTCGCGCAGCACCGACAGGTTTGCTTGCCTGGCAGCGCCGCTTTCTGGCAAGGTGCTGGCATTTTTTGAGGCAAGCAGCGCGGGTAACACGAAAGCCAGCGCCAACAATGTGAGCAGCGCAGCGAGAATCCAGAACATCATCATTGGCAAACTATCGGGTTTTCTGGTGGTTATTTATTGGATTCAGGTCCGTCGGCAAGCAACTGCCTGGCGCGCTGAATGTCTGCGCTGCTCATCGTGCCTTGCGCAGCGTTGACTGCACTTCGCCGTCTGCGCCTGACGTTGAGCACCATCGTAAGTACCGCCAAAGCCAGCAGCGCAAACGGGCCCAGCCACAGCAACACGGTGGTTGTTTTCAGCGGCGGACGGTACAGCACGAAGTCGCCGTAACGCTCGACCATGAAGTCCAGTATTTGCTTTTGCGACTGCCCCTGCGTGAGCTTGGTGCGGATCTGATTTTTCAAGTCAACTGCGAGGTCAGCATGCGACGCGGCAATGGTTTCGTTTTGGCACACCAGGCAGCGCAGCTCTTCGGCAATCACCATCACGCGCGCCTCAAGCGCGGGGTCGGCCGACGTGTTGGGCGCTTCTTTGGCGTGTACGCCCACGCACACCGCTAGCGCCAGGACCAAACCCGACAAGAATTTTTCAACCACCAAGTTTTTTCACCATGGGCAAGATGGTGTCCCGCAGCGCTTCAGGCGTGACCGGGCCAATGTGCTTGAGCCGAATGACGCCTTGCTTGTCGATCAAAAATGTTTCTGGCACGCCGTAAACACCCAAATCAATGCCAACCAGTCCCGCGCTGTCCACCAGCGACGTCGTGTATGGGTTACCAAAATTACCCAGCCAGGCAATCGCTGCGGGTGATTTATCTTTGTAGTTCAGCCCGTAAATCGGCACCTGATTGGTTTTGGCCAATTCCACCAGCAGCGGGTGTTCAATCCGGCAAGCAACGCACCACGATGCCCACACATTGAGCAGCCACACCTTGCCCAGCAGGTCTTGTGTGCCGATGGATTTTTCAGGCGCACCCAGAACCGGCAACGTGAATTGCGGCAGCGGTTTATTGATCAGCGGCGATGGCACTTCTTTTGGATTGAGCGTCAACCCGATGGCCAAAAACCCGACCAGCACCAAAAAAATAATCAGTGGCAAAAACCGCTTGACGTTGCCGCTGGGCGGGCCGCTGACTGCCGAGTCTGCCATCACGCAGTGACCTTTGCGGTAGCAGGCGTTGGCAATTGCGGCTGCAAGGGCTCAACTACCGGGCTGGCCTTTTTGGCAGCAACACGCACTGCTCGGTAGCGCCGGTCAAGCACCGCCAGCAAACCGCCAAGGGCCATCAACACGCAGCCAAACCAGATCCAGTTGACAAACGGTTTGTGGTGCAGGCGCACACTCCAGGCGGTCCCGCTGACCGGCTCGCCAAGCGCCACATACAAATCACGGGTGATGCCGCGGTCGATCGCAACTTCGGTCATGGGCATGCTGCGTACGGTGTACATGCGCCGCTCTGGCTTGAGCGTGGCGATGACTTTGTCGCCATCGGTCACGGTGAGGGTCGCGCGGGACGCGGTGTAGTTTGCGCCCTGGATCTGGGCCACTGAATCGAGCTTGAAGCCGTAACCGCCGACTGTTGCGGTGTCGCCCGGCTCCATGCGCACATCGTTTTCACTTTGGTAGCTGCTCACCACCGTCACGCCGACAATAAAAACTGCTATGCCGAAGTGCGCCAGCAGCATGCCGTAGTAGCTGCCCGGCTGCGCTGCGAATCGCGCCGCCCAACTAGGCGCGCGGTGTTCACGAACCCTGGTGATCAAATTGAGCACCGCTGTGCTGGCCACCCAGGCGGCAAGGAGTAACCCCAAGCCGGTCATGGGCGACCAACTGCCCAAAAGCATGGGCGCAATCACAGCACTTAAAACACTGACGCCAATCGCCCAGCGCAGGCGCTTGGCCAAATCCATGACCTCGGCCTGTCGCCAACGTGTCATGGGGCCAACGCCCATCAAAAACAGCGCTGGCGCGATCAGCGGCACAAACACCGCGACAAAATACGGTGGCCCGACCGACAGTTTTCCCATTCCAAGCGCATCAATGACCAGCGGGTAGATGGTTCCGAGCAGCACTGCAGCCGCTGCAACTACCAGCAGCACGTTGTTGGCCAACAGCATCGACTCGCGCGAGACCGGCTCAAAACTGCCGCCCAAGCCCACGCGCGGCGCGCGCCAGGCAAACACCGCGAGCGAGCCGCCCACCACCAGCACCAAAAAACCCAGGATGAACACGCCGCGCGCCGGGTCGGTTGCAAACGCGTGTACCGAGCTCAGCACGCCCGACCGCACAATAAAGGTGCCGAGCAACGAGAGTGAAAAAGTAATGATGGCCAGCAACGCTGTCCACATTTTGAAGCCGCCACGCTTTTCAGTGACGGCCAATGAATGGATGAGCGCAGTGCCCACCAGCCACGGCATGAACGAAGCATTTTCGACCGGGTCCCAAAACCACCAGCCGCCCCAGCCCAGCTCGTAATAAGCCCAAAAGCTGCCTAGCGCAATACCGACCGTTAAAAAGCACCACGCCACTGTGGTCCACGGGCGTGACCAGCGCGCCCAGGCCGCGTCCAGCCGGCCAGAGAGCAAAGCAGCAATCGCAAACGCAAATGCCACCACGAAGCCGACGTAGCCCATATAAAGCATGGGCGGGTGAATGATCATGCCGGGGTCTTGCAGCAGCGGGTTCAAATCCTGGCCGTCAGGTGCTGCGGGCAACAGCCGCGCAAACGGGTTGGACGTGAGTAGCGTAAACAGCAAAAACCCCACACTGACCAGCCCCATCACCCCCAACACCCTGGCCACCATGCGGTCGTCAAGCTGCTTTGAAAATATTGACACGGCCAAAGTCCAGCCCGACAAAATCAGCGACCACAACAAGATGGAGCCTTCGTGGTTGCCCCAGACTGCTGTGAATTTATAAACCAGCGGCAACATGGAGTTTGAATGCTGGGCGGCCAGCAGCAGCGAAAAATCGTTGGTGACAAAAGCATAGGTGAGGCATCCGTAGGCCAGCGCCGTGAACGCAAATTGGCCGCGCGCAGAGGGCCGGGCCAGCGCCATCCAGGCGGCGTTGCCTTTGTGCGCACCGATCAGTGGCAGCACACTTTGCGCGAGCGCCATGGTCAGCGCCAGAATCAGTGCGAAATGTCCGAGTTCATTGATCATGTCTGTATTGCTCTAGGGTGCTCGTGTAAAAGCCATTTACTTGCCGTAAGCCGCCGGCTGCAGCGTAGCGCTGGATTGCTTGGCCGCACCGGCTGCGGCTTTTTTCAATGCGTCAGCAGCCTCGGGCGGCATGTAGTTTTCGTCGTGCTTGGCCAGCACCTGGTCGGCCCTGAAAATACCGTCAGCACCCAGCTTGCCTTGCGCCACCACGCCTTTGCCTTCTTTAAATAAATCTGGCAACAAGCCGGTGTACGTCACAGGAATGGTTTTGGCCAGATCGGTCACTACAAAGCGGGTGGTCAACCCTTTGGTTTCCCGCTGAATGCTGTTCTTTTCAACCAAACCGCCAATGCGAAAGCTGCGGCCCTGCGGAGCTTCGTTGGCTGCAACCTGCGTGGGGCTAAAAAAGAACACCAAATTGCTGTTGAACGCATTGAGCACGAGCGCAGTTGCAACGCCCAGCGCTGTAAGCCCACATACGATTGCTAGCGCCCGTTTACGTCTTGGAGTCATGCTGTGAATTGTCCTGCATCGGCGCGCCCTTGCTCGTTCGCTTCGCGCAAAAGCGCACGGCGCTTGAGGTTAAGCAGCAACGGCTCGGCAATGCACACTACAGCGCACGCGCCCAGTGAGCCCCACACGAACAGGCCGTAGCCGCCCATCGCCAAAAACTCGCTGAAGCTATTCCACATCAATTTGCTCCCAGTTCAGCGCGCACCCAGGCGGTATGGCGTTCACGCTCCAAAATAATCACGCGCACCCGCATCAGCGCCAGCGCAATGCAATACGCCCAAAAGGCCAGCGCCATGACCAGCATGGCGACCAGCATCGGGGTGGCCATGCTGGTGCCTTTAAAACTCACCGATGCGCCCTGGTGCAGCGTGTTCCACCATTTGACTGAAAAGTAAATGATCGGCACATTGACCACGCCAACCAGTGCCAACAAGCCGGCGGCGCGGTCGGCGCGGCGGGGGTCATCAATGGAGGCGTGCAGCGACATGAACCCGATGTACAAAAACAGCAGCACCAGCTCAGACGTGAGGCGCGCGTCCCACACCCACCAGGTGCCCCATGTGGGCTTGCCCCACAGCGCGCCCGTCCACAGCGCCAGCACGGTCATCAGCGCGCCGGTTGGGGCCAACGCGCAAGCCATCATGGACGACAGGCGCGAGTTAAACACCAGCCCCGCGCCCGCCCAGCCGGCCATGGCGACATAAATCACCATGGACATCCAGGCGGTGGGAACGTGGACAAAAATGATCCGGTAGGCTTGGCCTTGTGTGGCGTCAGTCGGCGCGACCCACAAGCCCAAATACAGGCCATAGGCTGCCAGCAAAATGCCGGCTACGGTAAACCACGGCACCAGCTTGCCCGCAAGCGGGTAAAAGCGCTGCGGTGCGGCGAACTGAAACCAGTTGATGTTGTTTGAAGGCACTTTTTTAATCCACAGATGAACGCATTATTTTATTCAGTCGCTTAAGGGCTATTCCATCGAAATCCGCAGGGCAGCCGCTGTAACCCAGGGCGATGCGAGCAAACCCACAATCAACAACGCCCCTAACAAAGAGAAGTGCCCCGACACGCCCAGCCCCGCGTTGTGGGCCTCCACCGCGCCCGCACCAAAAATCAATACGGGAATCGTGAGTGGCAGTACCAGCAGTGACAGC
>ENA-OFCE01000850-OFCE01000850.1-metagenomes-genome-assembly--contig:-NODE-850-length-17848-cov-3.661440_pt1 | contig 17848 bp, 17 predicted proteins | sample MGYA00153388_OFCE01 | MGnify analysis MGYA00153388
CGGTGTGAAATCCGGATGCACCCATTTAGCTAGCGACTCGATGCGCTCAAATCCAAGCTCGCGGCCACCGCCCTGATAGGCAAACGTAGCATCGGTGAAGCGATCACAGAGCACCCAGTCACCGCGTTCGAGCGCGGGCCAGACAACCTTTTCAAGATGCTCACGACGCGCCGCAAACACCAGCAGAACCTCCGTATGCGGGCTCATCGAACGGCCTAGAAACAAGCCGCGAACCGCCTCGCCCAACTCGGTGCCACCCGGCTCGCGCGTCGTCAGCACGGTTTTTCCGCGAGCCAACAGGAAGGCTTGGACCGACTTGATATGCGTGCTCTTACCCGCTCCGTCGATGCCTTCAAACGTAATAAATTTTCCCCGCTTACTCATCGTGCCCGCCATTACCGACCCAACTGATATTTTGCGACCGCGCGATTATGTTCTGCGAGGTTACGCGAAAACTCGCTGCCGCCATCCCCACGCGCCACGAAGTACAAAAACTCGCTTGCGGGTGGCGCCACCGCTGCCCGCAGTGACGCACGCCCGGGCAGCGAGATTGGCGAGGGCGGCAAGCCGTTTCGCGTGTACGTGTTGTACGGCGTGTCGGTTTGCAAATCGACCTTGCGCAGATTGCCGTCAAACGTTGCACCCAACCCGTAAATCACCGTCGGATCCGTCTGCAAACGCATGCCGACACGCAGACGATTGACAAACACCGAGCCCACCAGCGGACGATCCGCCTCACGCCCGGTCTCCTTCTCAATAATCGACGCCAAAATCAGCGCCTCGTACGGCGACTTAAGCGGCGTGTCCGGCGAGCGCTGCTCCCACGCTTTATTCAGTTCCTGCTTCATCCGCTTATGCATCAACTTCAACAGCGATGCTGCCGAACTACCCGGCGCAACGAAGTACGTATCGGGAAAAAAATAACCTTCCAATTCGCTCACCTCGGCGGGCAGCATTTCGCGCAACTTAGCCCGCTCAGGCACCGAGCCCGCAGCGAACGTGGCGGCGCCTTCAAGCGCGGAAACGGGTTGCAATTGAGCGTACAGATCAGACAATCGCGAGCCCTCAACCACAGTAACCGCCAATTGCTTGGCGTTGCCTGATTCTATGGCGCTCAACACGTCGCCCACCGACTGCGGCGCTTCAAACAAGTATTCGCCCGCCCGGAGCTTCCTCGCGCTGCCGCGAATCCGCGCTACCGCCTGCACCACCAGCGCGGGCGCGACCTCAGCCCGCTCTAGGTCATTGGCCAATCGCGACAGCGAACTGCCCTGTCGCACGCTGATGCTGACGCCGCCCGCAGCAATAGTCGCAGGCCACAACGGCAACGCGTACCACGCCCCAGCGGCAAACAGCGCGACGCCAAGCAACAGCACAAAAAGCTTCTTCATCAATGCGTGGTAGAACTTGCCGTTCAAATTGGAATCCTATAATTTTGCCTATGTTGACCGCCAATCACACCGCTATCCGTCCGTCCAAGTCCGTGCGCGGCTTTACGCTGATTGAATTGATGATTGCGGTGGTCATCATCGGCATCCTCGCCGCGATCATCGCGCCCAACGTGATCGGGCGTCTGAACGACGCGAAAGTGTCTGCAGCGAAGCAGGATGTGGCCACATTGGTGCAAACCTTGACCATGTACAAATTGGATAACTCGCGATTCCCATCGGGTGACCAAGGCTTGAAGGCGCTGGTCGAAAAACCCGCCATCGCGCCGCTGCCCAACAACTGGCGCACTGGCGGCTACCTTCCGCGTTTACCCAATGATCCGTGGGGTAATCCTTACCAGTTTGCCAATCCGGGGCTGCGTGGCGACATTGATGTGTACAGCTTCGGTGCAGACGGCAAAACAGGCGGTGAAGGCGAAGGCGCGGATATCGGGTCGTGGAATCTTTAGCTTCGGATCGAGCGGTAGGAGCGGCCTTGCCCACGATTGACGTTTGCCTAAGAGGCAAGGTGATCGCGGCCAAGGCCGCTCCTAAAAGACCGTTCGGCTTCAGCCTGATCGAGGTATTGGTGGCCACCGCCATCCTCGCCACCGGCCTCATCGCCGCCTCACGCGCGGCGCTGGTTGCGACCAACGATCAAGGCATCCTGCGTGACCGAACGCTGGCACGCTGGGTGGCGCACAACACTTTGGCCGAGATTCGGCTGCGACCACAACAGGCGCAGGCAGGAAGCATTTTCTCGCAGCAAGCCCAGCAGTCGGGCATCGAGTTCACTGCCACGGCCAGAGTAGCGGCCACGCCCAGCCCCATCTTTTCAAGGGTAGAGGTCACCGTCGCTCGCGCGGCGGGTGACGGTCAGATATTGGCCACCGCCGTTGGCTTTTCGGCGCGCCCATGATCCGTCAATCGCGCGGCATGACGCTGGTCGAAATCCTTATTGCTCTAGCGATTGCGTCACTCATGACGCTGACCGGTTGGCGCGCCGTGGATGCCCTGCAATCGTCCCGTGATCGCGTAGTGAGTGAGGCCGCTCAGTGGCAACGGATCGACGATTTTTTTGTAACGCTGGAGGCAGACTTGCGCCGTGCGTCCATCTCCGAATTTAGTGGCAACGGCGACGCCATCACTGTGTTGCAACCCTCGCTGGACGGCGGCATTGAAGTGCGAACCGTCCGCTATCGCCTCGCGGTGTCCGCCGCGCCAATGGGAGCCAACGACTTTCCAAGTATCGACGTGGTTCGAGAGTCTGGCAGCGACCGAGCCCCGCTCGCCGAAGTGCAGTCGTTAACCGTCGCCTACAGCATGGATGGCATCACCTTCGAGCCCATTGCCAAAGCCTATCCACGCGCGTTGCGCATCACGATGCTGCCGATCGGTGCCACTGCGCCAGTCGAACGCTTGTTCGCGTTGCGATGAACAAAAAGCTTCGTCCATCAAAAGGCGCAGCGCTGGTCATTGCCATGCTGCTCACCGCGCTCGGCGCAGCGGTCGCAGTGCAGATGATCGTGCCGCTTTCGGGCTGGATGGAGCGCGAATATCGGGCGAGAGATACGCAAGCGAGCTACACGCTAGCTGACGCGGCATCTTCATGGGCAATCACCGTGCTGGCCGCTGATCTACGGCTCGGCCCCATCGATCATTACGGCGAATTGTGGGCGACGTCGCTGCCAGAAACACCCGTCGAGGGCGGAACGATTGAGGGACGAATCACTGATCTGCAATCGCGTTTCAATCTAAATAATGTGGCACCGCGCGGCGTGAAAAGCGCAGCCAATATCGCGCTGGCCAAAGCCTTGTTCACGCAGGTAGGCGTGCCGATCAATCTGGTCGACACGTTGGCCGATGCGATTGATCGCGACGAACTCACCGATGATGGCCAAAGCGAGCGCCAGCGCTATGGCGGCGCTTTGCGCAACGTACCGCTCATGCGCTTTGCTGACCTGCTGGACGTGCCCGGATTCACCGATGTCTTGGTACGCAATTTGGCAGCAACGATGGTCGTATTGCCTGACGCTAGCCCGATCAACGCAAACACGGCGTCCCGCGCGCTGATTGCAACCGCGTTCCCGGCGGCAAGCGCGGACGCCATCGACAAAGCGCTACTTCGTCGCGCTCAGCAACCTTTTTCCACAGGTGGCGATTTGGCGACGCTGCTCGGACAACCTCCGCTCGAAGGGGTGTTCAGCGCCAGCAGTCAATACTTCGCGGTCGAGGCGGTCATTCGCTTTGAGCGCGCCGCCCATCGCGTACAGTTACAGATTGCGCGACCGCTCAGCGCTCGGCCTGTAGTAATTTCGCGCCTCATTTCTAACGCTTAGGCTAACCGCTGTTGTGACACCTTCTCGACCTTTGAACCCCGCACTCCTTACGCCGCCCGAGCTAGGACTTGCACAACTGCGCATCAACGGTTTTGCAGCACTTAAGCCCTCGGAGCAATTGCAAGCAGCGGCTTTAGCACTGCGCCGCGAGTTAAGCATTGAGCCCTCGAAGTTGCGGCTTGCGGTGAACGCAGTGGCGCAATGCGTCGATAGGGCGAACGTAGCGTTCTGCACTAAACCTGTTGATTCCGAAGTAAATATTGCAACCTATTTGCTCGCGGCAATGCAACCCGGCAAGGCGTACTGGGTCGACGCGCCGTTGGGCTTTATCGTCGGCGAACGCGGCGCGGCGACGGTTGACTTTGCGGGTTCCCACGACGAATTGCCGTCAGTCGTTACCGCGACGTTGGCAGCCATAGACGCGGACAAAAAGCCGCACTGCGTGTTGGTCAACCGCGACCGCTCGCTCATCAGCGATGAACGACTGGCCTGGTGGACAGCGGCCAGCGGGGTTGCGATGATGGACGGCGAACTTCCCATCACAGCTCCCGTGCCGCTGGTTGCACCGCCGCGCGCTCGCGTGTCGGTGCCCACAACCCCGCTTGATCGTGCGTTGCAGTTTGCTGCGTTTGCGGGCGTTGCCTGTGTGGCGTTAGCCGGGCTTCAATACACCAATGCACCGGCACCTGACACCTCGCCAGCGACGGGCAACAAAGCAAGCCACGCCACCGCCGGTGCGCTGCTGGATCGCATCGGCACCATCGCACCCGACGTGGTCACGCAGACGCAGAGCGCGACCTACGCGAGCGGCGCATGGGTGTTAGCGTTGCCGAATGCGCTTGATGCACAGGCGCTTAAGCGCGCCGTGCGAGCGATGGAAGCAAACGGTTTGGCGGTGCAATCGACGGGTGCGCCGAGTCCGCGTATTCGGGTGCAGTTGCCGTGATGAATTTTCGTCCAATGCGCGCCCTTGTAGGAGCGGCGCAAGCCGCGATACGGCGGAACGCGCTGATCGCGGCTTGCGCCGCTCCTACAAAGCCATCGAACCGTGCTGCGCATGATGAATAAATTTACCTCGCTCACGGCCAATCCACCGCTGCTTCGCCGCGCTGCGTACGTCGCTGTGATCATATGCTGCATGGCCGTAACGCTCACGTTGATTGCTACAAGTGAGCGCGCATCGGAACGCGCTCGCGATGCGGCGATTGCCTCATCATGGCAGTCAAACGTTGCACCGCTCCCGATGCAAGCCAATGCCGAGGCGGTGTACGGTCGATTCAACATCAAGGCGGCTGCCGCCAACGCCGATCTTGCTTGGCAGGCTGATTCAGCAAGCGACTTGCGCTCCAGTCTGCGCGCCCTCGACGCCGCACAAATCAAAGTAGCGCAGGTCAAGATCACGCGTAGCGGCACTAGTTTTCTGGTCAATGCAGAGCGTGCGCCGTGAAGCGAATTTTCATTGCGCTCGGGCTGATCGGCGTCGCATTGATCGTTGCGATTTGGCGAGCGCCTGCATCGCTGGTCGCAGGGGTACTGCCGCCTGAAACTTCGCGCGTGGTGCAGCTACATCACGCCGCTGGAACGATCTGGCGCGGCAGTGCGTCGTTCAGCGTCACGGGTGTGCCGCCCTCATTGTCTGTTGCGTGGCAATGTCGTCCATCGCTCGCACCGCTGGGCGTGCGTTGCGAACTCAGCGAATCGTTGAGCGCGCTGGTCACCCTTGATGCTTTCGCCAACAAACTCGTTGCAGAACGCGTCTCTGCATCGCTGCCGATTCAGGTAACAGCAGCAGGAGCCGCCACCGTAGCGTCTCCTAACGTCGTCGCCAATTTCTCTGAAGTCACGGCATCACGCAGCACCTTATTTGTCGCCGGCAATCTGCGAGCAAGCGACACTACGTATCGCTTCGGAAATACCGAAACATCGCTCGGCGAGTTGACCGTCGAATGCGTGCCGTCTGCTGAAAACGCAAGCTCAACCTGCGCCATCAGTAATCGCGGCGGCAACGCGCGCCTCGGCGGAAAACTCTCGCTCGTGAGCAACAAAGCCAGCGGCTCGCTGGAACTTACGCCCGCGAACGGCCCGACGCAGCGCGTCAATTTTTAACCCGCTGTTGTGCGCGCGTTTGCTGCCCTGTATGAGGCGCTTGACACCTCAACAAAAACCAACGACAAGCTTGCTGCGCTCAAGCTTTTTTTTGAGCAGGCGGACGCCGAGTCCGCCGCGTGGGCGACGTACTTTTTGATCGGTAACAAACTCAAGCGCACCGTCAAATCGGGCACGTTACGCGAGGCGGCGATTGCCACCAGCGGATTGCAGCCGTGGCTGTTTGAATCGTCGTATGAGGTGGTCGGCGATCTCGCCGAGACCATTTCATTGCTGGTGATGGATCGCGCTGGCAATACGCCGTTTGATGACGCAACGCTCCCCGTCTGGGTCACGCGAAGACTGACTCCACTGGCCACCGAGTCACCCGAGCGTCAGCGTGCTCTGCTGCCCCAATACTGGGCCAGCGTGCCGCGCCCCGAGCGGTTTTTGATTACCAAGTTGATGACCGGCGCGCTGCGCGTTGGCGTTTCGAAAGCACTCACGCTCAAGGCGCTGGCGCAAGCGCGCAACCTCGATTCCAACGTCGTGACGCAGCGGCTCATGGGCAATTGGCTGCCGACGGCGCAGTTTTTTGAACAAATCGCCGAGACGCCGTCCGGCGGCGACCTGCGACCGTATCCGTTCTTGCTGGCTTATGCCGTTAACGATCCGGCGAACGAATTGAGCGAAGCAACGCTGTGGCAAGCTGAATGGAAATGGGACGGCATTCGCGCGCAGGTGGTTAAGCGTGAAGGCAAGGCGGCCATTTGGTCGCGCGGCGAAGAACTGGTGGATGAGGCGTTTCCTGACGTGCTGGCCAACGCGATGCAACTGCCCGATGGCACGGTGCTCGATGGCGAATTGATCGTTTGGAAGCGCGATGCAATCACGCCGGAACCGTTCGCTTCGCTCCAAAACCGACTCGGTCGCAAGAAGCCGTCGGCCAAGATGCAGGCCGAATTTCCGGTGCAGTTGATAGCCTATGACATGCTCGAAATCAGCGGCGATGACCTGCGCGCGCAGCCGTTGTCCGCACGCAGGCAGCAACTCGAAACGTTGTTGAACATAACCGTTCGCCCTGAGCGGAGCGTTGGGTTTGAAGCGCCGAGGACAGACGGGTCAAACCCAACGCTCCGCTCAGGGCAAACGGGTCATGCTGAGTCGCCCTTTACCGGCATAAAACTCTCTCCCACGCTTGCGACATCCTCATGGACAACACTTGCCGAAACGCGCCTCAAGGCGCGCGGGCAACGCGCCGAGGGACTGATGTTGAAACGCCTCGACAGCCCGTACGGCGTGGGCCGAATCAGCGGTGATTGGTGGAAGTGGAAACTCGCGCCATTGACCGTCGACGGCGTGATGATTTATGCGCAGGCGGGCCACGGTCGGCGCGCCGGTTTGTACACCGATTTCACCTTTGCGGTGTGGTCGGAGCCGTCTGTGTCCGGCGAGCGCACGCTGGTGCCATTTGCCAAAGCGTATTCTGGTTTAACGGATGCGGAATTGCGTGAAGTGGACGCATGGATTCGAAAGCACACGCTTGAGCGCTTCGGCCCAGTGCGCTCGGTCACGCCGGCGTTAGTGTTTGAGCTGGGGTTCGAAGCCATCAACGTGAGCACGCGCCACAAAAGCGGCATTGCGGTGCGCTTCCCACGAATAGTGCGCTGGCGGCGAGATAAACCTGCATCCGAGGCCGATTCGCTGGCGACGCTAAGACAATTGCTCCATCTGTAAAACCGCTTGGCTAGACAACGCGTAACGACAGGTGAATCAGGATCAATTATGCACATGCAAACCCTTTCCCTATCGTCAGCTGGCGTCTTCTCGGGCTACCATACTGTCATGGTTGATTCTGGAATTTTTGCGCCGCGCGAGGTGAAACCTGCGCCGCGGCCTGCTGATATGGTGAGCACCACAACGCTTAGCACATCCGCAGCGTTGATTGAGCGTGATCGCAAACTGTCAGCACTGGTGGCACGCATGGCTCAGAAAGATGAGTCGGCGTTGTCGGAACTTTTCGACATGACGGCCAAGCGCCTGCATTCTTTTTCGCTGCGCATTGTGCGCGACGTTGGGTTAGCTGAAGAGGTGACCGAAGACACGCTGTTTCAGGCGTGGCGCGAGGCCACGCGTTTTGATGCGACGCGCGGTAAAGTGATCACGTGGCTGTTAATCATTTGTCGGTCGCGCGCATTGGACGCGATGCGCCGCGCAGACATTGCCGACTGCGTGGAAGACCCCGATGAGTTTCGCTCGCACGAAGCGAGTTTGATGGCCGAGCCCGAGCAATTGATCGCGCAATTTGAAACTGGAAACGCGGTTCATGCTGCACTGCTAAAGCTCGCTCCGAAAGAGCGCCAATGCGTCAGCCTCGCTTTTTTCAAGGGCCTGACACACCAAGAAATTGCCGATCACTGGCACATGCCGTTGGGGTCGGTTAAAACGCTGATGCACCGCGCCTTTGCGCAATTGCGCGTCCAACTTGAAGCGATGGAAGCGCACCAATGAATAACAATTTATCGATGGACGGCGATCTGGACTTTGCCGCCAACGTCACCTATGTCGAGGCCGTCATGGCCGAGGCCGTGCGTGACGCCCCGCTCGACCCGATGGCCGAGCGCTTTATGAAGTCGCGACTGATGACCCGGGTGCGCGACCTTGAGCGCGGCGCAGTCGCCAATACCGTACGCCCCGAGGCCGGTGAATGGGAAAAATTCAGCCCGCGTATCAAGATGAAAGTGCTGCGCCGCGAAGCCGACGGCAGCAGCATGAGCTATCTGTTGAAGCTCGAGCCGGGCGCGTTTCTGGTGCCGCATAAACATCCCATTGACGAAGAGTGCGTAGTGCTTGAGGGCACCGTGATCATCGGCGAAGAGGTGGTGGGCCCCGGCACCTACCACCTCGCCCCCCGAGGCATGATTCACGCCCCTGTCCGGTCAGAACACGGCGCGATTTTGTTCCTCCGAGGCAAACAACCCAGCTGGCGTGACATGGCCGTGAAAGAGACATTGCGCGCTATTCTGCGCTAACAGCTTTTTGCTGAAAGGCTTGATTTGGTTGGGTGTAGCGCGTTAAGGAGGCATTTGTTGACTTTAGACGTTTTATAGACTTTGGCCCATATTGCTCAAGGGTTTCAGTAAAAAGCTGACATCACAAAGAACATGAAAAAAGCGGCCCAAGAGCCGCTTTTTTGTTGCCAAACCGATCTACTTCAGATCGGCCACTAGGGCGTTGCGCACCGTTTGCGGAATCGGATTGATAGCCGCTTTGTAGCGCGGATGATCCACGCCAACGGCCAAACCAACGCCGTATTTCAGCGCAGCCTTCATCTCTTTGGTCAATTCAAAGCGCAGAAAGTGCACGCTAGACGCCTTGTAATCGTTCTCGCGATCCATGTCTTCGTCGGCGATGGAATACAGCTTGGAGCTACCTTCCACTTGAATCCAAACACGGTCTTCGATGCCGATCAACTGGGAGAGTTGGCGCTTGCGCTCGATCTCGTCAGTGTATTCGAGCATCATGGTCGCTTTGAAATTGCTACCGTCCGGAATGAGCGGCAAATAAGCATCAAGCTCGACTTGCACGCCGTCGCGCTCTCGGTCAGTCGGGCTTTGGCTGTCGTCTTCAGCCTCGACGCGCAGCATTTCCTGAATCTGATAGCGAACCGTCATTTCGTCTTCAAATTGAAGCGCGAGGTGGTTGCCCAGATGCACTGTGCGGTTTTTCTTGTGCGCGATCACCTCAGGACGAAACGTCGGACGACGTTTTGCGTATTCTTCGAGTGACCATAAATTTGCCCGTGACAGTACAGGCGTTGACTTCTTAGCCATAATCCAATCCGTGTGTAATCTATACATCCTATCGGCGGGCGTGCTCTTGATGGCTCCCGTGCCGACATACCGAACTTGGTGCGACGTTGCTTGGAGATCTATCGATCACCAAACTCACTCCTGCGCGCACTCATTCTTGGCGGTAGACAGTGATTTTAGGTCGGCAGTTCCTGAAAAGCCATAGCTTACGACCATCAATTCGCTCTAATCGACAAAAAACGCACCCCTAAGGTGCGTTTTTTCATCATTCACTGGATTTGTGCACTTTTTGCCGGCGAGGCATGCTGCACCGCAACACGTTCGCCTAAATCTCTTCATACAAAGGCAGCGTCAGGAATTCTTCGAACGCGTCCTGCGTGCTCATCTCGGTAAAGATCTCCGCAGCGCGGTCAAATTTGCCCTCAAAACCACCTGCTTTAATCTTCGCAAGTTCTTCGGGAACCATCGACTTGACCATCTCAGCGGTGACCTTGCGACCATCGTCAAGCACGCCCTTCGGAGTACGAATCCACTGCCAGACCTGCGAGCGCGAAATTTCGGCAGTCGCTGCGTCTTCCATCAGGTTATGAATTGGCACACAACCATTGCCCGCGAGCCATGCGCCGAGGTAGTGAATGCCGACGTTAATGTTCATACGCAAACCGGCTTCGGTGATCGGCGCTTCGGGCTTAAAGTCGAGCAGATTTGCCGCAGTCACCTTGACATCAGGACGCTGTTTTTCCCACTGATTCGGTTTGTCGCCGAGCACATCAACAAACTCTTTCATAGACGCTTCAACCAGGCCCGGATGCGCGACCCAGCCGCCGTCGTAACCGTCTGTCGCGTCACGTTTTTTGTCGGCGATGATGCCGCCCATGGCAATCGTATTCTTCTCGGGATCGTTCTTGATCGGGATCAGCGCACTCATGCCGCCGATGGCCGGCGCGCCGCGACGATGGCAGGTCTCCAGCAACAGCAGCGCGTAGGAACGCATGAACGGTGCGGTCATCGTCACCTTGACACGATCAGCGAGGCAGAAGCTCTTGTCCAGCTTAAATTTTTTGATACATGAGAAAATATAGTCCCAACGACCTGCGTTTAAACCCGCGCTGTGATCGCGCAATTCGTAAAGCATCTCTTCCATCTCAAATGCAGCGTTGATCGTCTCGACCAGCACGGTGGCTTTGATGGTGCCCTGTGGCAAACCGAGTTCGTTTTGCGTCATCACGAACACGTCGTTCCACAGGCGTGCTTCGAAGTGCGATTCCAATTTCGGCAGATAAAAGAACGGGCCGTAGCCGCGCGAGATCTGCTCTTTCGCGTTGTGAAACATGAACAGCGCGAAGTCGAAGATGCCGCCGTGAACACGTTTGCCGTCAATGAGCACGTGCTTCTCTTCGAGATGCCAACCGCGCGGACGCACTTGCAACGTCGCGATCCTGTCGTTGAGCTTGTAGGTCTTGCCCTTGAGCTCTAACGTCAGCGTACGGCGAATCGCTTTACCGAGATTGATCTGGCCCTGAATCTGGTTGTCCCACGACGGCGAATTTGAGTCTTCAAAATCGGTCATGTAGCTGTCTGCGCCGGAGTTGAACGCGTTAATCACCATTTTGGCGTCGACCGGGCCGGTGATTTCCACGCGACGACATTCCAGCGCTTTCGGCAGCGGCGCAATCTTCCATGACGCATCGTCACGAATGTGTTTCGTCTCAGAAAGAAAGTTGAGCTTTTCGCCTGCGTCCAAACGCTTGGCGAGCACGACGCGCGCGGCCAACAATTCGTGACGTCGTGGCTCAAACGCACGGTGCAGCTTGGCGACCAGCACCATGGCTTCGGGCGTCAGAATCTGTGCGAATTCTGCAGAGATGGGCGCGTTAATTTCGATGCCGCGGGCGTAGGTCGGAGTGTTCATGTGAGGAAATCGCGTCAGGGTGCTTGGCTAACAGACATGAGGCATGCCTGCAGCGCACGGGTTAATGGTCGGGCTTTTTGCGGGTTAGGCGGTGGCAATTTGAAGTCATAGCGGTATGGGATCGGATCGCGATCCACGCGCTTGACCAGCGGGGTGCCGAATTCTATCGCGGTGCAGCATTTTGCGATTTGCGCGTCAGCGAACGTATCGGCCCAAAAAAATTTGCGTAGGCAAATAACCAGCCGCCCGACGCCACGATAGACTTCAGCAAATTCTGAACCTCGCGTATTTTGCGCTGCTGCCTCCCCGTGTTAGCCGTCCCTCCGCACATCACGCTACAAGAACTCATACGGCTCACCGATGAGGTGCCAGTGATGCTTGCCTGCTATGACCTCACCACCCAGCGGTGCATGTATGCCAACGCGCGCTATGCGTCGATTGGCAAGTTCACTCCGCAACAAGCCGTCGGCAAAACGTTTGCGCAAATAATCGGGCCCGAGGCTGCGGAGTTCGTCAAACCGCATCTTGAACGCGTCCTGATCGATCATGAAACGGTACGCTATTCGCGTCCGGCACGCTCGCCCAACGGTCAAGTGAACTGGATCGAAGTCGCGCTAATTCCATCGGGTGAACCAATGGCTGATCGCGTGTTTGTTATCGTCTGTGACATTACGTCCAATCGAACCACCGAGCTTAAAAACCTCGAAAGCGCCGCGCGGCTCAGCAAGTTCATGCAGGCGAGCATCGAAGGCATTGCCTTTCACGTCAACGGCACCATCACTGATGTCAACCCACCGCTGCTGAAAATGCTGGGCTATGCGTTTGACGAAATGGTGGGCCACCAAACGCTTGAATTTGTGCCTGAGGCTCGACGCGCTCAGTCGCGGCAGGCCATCGCAACAGGTGCCGAACTTTCCTACGAAAGTTTCGCGCTGCACAAAGACGGTCGCGCGTTGCCGGTTGAGTACAACGTCGGCAATTTTCAGTGGGATGGCAAACCACAACGGCTAATTATTGTGCGCGATTTGTCGGAGCGGCGCGCTGCTGAAGAGCGCATTCGTTTTTTGGCGCTGCACGACGTGCTGACCGGGCTGCCCAACCGGGCGCAGCTCGACGACAAGCTCTGCCAACTGATTTCCACAGCATATCGCTTCGACGGTACGTTTTCTGTATTTTTCATCGATCTCGATCAGTTAAAACGAATCAACGATTCTCTTGGCCACAGTGTTGGCGACGTACTGCTGGCAAATGTTGCCGAGCGTTTGCAGGAATTCTGCCATGGCGTCACCTCGACCGCCGAAACACCATGGCTTGCCCGATTGGGCGGCGACGAATTTGTGGTGATCCTCACCCATCCCAACGCGGCGAGCTGCCATGAGTTCAGCCTGCAATTACAGACCACGCTGCATCGCCCAATTGATGTTCACGGTCGAAAAATTCTGGTGACCGCATCGATTGGCGTGGCCATTTATCCGCACGACGGCGACACGCCTTCCCTGCTCCTTAAAAACGCCGATATGGCGATGTATGACGCCAAGGCGTCAGGCCGTGACACCACGCGATTTTTTGACCAATCTTTGGCGCGCGCGGCTGATCGCGCGCTGGTCATTGAAGAAGAATTGGGCGTAGCGCTGCAAAGCCACGCATTCGTCTTGCACTATCAACCCGAGGTGAGCGCCGACGGCAAGCGCGTGCTGTGCGCCGAGGCGCTGATTCGCTGGCAGCATCCGACGCGGGGCCTGCTGGGCCCTGATGAATTTATCCCGATTGCGGAAGGGCTGCATCTCATTGTGCCGATTGGGCGATGGGTGATTGACGAGGCCTTAGCGCAGGTGCCGCGCTGGCGACAACTGGGCTGGCGCGAGGCCAGAGTCGCCGTCAATTTATCAAGCAATCAGCTACGTGCGCCGGGGTTTGCCGACAACATTTTGCGCTCGCTGGACCGCTTGGGACTGGGCGGTGAGTGCCTCGAACTTGAGCTGACCGAGCGCATGCTGATGAGCGATGATGCGAACGTTTTGCTGACACTGACAAGGCTCAAGGCGGCGGGCGTGTCGATGGCGATTGATGACTTTGGCACGGGGCTGTCGTCGTTGTCGCGATTGCGCACATTGCCTATCGAAAAACTAAAAATTGACAAGAGTTTCGTACTGGAACTGCCCGACTCGGCCAGTGCGGTGGCGATTGTAAATTCGGTGCTGGAACTGGCACGCGGACTCTCGCTCGCGGCCATTGCTGAAGGGGTTGAGACGCAGGCGCAGCGGCAATGCTTGGTGTCGCTCGGCTGTCAGGCCATGCAGGGATTTTTGTTCACTAAGCCACTGGCGGCAGACGCGTTTGCGGATTGGTTGAAAGGGCCATTGGCGGGCGATCCTGCCGTCATTCTGGCGTAGCTGCGACCTCGTCAGCACGCGAACGCGCGTGGCTCTTTCGACCTTCATTCAATACGTACAAACCGCTGGCGAGAATCACCAGCATGCCGAGCAGCGTAAAGCCATCCGGCAGGTTGTCGTAAATCAGCCAGCCGTAAAAGGTGGCAACCAACAACTGCGCGTACATGAACGGGGCGAGCGTTGCAGCATCGGCCCGCAAATACGCTTTGATCATGCACCAATGACCCACCGCGCCGAAGATACCGAGCAGCGGCAGGATGATCCATTCGGCGGTGATATTGGGCATGCGTGCGGTGGCCGGTGCGATCACGGTGAGCGCGATTGCACCAATCGCGTTGGCGTGAAACAGCAGAACCAACGAATCGGCCTGATCGGCGACCTTTCGCGTGAGCACCAGATACAGCGCATAGAACGTGGCGGAGCTGAGCGCTGCAATGGCACCAATACCGGTGTGCGTGAGACCGGGACGCAGGGCAATCAACACGCCAACGAAACCGAGGGCGAGCGCAATCCAATGCGCGCGTTGCGGACGTTCCCCGAGCAAAAGCGCCGAGAAAATGACCACCATGGTCGGGCAAATAAACGACACGGTGACGGCTTCCACCAACGGCAAATGCGACAGCGCGGTCCAAAAACATAACGTGCTGATGACCAGCGTAATGCCACGCAAAACTTGAATGCCGGGGCGCGCTGCGTGGGCAAATTTGAGGCCACGTGTGGCAACCAGATAACTGCCGACCAGCAGCGTAGGCACGAGATAGCGCAGCCATACCGCAGCCGTCAGCGGGTAGGTGCGGCCCACCCATTTTGCGGCTGCATCCATGGTGGCAAACAGTGCGATGCCAGCAAAAAGCCAGCCGATGGCTGCGCGTTGGTCAGGCCGCAACGTGAGTGCCTTGCAATTGTCCGGCGGTGAGCTCCAGCACACGATCACAGCGTGCGGCAAGCGAGCGGTCATGGGTGACCAACACGAGTGAAGCGTTGCGGCTTCTCGTGGTGCCAAGCAAAAGTTCGAACACGCGGTCGCCGTTCTCACGATCCAGATTGCCCGTCGGCTCGTCCGCTAGCACGCAGGCGGGCTCGGTCACCAACGCACGCGCGATGGCAACGCGCTGCCGCTCGCCGCCCGAGAGTTCGGACGGCAAATGATGCAGCCGATGATCCATGCCCATGGTGGTCAGCAGTGCCACTGCTTTTGAATTCGCCGCCGCGACCGGCGTGCGCCGAATGCGTAGCGCGAGCGCCACGTTTTGCACCGCGGTGAGTTCGGCCAGCAGATGATGAAATTGATAAACGAATCCGAGCGCAAGATTGCGCAGATCGCCACGCGCTGCATCGGACATTCCGGCGAGCGCTTGACCTTGCAAACTGACGCTACCCGTGCTCGGCGTATCAAGACCACCGAGCAAATGCAGCAACGTGCTTTTTCCAGAACCCGACGCGCCGACAATGGCGACGGACTCGCCCGCAGCCACGCTGAAAGTGACATCGGTCAAGACTTGCGTCGTCGCGGGCCCGCTCTCGTAGCGCTTGCCCAAACCGACCGAATTGAGCACCAGGTTACTCATAACGCAGCGCCTCGGCGGGATTAACACGGCTGGCGTGCCAGCTGGGATACAGCGTGGCGAGCAGCGACAAACCGAGACTCATCAAGGTAATAAATGCGACATCGGAGAAGATCACTTTCGACGGCAATTCAGAAATTAAGTACACCGCTTTGTCGATGAAAGTCACGCCGAATACTTTCTCGATGCTGCCGACGACGATGTCAATATTGAACGCCACGGCAAGCCCGAGGACAAGACCAATCAGCGTGCCGATTACGCCAATAATCGCGCCCTGAATCACAAAAATTTGCATGATGCTGAAAGGCCGTGCCCCGAGCGTGCGCAGAATTGCGATGTCGGATTCTTTGTCAGTGACCACCATCACCAGCGTGCTCACCAGATTAAACGCGGCGACCGCCACGATGAGCGTCAAGATGATGAACATCACCTTTTTTTCGAGCTGCACGGCCTTAAAGAAACTCGCGTTCTGCGTCGTCCAATCGGACACACCGAGCCCCGGCGGCAGCGTGCGCAGCCAGACGTTGGCAATCGCATTCGCTTGCATCAAATCTTTGACTTTCACACGCAGGCCAGTGACGGTATCGCCCAGCTGATAGAGCCGTTGTGCGTCGTTTATGTGAATCAACGCGACCCGCGAATCGGCCTCGATCCAGCCGATTTCAAACAAGCCGGTGACGGTAAAGCTCTTCACGCGCGGCACCGTACCCGCCGGTGTCACGGTGCCTTGCGTCGTGAGTAGCGCTACTTTTTCGCCGACGCGAACGCCGAGGCTGCGCGCCAGATCGATACCAAGAATCACGCCCCATTCGCCCGGTTTGAGCATGTTGATCGTGCCTACTTTCATATGCTTTTGCACCGTCGCAACGAGCACTTCGGTGGCCGGATCAATGCCGCGTACCAGCGATGGCTTGTTGATTTCGCCGTTGATCCACAGTCCCTCGCCCTGCACATACGGCGCGATGGCAACGACTTCGGGATTTTGTTTGAGCGTGACGGCGACCGATTGCCAGTTGTTCATCGGGCTCTCAAAGCCTTTAACTTCGATGTGCGCAGTGGCGGCGAGCATCCGTTCGCGCAGCTCGCTCTGAAAACCGTTCATCACCGAAATGACGATGATGAGTGCTGCGACGCCTAGCGCAATGCCAAGCATCGAGATGAGCGAAATGAAAGAAATGAAACTGTTGCGACGCTTGGCGCGCACATAGCGCACGCCGAGCTCCAACTCGTAGCGAGAGGGGTAGGACATTAGCCAGAATTTTACGTGGCGCGTCACCCGTCGCTGAAAGCACCACACATATTAACTCATCAACTTTATGGTGAAAGCGCCGTTTCATTTAGGCTAAAGCGAATATTCATACTAAGTCGACTTCTTGATAAACGTCGCATTAGCCCGCTTTAAACGGTGCTTTAGAGATAAAGCTGTAGGCGTTTGCCCCTCCAAAAGACAGCGGCACACCGTTTGCTTACTATTACAAAAGTTCAGTTGCCGCGCCGTCATGTTTATGCACACCATTACGCCTCCGCCCGCCAGTCATTTTGACGAAATGCTTTCTTCAGTTACGCAGTCTCAAAGTCAGTCACAGTCACAGCGTCAGGGGCAATTTCAGTCGCAACTCCAATCCGCAGCAACGCTCGCAAACGCCAAGCCACTGGACCCAATCAATTTCGGGCCGCGCGAGCACTATCAGGCCTACAACCAATGGCTTGAAGCCACGCCGGAGATCGCGCTGACGCAGCGACGCGCACAAGCCGATCTTTTGTTTCGCCGCATCGGCATTACGTTCACGGTCTACGGCGACGAAGGCGGCACCGAACGGCTCATTCCGTCGGACGTGATTCCGCGCATCATCACCGCCGACGAATGGAGTTATTTAGAGAAAGGCCTCACGCAACGCGTGACTGCCATCAACAAATTTCTCGCTGACATTTATCACGATCAGGCGATCCTCAAAGCGGGCCTGATTCCGCGCGAACAGATCGAAGCTAACGCGCAGTTCCAGACCAAAATGGTCGGCGTGAAATTGCCGCACGACACGTATGCGTCAATGGCAGGTGTGGACATCGTGAGGAACAACGACGGCAAGTATTACGTGCTGGAAGACAATCTGCGCGTGCCTTCCGGCGTGTCGTACATGTTGATGAACCGCAAAATGATGATGCGGCTATTCCCCGAATTGTTCTTGAAACAAACGGTGCGCCCGGTCGAACATTACCCGGCAATGCTGCTGCAAACGCTGCGCGAATCCACTGACATCGACAACCCGACTGTGGTGCTCTTGACACCCGGTCGCTTCAACAGCGCGTACTTTGAG
>ENA-OFCE01000851-OFCE01000851.1-metagenomes-genome-assembly--contig:-NODE-851-length-17844-cov-25.418348_pt1 | contig 17844 bp, 14 predicted proteins | sample MGYA00153388_OFCE01 | MGnify analysis MGYA00153388
CTGGTTGCACCGATAATTGTGCTCGTCACAAACCAGCGCGATCGCACATAAGCCAAAGCCATCTTAGCCGGAGTCAAATTATATCTTCCAGCAATCTCAACATACGCTTTCACCGCATCGTTAAGATTACTTTTATCGTAACGCTGACCGAATCCCGCAAACAAAGATAGTCGCGAATTCTCCGGGATTCCATTCAAGTATTTACCCGTTAAAATCCCGAAGCCCAAAGGACTGTAAGCCATCAATCCCACATTCTTGAAGCGGCAAGTTTCCGCTAAATTCATCTGAAACGTCCGGTTGCTCAAACTGAACGCATTTTGAATCGAAACAACTTTCGGCAAACCGTGTTTTTCGGCTAATTCACAGAACTCGCAAACTCCCCAAGGCGTTTCATTGCTCAAACCCAAATAGCGGATTTTCCCAGCTTTAATCAAGTCAGCAAACACCTCTAATTGTTCGATAATCGGTACGGTTTCGTGTTCTTGGGCGATGTCGTAATCCGGCGCGCCAAATAGTGGCACGTAGCGATCGGGCCAGTGGATCTGATACAGGTCGATATAGTCGGTTTTCAGGCGTTTCAGGCTGTCGTTGACTGCTTTTTCGACATTCGGGCGATCGATCTGATTTTTCCCTTCCCGAATCCACTTTAATCGAGAACTTCTTCCCGCCACTTTAGTCGCGATAATGATTTTGTCCCGCTGCTGCTTAACCAACCATTCGCCGATATATTTCTCTGTTTTTCCCTGACTTTCTGGTTTCGTAGGGACAGGATACATTTCTGCCGTATCGATAAAGTTGATGCCTCTATCAATGGCAAAATCAAGTTGTTGGGCTGCTTCTTCCACGGTGTTTTGCTGGCCGTAAGTCATCGTACCCAAACAGATTTCAGATACTGATAAATCGCTGTCGCCAAGTTTTTTGTATTCCATGAGTTCGATTGCCGGAAAAATTATCTGATTCTATCTTACCCAAAAAAGCGACTTTGTTTATAATTGGTAAGGTGCGCAATTCGTACCCTACATTTTGAAGTTTTAATGTTAATGTAAATAATTACTATCCCAATTTTATATGAGTAGTATTCCCACAAAAATTCCCTTTGTAAACCTCTCCCTGCAACATCAACCAATCCAATCTCAAATAGAACAAGTAATTGCAGAAATCATCCAGCAGGGAGACTTTATTTTAGGTCAAGCGTTGACCGAATTTGAAACAGCATTTGCAGCAGCTTGTGGTGTACAATACGGTATCGGAGTAGCTTGTGGAACAGATGCGATCGCCCTAGGACTCCAATCTTGTGGCATTCACCCGGGCGACGAGGTGATTCTCCCAGCCAACACCTTTATCGCCACCATAATTGGGGTGATTCAAGCGAAGGCTGTACCTATTCTTGTAGATTGCGACCCAGACACCGCCCTGATCGACCTCACAGCAGCCGAAACCGCTATTACCTCAAAAACTAAAGCAATTATTCCGGTGCATTTATACGGTCAAATGGTGTCGCCTATACAACTTTTAGATTTTGCGAAACGCCACGATCTAATAATATTTGAAGATGCCGCCCAAGCGCACTTAGCCGAAAGAGAAGGATATCGCGCAGGTTCCATTGGAAAAGCCGCAGCATTCAGCTTTTATCCCAGTAAAAATCTTGGGTCTTTTGGTGATGGTGGGATGTTAATTACTAACGATGGAGAACTCGCAGAAAAAATGCGAACGTTACGCAATTACGGAGCACCCAGCAAATATTTGCACACAGAAATCGGTACCAACAGCCGCCTCGACAATTTACAAGCCGCCGTGCTCAATGTTAAATTGCCGCACTTAGAAAAATGGAATGCCGATCGCACTTTAGCCGCCCAACACTACAATACTCTATTAGAACCCCTGAAGCGCAAAGGCATTGTACCGATCGCCAACCACAGCAGCAGCGGTCACATTTATCACCTATATGTGATTCGAGTTACTGAGAAAAGCCCGTTAGCGAAGCCCTCGAAGAGGATCGACCGCAACACGCTTCAGGAAAAACTCGCCCAAGAGGGCATCCAAACAGGTATACACTATCCCGTACCTTGTCACCTGCAACCCGCCTACCAAAACTTAGGCAATCCGGGCGACTTCCCCCATACAGAAACCCTGTGCCAACAGATTTTATCATTGCCAATGTATCCCGGATTGAGTAATACTCAGATTGAGCAGGTAGTTGGTGCGATCGGGCGATCGTTGAATTGCTAATTTTTCGGAAAAGTTATGCTGAGGGTGTTTCAATCAGTAGCGTGCGGTTCTAAAAGCATTTGAGTTGGAAATTAACAAATCTTTAACTGACAATTCAAAACCGCTTTCGCGTTGCGAATCCAGCGCGGCAATCTCAAAACTTCTTAAACCATGCACATCCAGCGCAGAATTCAGATTGTTCTCAAGCGATACATCCTGCGGGAAGGTATCACGGTGCTCCTAGTGCTGCTGTACGCCCCCCTGATATTACACTGGTACGATGGCTGGTTCAACAAAAACATCAGCATCGAACACGAATATTTCAGCCACGGACTCATTGGCTTGCCCTACGCGGGTTATATTGCTTGGACAAATCGAAAATTCTGGCGTGGCTTACCCAACTCACCGCATCCTTTGGGAACCTTTTTGCTGATATTAGCGGCGCTTTTTTATCTAAGTCGCTTGAGCGATTTGGTAAATTTATCGCTACCAGTAATGCTGGTCAGTATTTGCTTATCTTTAAAAGGAATTCCCGGCTTGAAATTGCAGGCGATGCCGCTTTTATTCGTATTTCTGGCATCACCAAACCATATTCCTTACCTCATAGAACCCTACACCTTGCCGTTGCAGTACTTCATTGCTGAAGCATCAGGCTTGATATTAATTAAGGTTGGTCTCAACGTGAGAGTGGAAGAAATTTATCTGTACGTAAACGATCGCATTGTGGAAGTTGCGCCCCACTGTGCAGGCTTGAAAATGCTGTTTACCAGTCTTTACGTCAGCTTAATATTGCTGGATTGGACGGGAGTTTGGAACTCTAAAAAAATCAGCATTTTGTTTTTAGTATGTACATCTATCATTAGCATAAGTTCCAACATTTTCCGTAACACTTTGCTAACTTACTTTCACGGAACCGAGAGAGAGGGGCTGTTTCATTGGCTGCATGCCGGATGGGGTGGAGACTTGTATTCTGCTTGTATACTAGGCTTATTGGTACTTCTCCTGAACGGGATGGAAAAGTTTTTCCCAAGCCAGTCTGCCAATTAATGAAACACATGATTTCAGCACGGAAACTACTACGACGGTACCAATTATCTAAAATTGTGGTACTCGTACTTTTGCTGGTACTGGTTGGGGTAGTAGCAATTCCGGGCTACGGGACAGGAAGGTGGCCTTGGACAAACCCGCCACCAGTTATAAACCTCAAGCAACTGAGAAATTTGCGTCAAAATGGGATGGGACTTCCGGGCTGGGATGTAATCCGTGTCCAGAATAACGTTCAAATCGGTGGTCACAGATGGTTATTTGAAGAAATTAAAAAAGATCCAACAATTGCAATTTTATTACTGTTGCCTCAAAATTCCCCCAAAAGCCAGCCCCAGGTAGAATGGCTGGATATTGATGGATTTCATCGGTGGCAAACAGATTCTCATCGCACTTTGAGATTTACAGTTAAATTAGCGCCAATCGGCGACAAGCCGCCGCCTACTGTCGAAGCCAGGTTTTTCCGAAGCTGGACTCCCAAACAAACTTTTGCTGTCATGCAGTGGTACGCTTGGGCTAACGGGGGTTCTCCAGCAACAAGTCGCTGGTTTTGGGAAGACAGCATTGCTAGACTGTCGAACCGCCGCGCCTCCTGGGTTGCTGTTAGTATCATCGTGCCTATTCAACCGCAGGGAGACATTAAGACAGTTCAACCGTTACTGGAATCTCTCGGTCAAACTGTTCAGGCTAAATTAATGGCAGAAATTTTTAAGTTTGAGTAAGGAATGAAAAATAAATAAAGTAACTAATGGAAGAATCGTTTATGTCTAATTAAGGCTTCTGGGGTTTAATTGTGCAAGTTATTTATTTTTCATTCCTAAGTAGGTAAGCTATTCTGTATTTTAACTGTATGTTAAAAAACAATCAAAATTTTGTGGGGTCGGCGTCCCGCCCGCCCTAAATGTACAATTTAAATCCGCGACAGTTGACTCTAATTTTCAGGAAATTATATCAATTACGGCTACGCCGGAATGATAGAAACGGAGGACACGGCACTGCTACAATCGATCGGGGTAGGGAAACGGCACTGCCGTGTCCTCTATATCAATTCCGGCGCAACCGGAATTGATATTATCTGGAATGATCTAAACGGAGGACACGGCAGTGCCGTGTCCCTACAATTGATCGGTAGGGAAACGGCACGTGCAGTGTCCTCTATATCAATTCCGGCGCAACCGGAATTGATATTATCCGGTTATTGAGCAACTCCAGATTTTTAATTGAGACTGGCGGAAATGAAACTTAAAAATCAGCAGATTATTCAAAATATTACCCTTTTTTATACCCTCAAAATGCGGGAAGAATTCACCATTAAAAATCGCGTTGCTTTTTCCTTGGCTGGTCTGTATTCAACTGCTTGGACTATATCTTTTGCTGCTGTATTCTGGGGGTTTAACGGTAAAACTTTTTCGGAAACTGCTGTAGCTCAACCTTTTGTTCCTAGTTCTGGGATCGTACCACCACAGCCATTACGCGTACCGCCACCGCCGCGGGCACAGCCCAACCGAGAAATTAACCCAGCTTTTCGGAATCGGCCCTATCGCTTGGGCCCCGGAGACCAGATTTCTGTCCAAGTTCAGCGCTTCCCAGAGTTGAGTTTTACAGGTGCAATTAGCCCTGAAGGCATAATTGTACTGCCGCTAATCGGAACAATAAATATGCGCGGTCTTACCGTGGAAGAAGCACAGCAGCGACTCCGAGAACGGTTCACCCAATTTATCAAAAATCCTCAAGTCTCGGCTGCTTTGCTGGTTCAGCGCCCGGTGGTGGTGACGGTGACGGGGGAAGTGGCAAGGCCTGGTTTTTATCCGCTGCTGACTCCGCAGCTTCCGGCGGCTTTGGCGGCTGCTGCTGGGACTAATCCTACGGCCGAACTGCGGGCGGTGCGGGTGCGGCGGACTCTGCCGGGGGGTGCTGTGGCTGAGCAAATTGTGGATATTTTGACACCTCTGCAAACTGGTGTTGCTCCGCCGGATTTGCGTTTGGAAGATGGAGATGCGATCGTTGTACCTTACAAACAAGCTACGCCCGATCGCAAATCCGATCAAGATTTAGCATCCAGATACAGCCTAGCTGCGGCGGCTGTTCCCGTCCAAGTCACTGTCACCGGAGAAGTCAGCAAACCCGGTTTTTACACGCTTCCGGCGGGTTCTGGTCGAATTTCGGCTGCTTTGACGATCGCGGGGGGAGTCACGGGAAAAGCTGATTTGCGGGCGGTACGAGTGCGGCGGACGCTGGTGGATGGCTCGTCGGTGGAGGAACCCATCGACCTCTATAGTCCCCTAGCCAAGGCTAACGATTTGTTCGATTTTCCTTTAGCCTCGGGAGATGTGATTGTCATCCCGGAATTGGACGCGAGTATCAAAAACCTAGACTACGACAAAGCTCTGGTTTCGCGGTCTACCCTGATTAAGCCCAGGGTCTACGTGCGAGTTTTGAGTTACGCTAGTGGTGGTTTGACCTCGTTATACGTAGAAAATGGCAGCAAGTTTTTGGATGCTATCAACAACTTACCTGTTAATTTGGCTGACTTGCGCAAAATGGCCTTAATTCGGTTCGACCAAAAGCAAGGTATAGCAATCAACCGAAAGATAGATGCTAAAGCTGCTTTGGAGGGCAATGTTTCTCAGAACCCGATGCTCGAAGATAATGATGTGATTGTGATTGGTAGGAATCTGGTAGAGCGTGTAAGTTATGCTATCAATACTGTTACTCGACCATTCCGCGATACTTTGGGATTTATTTTGTTTTTTGAGCAGTTGAGAAATGGAGTAACAAATCTGTTCGGGCCGACTAATAATAGCAGGTAATTATGAGTTATGAGTTATGAGTTATGAGTTATGAGTTATGAGTTATGAGTTATGAGTTATTAGTTATGAGTTATGAGTTATGAGTTATTAGTTGTGAATCACTCAAAATCAACAGTTAATCCGTAGGGTGCATCGCTACGAGATATTGGATATAACTTGCAAATTATAGATGGCGACGCACCCTACTTAGTCAACAGTCAACAGTCAACAGTCAACAGTCAACAGTCAACAATCATTATGACTTTATCAGTTGTTAAACGTTATTTAATTGCTTTCGACCAGTACAAGTGGGTGGGACTGGCCACTCTGGCGGCGACTGTAGGCGTGTCGGGAGTAGTGGCTTTGCAGCCAACTCCGCCGCCAGTTTACGTTGCTGCTGGTACGCTGAGGTACGACCGCCCGAAGGTAATTTTTTCATCGACTACTACGAAAATTCAACAGGAAGGACAAGAAATAACTAAAGATACGCTGCTAGATGATGAAAAGATCGTAAAACCGGCAATAGAACAAGCAAATCAAGCAATAGAACAAGCAATAGAACAAGCAAATCAAGCAGCAAAACAAGTAAACAAAGGTAAAGAAAGGACAAAAAAACCACCAGTGCCACCAGTTAGGATTAAAGAACTGACTGCTGACAATATACAAATCAAGATGCCGAGTAAGAATAATGAATCGAACGCTTTGATTCAAGTTTTGTACAAAAATACCAATAGCGAAACAGCAAAAGAAGTAGTAAAGGCGCTGATGAAGGAAATGGTGGCTCGTAGCGTAACTATTAATACTTCTAGATTGCGTGAGACGATCGCCCAAATTAACCAGCGCTTGCCGAAAGTAACTCAGGAACTCAGAGAGACGGAAGAAAAACTTGAAGCTTACGAAAAACGAGAAGGAACTTCAATTTTAGCAGCTCAGAGCGGTGTACTGCCACAAGCGATTATCAGCAGCGAACAGCAGCAGCGGCAACTCCGGGTGCAGTTGGGAGGAATTGAAGCTCAAATTAAAAGTTTGCAAGAGCGGTTGGGATTGAATGTGGAGCAAGCTTACGTCGCTCAAGCACTCTCTGCCGATCCGATTATTGCGCAACTGCGAGTGCAACTGTTTTCGATCGAATCTCAGCTCAAAATTCTCCGCAGTGACTTGCAGGAGGAACACCCGAAAATTGTAGAATTGGTCAAACAAAAACTTGTTTTTGAGCAGCAGTTGCAGCAGCGACAGTCGGAGGTACTCGGTGGTAATGGGGTGGCGGCTCCGCTCCGAAGTGCCGATCGAATTCGGGTAGACTCTTCTTTAGACCCGGCTAGACAGCAGCTAGCTCAAAATTTGATTGCTTTACAAACGCAGCAGGATATGGCGCAGCAGCAACTCAAAGGAATTGAGAAAACCGAACAGCAATTGCGCGAGGAACACGCCAGAATCCCCAACAAGCAATTGGAACAAGCGCGGTTGGCCCAGCAAGTGGCGCTGAAAAAATCTCTCTACGATAAGATGCAGTCGGCTTTGGTAGATGCGAAGGCGGCGGAGGCTGAGACAACGGGGAGTTTGACAATCGCCCAACCTCCCAAAACTGATGATGTTGAGTCAACCAAGAGAGGTTTGTCGGTGATGTTGGCGGTGGGGGGATTTGTGGGATTGCTGCTGGGCGGCGGATTGATATTTTTGTTGGGGATGCTCAACGGCAAGTTTTACAGTTGGGAAGAAGTGCGGGCGGCTTTGGTGGAAAAAGAGGTGCCGATACTGGGAGTTTTGCCTGAAGTCATTGTGTTCGATTCCTATGGGGATGAGATGCCTTTGGCACTGGAGCCCAATTCTCCTTATTTGGAGTTTTACGAGCGGTTGCGGACTAATTTGCGCCGGATCGGGGAAAAACCGGTGAAGGTGGTGTTGCTGACTTCGGCGGCGTTTTTGGAGGGGAAGAGTTTTAGTGCTTACAATTTGGCAATTGCGTCGGCTCGATCGGGTAAACGGACTTTGTTAATTGAAGCAGATTTGCGATCGGCTTCCAACGTGGAATCTTTGAAAATCGCCGCTGATCCTCTGGCGACGGTGGAACCTTTGCATTATTACGGCAATATGAGCGAGTGCGTTCTTTTGGTTCCAGAGGTAGAGAACCTATACGTTATACCGAGTCCAGGATTTTTACGACAAGCCTCGGCGGTACTCGAATCGAGCGAAATGCGGAGGTTGTTTGAGGATGTGCGCAACCGCTTTGATTTTGTGGTTGTGGATTCTCCGGCTTTGAGTGAATGCAACGACGCGCTGACGCTGGAACCATACACGGACGGTATTATTTTGGTGGCGCGGCCTGGCTATACTCTGTCTAGTATGTTGTCTGAAGCTGCGGATCAGTTGCTGGAATCTGATGACGATGAGTCGAGTAAATCGCCGCGGCTGTTGGGAGCAATTATTAATGGTGCTGATATTGCGGTGAAGTTCCGCAACGATGTTGATGAATGGGAAATGCCTGTGGGTGCGATCGGCGATGGGGCTATCGAAGTGCGATCGAGCCGATTACCCCAACATTCTAAACCCAACACTTCGCGCTCAGTGACCGGCGGTCACAGTAAATCCAATTGATTTTACCCGTGCTGTTAAGTTCGATCGACCGCAGGAGTTTTGATGTACCCTAAAAATCGGTTTATAGCTGCTATTCGTTTGATTCGGGGCGTTTGGAGTGTTTTTTCTGAATAAACTGTTCCAAATCGGCGATCGCATCTTCAAAATCCGACAAATTAATTTTTGCAGGTTTAGCCTTCTTCGGCGGAATCGAAGACTTGGGCTCAACTGCGGCCGACGGAGATTCTGCTGTTGGACTACTCTTAGCTTCTATAGAATCGAATAGTTCATCTAGGGACTCAAAAAATGATTGAGCCGAAGCGCGACGTGAATCTTTTTGGTCATCGTCTTCTATCATAAACCACTCCATAAAACTGTAAAAATTGCAAACAAACTCTGCGATATCCCAAAGATTACAGACATTACACCCAAAAACTCGATTAAAACCAACAAGCGGATCTAAAAAAAGGGAATGACTGAATGTAGAAGTCCCACCAGATAATGCGCCCTCTTAAACCCTATTTAGCTTAACACCCGCCTACTTGAGACTTTATATACATACCCAAACCCAAAGCATCGACTCTGAAAAATCTCAGTTACTGGTCAAAGTTGTCTAATTAACCCTAGTCTAGTCGAGAATAGGGAGACAGGACTTATGTAACTATTACCGCACCTCAAGAATTGCGATCGCAACGCACCAGCTTGAAATGACGGAAATACGGTATTTTTGCTTAAGTCTCAGATGGAAATAACACTAGGAGAATCAGGTGACTCAGGGATTTGATTACGATTTAGCAATTATCGGCGCTGGCGTGGGCGGACACGGGGCGGCCATACACGCGGTTAGCTGCGGGCTGAAGGTGGCAATTATCGAAGCGGGGGACATGGGGGGAACTTGCGTCAACCGGGGCTGTATTCCCTCTAAGGCGCTGTTGGCGGCTGCGGGGCGAGTGCGGGAGTTGCGGAATGCTCACCATTTGAAAACTTTGGGGATTCAGTTGGGAAGTGTGGAGTTCGATCGTGGGGCGATCGCAAATCATGCTAATACTATTGTCAGCAAACTGCGTGGCGATTTGACCAACAGCCTCAAGCGTTTGAACGTCGATACGATCCAAGGTTGGGGAAAAATTGCCGGTTCTCAAAAAATTACGATCGAAACCGATAAAGGCGAGAAAACGATTACTGCCAAGGATATTATTCTCGCTCCCGGTTCGGTTCCTTTCGTCCCCCCAGGGATAGAAATTGACGGTAAAACGGTGTTTACTAGCGATGATGCTGTCAGATTGGAATCCCTACCGAAATGGATTGCAATTATTGGTAGCGGTTATATCGGTTTGGAGTTTTCGGATATTTACAGCGCATTGGGCTGTGAAATCACGATGATTGAGGCTCTAGATCAGTTGATGCCGACTTTCGATCCAGATATTGCTAAGTTAGCAGAACGGGTGTTAATTACACCTCGCGATATTGAAACAAAAGTGGGTTTGTTAGCAATGAAGGTGACTCCGGGTTCGCCTGTAGTGATTGAATTAGCAGATGCCAAAACTAAAGAAATTGTCGAAGTTTTGGAAGTTGACGCTTGTTTGGTAGCAACTGGCCGAGTTCCTGTCAGCAAGAATTTGGGGTTAGAAACTGCGGGTGTGGAAACGATGCGCGGTTATATTCCAGTCAACGATAAGATGCAGGTTTTGGCTGGGGGAGAACCGATCGAGCATTTATGGGCGATCGGCGATGTGAATGGCAAGATGATGTTAGCACACGCTGCGTCTGCTCAGGGAATTGCGGCGGTGGAAAATATCTGCGGGCGCGATCGGGAAATTGACTATTTGAGCATCCCAGCGGCAGCGTTTACTCACCCAGAAATCAGCTATGTGGGGATGACGGAACCTGCGGCGAAGGAGTTGGGAAAAACCAAAGGGTTTGAGGTAGCTTCTGTCAAGACTTATTTTAAGGGAAATTCTAAAGCGATTGCTGAAGGTGAAACCGACGGTACGGCTAAGGTGATTTACCGGAAAGATACGGGCGAATTGTTGGGCGTGCACATTTTCGGATTGCACGCTTCTGATTTGATTCAAGAGGCGGCAAATGCGATCGCGCAACGAGATTCTGTGCATACTTTAGCATTCCGAGTGCACACTCACCCGACGCTTTCGGAAGTGTTGGATGAGGCATTTAAACGGGCGGCGGGAACCGGCAGTCATTAATCTGTAGGTGCTCTTGTTTCAAATCCCCGATTTCTTCAAGAAGTCGGGGATTTCGGTATACTTGGAATAATGTTGAAATGGAACTAAACCAACGCAAAGAATTATTTAGCAAGGCTTACGTGCGTGCTGTGGCGGCAGAGTCAGACGATAATAGCATTGACTTGCACCTCACAGCAGTCGGTGTTGACGGGCCTGCCAACTGTCCAGAACTTAACTTACAGTTAAAATGTACATCAAGGGCTCTACTCGATGCTGACTGTATCCGATATCCTCTAAGTCTCAAAAACTACAACGATTTGAGAATAAACTCGTTTGTTCCTCGCCTTTTAGTTGTGGTTTTAGTCCCGGAAAATATAGAAAACTGGATACAACAATCAGAACAAGAAATGTGTACGAGGTATTGTGCTTACTGGGTATCGATCCTGGGGATGCCTGCAACTCAAAATAAGACCAGTATAACCGTTGAGTTGCCCCGCAGCAATCTGTTTACCGTAGAAGCTCTCGAATCCATGATGCAGCGCATTAGCCAACGAGGTTTACCATGAAAGTAACTGTACGAGACAACAAAATTCTCAAGACTATAGAGCCACAAGTTCTGGGAGAATACTTGCAGACAAACGGCTGGCATAATGAAGGCTTGTTTTACGGAAGAGCCTGGATTTGGCACAAGAATAGTGACAAGGGCGAATTATTGGAAATCCAGCAACCTGTTAGCTATGATTTTGATGATTATGGTGTAGTTATGGGTGACACTATAAAGAAGTTGGAAGTATTAGAAAATCGTTCTCAGTTAGAGATTTTAAGCGATTTAATTACTTCGTTAGACAATACTGAGATTCAGGGATTTGTTGTGAAAGTCGATCGCGAAGATGGGGCGGAAATTGCTAAGGTGGTAATGATGGGGTTTGTTGTGGGTAAGTTGCCGAAAATCAATCTCGAATTGAAAGAAAATGATTTCAATTTGGCAGTGAAAGCCTATCAGGAAAGAATTCCTGTCACTTGTGGTGGCGATTTTGTCAAAGAGGGCGGATATTTTGCTGTGAAAAATCTGCGGGAGTTTGCTTTGATGGTGGAGGAAGCTAAAGGAGATGAAATTGCGTCAAGCGTAGCTATCCCGTAGGGAATCTCGCGTATTTAGGGCGGTGGTAAAGTGCCGATCGCATTTTGGGCTAAGTCGAGAAATTGCTCACCATAGTTAATTTGCTCCGCAGCTTGCTCGACAGTCACAGTATCAATTCCCCCGTAATCCCCACTATTTCGCAAGTCTTGAGCATCGATTAAAAATCTGTGAAACTCAACAGGAACTCTTCCTATCCGGGCAAATTTTCGGCCAAAAGCTCCAATTACTGCGGCATGACTCGAAAATGACATTCCTTCACCATCCAAAAATGCCTCAGCAATATAAAACATGGCATAATAAGCGCGGGATGCTGCATAGTCTGGAAAACCATTATTTAGTAATAGCTTTGCCGCCGATAGACTTTGACGAGCTTTCAAAAGTAAGTTTAATTGTTCTGGTTTCATAAAGCTATTCCCTCTTTACGAATATTTCTCAACAAAGGCCCGTTGTAGTGTAGAAATCGCTGTTCATCCATAAATAGACAGCTAATTACTTCATCATTTTGGAGTGACAAATCGGCTCGAATGTGACTGGTTCTTTTAATTTCTTCGCCGGGATTGACTTGCCCTTTGAGAACGACTAAAACATCAATATCAGAGTCTGGGCGTGCATCGCCTCGCGCTTGGGAACCGTAGAGTACCATTGTGACAAGGCGGCTGTCGTAGAGTTGCTCGAAGTGCGATCGTAATTCTGTCAGTATGTTCTTAAGTTTATGGTTAATGCTCATATTTGTGATAAATGATTTAAGGGCGATCGGACATTCACTATGTTAATATAATTTCGTATCCGCTCAATAAGTAGGGGTAGCAAAGAAAAAAAAGTAAGCAGAGTGCACAAAGTGTCATAAAATAGGACACATGACGCCAAAGATTATTTCACAAGACAAGTCATCCTCCGATTTACTGCAAACCATCGACCCAAAAAGGATTGCAGACGAATCGATGCGTCAGACAGTAGAGATATTACTGAACCTCATAGAGCAATTACAATTAAAAGTTAAAGACTTAGAGTCAGAGAATCAACGGTTAAAAGATGAAAATAACCGGTTGAAGGGAGAACAAGGAAAACCAGACATCAAAGCCAAGTCCAAAGGATTGAGCAGCGAGCACTCATCAGAAAAAGAGCGAAAAACGCCAAAAAGTCACAAAAAAGGCAGTAAGAACGCGACGATTAAAATAGATCGAGAAGAAATACTAGAATATCCCAAAGACGAACTGCCAGCAGATACAGAATTTAAAGGATACGAACAAGTAATCATCCAAGATATCAGCTTGGCAACCGATAACATATTATTCCGTAAACAGAAATATTATTCACCCTCAGTTGGGAAAACTTATATAGCAAAATTACCAATGGGCTACGAAGGAGAATTTGGACCAGGAATCAAAGCCTTAATCATCAGTTTGTACTATGGTGGCAATATGACGCAAGGCAAACTACTAGATTTTTTAGCCGATTTAGGTATTTCCATTTCAGCGGGTTATTTATCCAACCTGTTAATCAAAAACCACTTCCTTTTTGAAACGGAGAAAAAAGAAGTTTATGATTCAGGACTAGCAAGTAGCCCTTGGCAACACTTCGACCAAACTGGTGCGCGTGTACGTGGAGTAAACTATACCACCAATATCATCTGCAACCCTTTATATACAGTCTATTTTACGACAGCTAATAAAGACCGACTGACGGTACTGAAAGGATTACAGCCGGGACGAGAACTCAAATTCATTCTGAATCCACGGACGTTCTCACTAATTGAGGACTTTAAAATCCCGACTAAATGGTAGAATGCTCTCAAGCTATTACCCCAAGGAACTGTGTTAAGTGAGGCACAGTTTAATCACCTACTCAATAAGTATCTACCCAAACTGGGCGCTCAACAACTTACCCGGATTAAGGAAGCAGCAGCTATTTCTTTCTATCATCAGCAAACTGATTGTCCAGTCGTACAAACTCTTTGTTGTGATGATGCTCCACAATTCAAGTTAATCACTGCTGATAGAGCATTATGTTGGGTTCATGAGGGAAGGCATTACAAGAAGTTAAGCCCTGTATTCGCTTGCCATCAAGTAATTTTAGGGCAGTTTATCGAAGATTTTTGGGATTATTATCGGGAATTATTAGCTTATAAAGATGCTCCCAGTCCAGAAGCTGCACTGCTTTTAAGGTCTAAATTTTGGCTGCTTTTTGAAACTCCAAGCGGCTATGAATTGTTGGAGGAACGCAAACAATTAACTGCTACAAAAGTATCGGAGTTGCTCAGGGTTTTAGAGCATCCTGAATTACCTTTACACAATAATCCGGCTGAGTTAGCTGCCAGAACTATGGTGCAGCGACGTAATATTAGCTATGCAACTGGGACGATTGAGGGTACTCAGGCCTGGGATACTTTTCTGTCTCTTGTTGCCACTACTCGTCAGTTGGGAATCAGTTTTTTTGATTATGTGCGTGACCGAATTTCTCAACTTGGAATCATTCCCTCTCTCTCCACTATTATTCGCGAAAAGTCTTCTCTTCATCCCTTGGGCTTGTCTTGGCAACTAGAATAACTGCTACCCCTACTTATTGAGCGGATACGCGCAGTTTTAGTTATGCTAACAGTATTAGAACCTACAAAAAGGATGATAAAGAAGCATTTAAAGAGGTATTATCTCAGTTAACAACTGCCAGAATTAGTTTATCAGATGATGAGATTAACTCGTACATCCGGCGTTACTCGAAAAAAGGTGAGTTTTTGCAAGCTGATACACTGATGCTGTTACAACATGGGAATGATTTTAGAATTCTCTGCGTTGATTTGTCTGTGTTTTCTCCGACGCTGGCTCCCAAACCGGAGGATATCAATGAAATAGAGGTGATACGAAAATATTTGATGAGAGAAATTAGCTATTTGCGATCCAAAAGTGTGTTTTCTAATCTGCGGATGGATACCAGCACTTTGGGTGTGGATTTCTCAGAGGATTTAAAAGGCTATTTCACAGCTTTTAAGTATAAGGATAAGGAAAGCGCTAAGTTAATTCAGGCTGGTAGCTATGCTCACAGTTTCTATGGATTTCTGCAACAAACAGGTATCCTGGGACAAGATGCTGAGGTTTTGTTGAATGTTGTCGGTTATAGCGATCGCAATATTAGCACAATTTCCCTACGCCAGGACAAAATTAAGTTATTAGCAACTTGTTCTGAAATTTATAAAAAGGAAGTTACCAACAAAGAAATTAGTGATTCTCGCAGCGAAGTTTTAGGTGTAATCGAACTCAACGCGGCTCGCAGTTTCCAAGAAGGGCGAAAGTTTGTCGATTCTTTGTTAGCAATCGATAAAAATCTTACTCAACCTGTATGTCATACTGAACAAATAGACAATTTTGTTAATTCCATTGATATTATATCAGATAAACTGGCAGATGAATTGCAGATCGATCGCGGTTTGCATTTGAGAAATGCTCACGCCCAATTGATTGTGAAAGCGCTTCAATCTGATGAAACTTATATCTTTTTGACTGGGAATCCGGGAATTGGTAAAACAACTGCGATCGCAAATTTCCTGAAAAGCCATATCAACGACGGCTTTCTATTCTTATACGTCAGTCCCCGCAAGCAAGTCAACTTAGATATCATTGAGAAATTCAAGGATAAAAATACTGGTTTGCTGTGCGATAATCGGCTATTTTGTATTAACACAAACTCTGATATTATTGCCAGCTATTCGGGAAAGCGTACAGTCAAATATAGCTCAAATAGCCGCAGCCAAAACTTTACACAAAAAACGGTTAATTTTCTCAAAGACAATCCAGAAAATCAGGTAAAAGAAAACTACCAGCGACAAATTGCGAGAAAAAATGAAACCGTAATTGAACCAGCTAGCCTCAAAACTATGGGAGTGCTAAATAGCATTTGTCATGGAATTTATAGCCTGATCAACTGTCAAACTTCTAATAATATCGTCGCTACGGTTTCCATCCAATCTTTGAGGATGAAAGAAAATCGACAAAGTACCCTTGATTATTTAGAGCAGATATTTCAAGATACTTACAACAAACGGGATAAACAAGTCATCTCCACCAAGATGCAGGAAATATCTGGCCGGATCAAACATATTTTCATCATGATAGATGAAATTACGGGAGATGATGGTGGTGTTGAGTTTTTAGCTGGAATTTTTAAGCTTGTCAAAAAATATGAGTTACACAAGCCACAACATGGTTTTAATACTAAAATTATTGTAGCAGATGCTTCGATTGTTGACTCGGATGTGATCAAACAACACCTTGAAAATACCTCGCATGAACCGGATAAAATTTATTTTAAGAAGTTACCGAAAAATTCCGATGTAATTGAACCTTTACAAGTCACTCCTTTTGAATTTAAACGGCTACCTGCAACGGTGATTAATGCAAATTCCTACCCAGCCCGCAGTTTGCAGATAACTTACAAGATATTCATAGAAGCTGTTAAATACAATGAAAATGCGTCTTTAAAGGAGGATAATGATTTAGTAAAACGGGTACAGTCTGAAATAATTCAGGATATCAATCAGCGATTGGCGCAACCTGATGTCGAACAAATTATAGTATATATTCAAAATAAGCGAAGATTGGCAGAATTGATTGATAAAATTCAAAAAGAACGAGAATTTAATCAGTTTGAAGATTATCTAGAAATTCATGCGAATATCTCGGAAGAGGAGAAAGCAAAAATACAGGAGTGCAAAGATACAGCTAAAGTCATCTTTATGACTGCATCGGGAAGTCGCGGACTTTCTTTTCCGAAAACTAAGCACATTTTAGTTGATATTGCTCACTTCCAGATTGAGAAAAATCTGATGGAAGTGATACAGGTGATTTATCGGGGGCGCGGCGAAGATAAACAGGGTAAAACCCTTGACGGTGAAGACAAGGAGTTGGTTTTTTACGTGTCTGATACAGCGGTTTATTATGCTGATGATGCAGAACTTTCCCTACAAGAAAGCAAATTGAGTTTGTTGAATTTACTGCTAATTCTGAAGACTGCGGTGATGACGCGAATTGTCGGATACGGGAATTTAGGTAGGGAAAAGTTTGTGATGATTCCCATTGGCGGGAAGTCGGTTTCAGCAGTGGGAGATACTTTTAGTAACAAGATGGCTTCTCTAATTAAAACGCTAAAGAGCGAAAGCATCCGAGGAAATAAGTTGCTAAAGGAGGTTTATACGAGTTTAGAAGAGCTTTTGGCTCGTGGAGAGTTCGTTTTGACAAATTCTGAGAACTCTCGTCACAAGGGCGATTCCTATCTGGAAATGCGGAATGATTTTAACAAGAAGTTTTTGGATAAGTGCAATCCGCTGGATGGTTTACTGAGTTATGATAATCTAGAAATTGGTCATATTTGTGGTAGTTTGTTGGTAGTGCCTCTAGCTAATCAAAATTTGCTGGAAAAATACCAGATGCGACTACATCAGGAAATTCAGAAATGTGTAGATAATGGGTTGCTGGAAAAAATGTACCGGATTAGGGATAGCGAGTCGTACCCGGAGAATGTACGATCGGCTATAACAGGAGGTGCGATCGAGCTTTTGCAATTTCTGAACAGCGATGTCGAGAAAACTCAGTATTTTGAGCAGCTTAGCCAACAGTTCGATCGCTATTATGCCATACCGCTGTTTGCCTTTGTTAGTGGGGAGGAAATGCAGGAGTATTTTGCTGACAGCGGGCTGGAAGAACCGGAAGACAGGCAGTTTCGGGATATCTTGTCGGCTTATATGCGAGAAATGTATCCTGTAGATAGTGTAATGCCGATCGGGCACAAGTATCAAGACTTCCCATTTATCGTATTTAGAAGCTACAGTTTAGAACAAAGTCGAGCCAAAATGTTCACAGATAAGTATCTGTTGAGCTCCAACGAGTTGAACGTGCTCAACTTGATTTTATCAAAA
>ENA-OFCE01000852-OFCE01000852.1-metagenomes-genome-assembly--contig:-NODE-852-length-17829-cov-3.164285_pt1 | contig 17829 bp, 18 predicted proteins | sample MGYA00153388_OFCE01 | MGnify analysis MGYA00153388
ACAAGTTATGATGAAGCTGTAAGCTGGTGGATGGAATTAACAAAACAAGGCGGAGAAGGAATGGTGGTAAAACCATACGACTTTGTCTCAATAGGAACAGATGGGCTTTTACAACCTGCTGTTAAATGTCGAGGAAGTGAATATTTAAGAATCATTTATGGCCCTGAATATGATCTGCCCGAAAACATTGAAAGATTAAAAAACCGTGGTCTTTCAAAAAAACAATCATTAGCAATCAGAGAATTTGCTTTAGGAGTTGAAGCGTTGGAACGTTTCGTAAAAAAAGAACCATTAAGACGAATACATGAAAGTGTTTTTGGAGTATTAGCATTAGAAAGTGAAGATGTTGACCCACGTCTATAAACCAACTCTTCGCAGTTTTAAATAATATCAAGCCACCAAATTCATCTTTTTTTGCTAAAATGCTGCCCCGCACCGCATACCCCCATCTATGCCTTCACTTAAGGGGAAGGCATAGATGAATTTAAAAAATAGAATTAACCCCGCCATATTTTGTCATACCTAAGAATTACTTTTGGTATAACAATTTACAACAATTATGGCTTTAAAAGATTCTATCTCACGCATTAACGCAATTATCCATAAATTACGCAATGGTCCAGCAACCCTAAAGCAAATGGCTAGCTTTTTAAGTTTGCAGGAAGAGCTGCTAGATTATAAATTAGTAACCTCGGCTCGCACTTTTAAGCGAGATTGTGAAGATATTTTATCGCTTTATGGGATAGAAATTGAATTTGATTTTTCTAAAAAGCAATATGCCATTATACAAAACGGCCAACCCGAAGCCAACAACAGAATGCTGGAAGCTTTTGATATCAGCAATGCTTTGAAACTTGCCGATGGTTTTTCTAAGATGATACATTTTGAGAAACGCCGCCCTCAAGGAACGCAAAACCTCAACGGATTACTCCATGCCATACAGCACAAAGTTTTCATAAAATTCGATTATCAAAAATATTGGATTGATGAGCAAACCGAGCGAACAGTTGCCCCATTTGCGCTCAAAGAATTTAAAAACCGATGGTATGTGATAGCCAAGGATAGTAAGGACAATCAAATAAAAAGCTTTGGTTTAGACAGGTTGAGCAACCTCGATATTACAAAAAAACAATATCCAAAGTCTGATAGTTTCGATATTGATGCCCATTACAAAAACAGCTTTGGCATTATAAGCCCAAATGAATTACAAGCTGAACAAATTGTTCTATCGTTTAATGCTTTTCAAGGGAAATATATAAAGTCCTTACCCTTGCACGATAGTCAAGTCGTAATTCTTGACAATGATACTGAGGTTCAAATACAACTCAACCTTTGTATTACACACGATTTTTTAATGGAATTACTTTCTTTCGGAGACTACCTTAAAGTGATACAACCGCAATCTTTGGTAGATAAAATTCAAACTGCCCACTATAACGCTTATAAAAAATATTAAAACCAGAATTATGGACGATTTAAAAACTGAGGTAAAGCATACTCATAACTCTATAGATATTTATTATTTGTCAATATGATTTGATATATAAATGGCTCTTGAGCATCACTAAGATAAACTTAAGCAGCTTGTTTGTGATACTTATCAATATAAAAATTTTACAAAATGACTCAATACACTAGCAATATCATCATCCGGAAACCTTCAAAACTATTTTAGCTTACTGGTTTTGGCAATGGGCTTCGTGCAATGGGGTACAATTACAGAAATTTAAATTACATCTCAAAAAATTAGCCTCCCCATTTAAAATGGAAAGGCTAATTTAATATTCCCGAAAGTAAAACGGGTTGCCCGCAGCCCGAAAGCCCGCAGCACTAAGCTACTTCCCTGCTATTGCTCTCAATGCTTCTTTCAATTTCGTGTCTGACGGATTTAAAGCTAAAGCCTTCTCAAAATAGTCTTTAGCACGTGCTTTATCTGTGTTGATGTAAACACCACCATTATAAGAATAGGCTTCAACCAAATTCTTTTTATCCTTTTCTGCAACAGCGCCTTTTGCTAAGGTTAACTCAATATATTTATCATAAGCGTTGGCAGATTTTTTGGCCTCATCGGTGGGATCCAAATAATATTCTACCCTAGCCAAATATAAATAAGCATCATTATTCTTTGCTTTTTCGCCTACAAACGCAAAAGCACTGTCTGCTTCCAATAAAATTCTATTTGCGAGTGCCGGGTCTTTGGCTGTTTTATTGGCTAACTCAGTAGCGTAGTAAAAGTAATCTGCATAACCCAAATAAAACTTATCAGCGTAGCTAGCTTTAGGCAATGAAGCTAATTTTCTATAGTACTCTGATGCCTTCCCGTACTTTTTACTAGAAAAATAAGATTTAGCAATACTGGTCAACACTTGTGTATTGGTTGTATCCAATTCATAGCCTTTCACAAAATTAATGATGGCCAAAGAATCTTGTTTTTGGTTTTGAAAAGCTTTGCCCAGATACAAATAATCATCTGAAATAATTCTTTTTGCATCAACACCCGTCATAAAGTTTTTAAGATATTTTGCCCCTTCTGCACTCTTTCCGTTTTCTACGTAAGCATAGCCCAAAAAGCGTTGTGCCAAGGCGTAGTCTTTATTGGTAGAACCATACTGATTTACAAAACTGCTGGCTTCGGTTTCTAACGTTGGGTAATCGCCAGCATTCAATAAAAATATCAAATATCGGTAGCGAGATTCTGCTGAACGATCTGTTAAATCAAGGTATTTGGAATAATTGGATTGGGCTTTCGGTAACTGTTCGGTTCTTTTATTGGGAAACTGCGATGCCCATCGGTAATAGTTCTCTGCCAATGCCCTGTATGCAGGTCCAAAATTGGGCTCTTTGGCAATCACGCCTTTTAGGGTAGACTCCGCTAATTCAAAATTATATGCTTGTGTCCAAATCTCGCCAATGTTTACCTCCACCCTGGGCAAATTGCTTTGAATATTCATCGCCCTTTGGTAAGCCCCAACTGCCTCGCTATTTTTTTTGTCTGCTTTATAAGCATTACCCATTGCTATCTGAAGTTCTAAATCTTTGTCGCCCATTTCTTTAGCTTTTTCAAACCAAGAAAATGATTTAGGCAAATCTCTGGAAGCTTCGTAAGTGTATGCTTTACCTATATAAATGTATTCTTTATAATCTTTTTTGCGCATCCCAGCAGTGGCCAAATTAAAGTTTGACTGTGCTCCAGTTGGATTTTTTTCAAACAGATTTACAGCACCTAATCCTACATAATTCAATGTAAATTTTGAATCAGCCGTAATACCTTTCTGAAACATAATTTTTGCCGAATCAGGGTTGTTGATATAAAGATATAAATCTCCGTAGTAAAAATAATTCTCTGCATTACTGGGTTGCGTAGTTGTTAGGTTTTTAAACATTGCCTTCGCTTTTTGAAACTGCTCTGCATAAACCGCTTTCTTGGCATCTTCCAAGCTTTGTGCTTTTAAACTGGTGCCTAATATTATTAAGCCCGAAAGTGCTAACACTACTTTATTTCTTATTTTCATATTATTGATTCTTATTTGAAATTTAATTGTCTTGATGGTAAACTATCTGGCGCTAAGCCAGATTTCAAAATGATTCGCTGACCTAATTCGCCTGCCAAAAAAGAGGCAAAGCCCGTGCCTAAACCTGCGCTTCCTTGGCAGTTAATGATGTAAAGGTTTCTAGTTAATGGATATTCCCCTGTTTTCAATGAGCTTTGTGTTGGTTTTTTAAACTTAGTTTTATCTTTCCCTATGGCCATAACCTTAACATTATCCAATGCAGAAAGTATATCATCTGTTGGTCTCACCAACCAGCTCAAACTTACTATTCCAACAGCATTGGGATGAGCACCTACATATTTGATAACGTCTTTGTTCGACTGTAAAGCATATACATTTTTAGCAAAAGATTTCTGACCTGTCAACTGCATCAGATACGCTAAAGTACTTGATTGTGGATTATCAAATACCCACGATTTGTCTTTCCCATAATTTCCTGTCAAAGCTGCTTTCAATTGTTGAACAGTTATTGTACTATCTTGTAATGCTTTGTTAACAATCAATGCAATTCCATCAATAGCAAAACGATTGGTACGAATAATGATTTTCTGATCTAAAAAATGTTTCTTTTCATTAGATGTTAAATCTCTAGCCATTATCGCAGTTTTGACGCTATCGGTAAGGAATAGTTTAATGAGCTTTTGCTCGGGCAGATAAATAAAATTGATGGATGCCTGTTTATAGTTATTTGCAAAAATCTCGGCTTCGTCATCTACAATCGTAAAAACTGACTCATCCACCAAAATGCTTGTTTGTCCGGATATAATCCCTTCTGATTTTTTTGTTTGATTGCAGGCTGATAATCCTATTAATAGCAAAAAAATAAAGCTTTTCATCACACTAAAATAGGCATTTTGTTTGTTATTTTTCCTTGATGAAAAAAATACCCTGCCTTCCGACATATAGGCAAGCTGCGATTTCCCCCCTTCGGAGGTTAGGGGGAACTTATTCTTCACCGTGTTGAGGTTGCTTAATTAAGCGAATAAATCTAAAAAATGAATAGGTGATTAGCAGTAAACCAAATGCTATTTTCCATTTAATATCCACGCCGACCATTAAAGGAAATTTAGACCAAAATATAATCATTATGCCCATTATAAAATACAACGTAAACATGACAACCCCTATAATGAGCAAAAATCGCCTTGCGGGCGATTTTTGTCTATCCTTAAATTTTTGGTACATATATGTTATTACTCTTGTTGTAATTGGAAGAAAATTGGAATGGTATAATTTACCCTCACATTTCTACCGTTTTGCACACCCGGATTCCATTTAGGAGAACTTTTTATTACACGCATAGCCTCTTCATCGCAACCACCGCCAATTCCTCTTACAACTTTAATGTCTGTTAACGAACCATCTTTTTCTACTACAAAGTTTACAATTACTCTGCCTTGAATGTTGTTTTCTCTAGCTATTGGAGGGTATCTCAAATTCTTTTGCAAGAACTTTCCGTAATCTCCATTGAAAGTTGGCAACACTTCTACGCTGGTATAAATTTCGTTGGTATCTTCTGTTTTTACTTGATTTACCGGACCAGTACCTGTCGGTTCATCAATAACAACGGGTGCAGTTGGATCGCCCTTAACAGTCTTTTCTCCAGGATCTGCTTTCTTGATATCCTCAATTGTAGGCGGTTCTTCTTCCGCAACCAACTCATCTTTTTTAACTACCGGTGGTGGAAATTTGATTTGATCTACTTTCGGTGGAGGTGGCTCTACTGGCGGGGGGGGTGGCGGCGCTTTGTCAATAGACGGTGGAGGAGTTAAAACTACTTCAGTTTCTTTAAATTTTTCTTGTTTATCTTCTAAGCTACCTTTAATTAAGCTTACAATTAAAGGGCTTGCTATAGCTAATGAAAACAATAGGACACCAGCTATTACTGCTTTGTTGGTATTTTTATTATTCTCCTGACGTAATTGATAAGCACCATAATCCTTATTCCGACCAGCAAAAACTATGTCGATCCAGTTTTGGTTGAGTATATCCAATTTTGACATAATATCTTATTAATTGTTTATAAACGATTTTAATTCGTTCGTATTATTTATATGCACCTTGGTCTTTCATCAAATTTATTTCTGCAGGTTCTATCTTATTTACAATACCGTAAGAAGGCACACCAGCAATCTTGACTTCATCTAAAATATCAACAAAGTTTTTATAATTTGATTTGTCCGTTGGTTTAATAATTACCATTAACCCTTTTTTGGGATTTCCTGTTTTAGCAATCACATTTTTATTATTTTCTATGAATGCAGACCTGATTCCTTTTTTACCATAATTATCAACTGTTGGCGGGTTATCACCGGCTACGCCCATATACCAAACAATTTTATTATCAGATCCCATTAAAACCGTCATAGTTCTGGATGCTTTTACATCTAATTGTTTGTCTTCATCCTTGGGTTTATCTGGCATGAACATATCCATAGCCTGAGGTTTGGCAAGTGTAGTGGTTAGCATAAAGAAAGTAATGAGCAAGAAAGCCAGATCAACCATTGCGGTTAAATCTACTTTCGTCGACATTTTTTTACTTCTGGTTTTTTTGCCTTTACTACCCCCGCCGGAGGTATCTAATTCTGCCATTTTATTATGTTTTTATTTATCGCCTTCTAATGAAGTAATCAAACTAAATTTGTTAATATTTTGATCTTGCAAAATGTCAATCACTTTTTTTACGGTTGGGTACTCTTCCTTAGAATCCCCTTTAAGGGTAAACCTCAACTCTTCGCCGTGCAATTCTTTGGTTGCATAACGTGCTTGCAAGATCCAAGCGTTCAATTGGTTATCTAAAGAATCTGTAGGAATACCAGGTTGCTTTATTTTCATCCTATCGGCATTGTCCAATTTGATGTATTCCTTTAAATTGGCAATCGGCACGCCAAAAGATTCAATCAGCGCAAAACGCTTTGTTTCATCTGGTGTAAAAGAAATTTTGTACAATTCTCCAATTTTTTGTAATGTTTTAATCCTTACATCTTGACCAACCACTCCAAAAAACACTTTTCCCTGGCCAATTGTTAACATCGAAATATCAGCATCAGGCACTTTGGTCTTAACCGTAGAGGATGGAGTGTCCACTGCTAATGCTTCGGGTTGGCGGGCAGTTGCCGTTAGTATAAAGAAGGTAAGCAACAAGAAAGCCACGTCGCACATTGCGGTCATATCTGTCGAGGTGCTTTTTCTTTTGATTTTAATTTTTGGCATCGCTTATAAATTTATTAGTGATAAATTATTTTTAATATTCCCCGAAAAAATTTAGGGTCAATAATCACTAGTTTTTTGCATGCGTTGCTGCATAGGTTTGCACAATAGAAAAACCTGCTTCATCTATTGAGTAAGTTAGGCTATCAATTTTAGAGGTGAAGAAGTTATAAGAAATAACCGCTACCAATGAGGTTGCAATACCTGTTGCAGTATTAATCAATGCTTCAGATATACCATTTGCCAATTGTGCCTGATCTGGTGCGCCAGATGTAGCTAAGCCTCCAAATGCTTTAATCATACCCGTAACCGTACCTAATAAACCACCCAACGTACCCACTGAAACTAAGGTTGCGATGATAGTTAAATTTTGTTCTAACATAGGCATTTCTAATGCTGTTGCTTCTTCGATGTCTTTTTGTATAGCCAAACATTTTTGTTCGGTGTCCATAGAATTATCCGTTTCCACCGCTTGGTATTTTAACAAACCAGATTTTATTACTGCTGCCACAGAACCTTTTTGTTTATCGCATTCGCCGATAGCCTCGGTCACGTTACCAGATGATAATAGAGATTGTACTCTTTTAACAAAGCTGTCAACGTTTCCGTTTCCGGCTGCTTTATTAATAACGATGAAACGCTCTATGGAAAATACGATTACCATCAATAGCATACCCATAAGCATGGGTACAATTACTCCGCCTTTGTAAACCATACCGAAATAGTTGCCCGGAAGTGGGTGATTTAAGTTTGAACCACCTTCAAAATTTGATCCGTTACCCATTACAAAAAGATATAGAATCCATCCAACTGCAATACATATTACTATTGCCAGCCCTGCAAATATTCCGGAGCTTTTTGATTCGTGATTTTTAGCTGTAATTGGTTTTGCTACGTTTGCCATTGTTTTAAGTTTTAATTTAGTTGTTAGTTTTATAATTTTATTTGATTTCTCTCTGTATTGAATTCTAGGACTTGTTATTTCCTATATTTTGTAATTCTAAAGTAACGTATTAAAAATTTGAAATTTTGAATTAGTTTACAATGAAAATCAATTTTTAATCAAAAACCAAATATCTAATTTAATTTTTAGATTATTTTAACGTTAAGTCGAACCTAGCTAATGCAATCCTTAACCTTTTTTCAATCTACTACCCCAAATCGATATTAAAAATTATGATTTGTAAAGCTCTCATTTAGTTTGGGCAATATTAACATCAAGGAAGATAAACCAAATATTAGGAAATATATTTTATAACTGAGAAAGCAATAAAGCCTGCTCTCCGTATTTGATATTTTCTAGGTGAAAACAGCCCTCGTCAAATAATTGGTTTCATTAAAAATATCTTTATTCTCAGTCTTGCAATAATATTAAGCTGCTAAACAAGATAACATTAATGTATAATAACATAATAAATATCTTGCCAATCTTATTTTGGCGGGTTAAAAATGAATCAGAATCACAACAAAATTAATTGTTGTAAAGCACGAAAAGATGCGTTTGAACTCAGAAATTTTAAAAATTTTTAATTAGGGGAATGAATCATTTGAAAAAACTCTTTTGCACATCATATTTTTTCATAATTTTGCAGGCTTAATTATAGGTAGTGAAACCCTTGAAATTATTTTTATTGCCATTTACGGGATTGAAAATTGGAAAGCACCAGTTTTCTTACCAAATTGACAATACTTTTTTTAGCTCCTTTGAATATTCGCTGGCCAAAAATGGTAGCTGTGATGTTGAATTGGATTTAGAAAAACAAGAAACTATGTTGATTCTTGATTTTCATATCAAGGGTAAAATATTTTTAGACTGTGATAAATGTTTGGGTAATTTTCCGCAGAACATAGATAGTAGGGATAGGCTGATAGCTAAATTTTCACACGAAGATTTAACTAACAGTACAGATGAGGTGGTAGTATTGACCAAAAATGAAAGTGAAATTAATATAGCACCTTTCATTTATGAGATGATAAACTTAGCCGTTCCCTACGTGAGTGTTTGCGAAAACCCAGGCGAAATGGAAACCTGCGATAAGGATATTTTGCAAAAAATACAATCTTTATCTTCGGATAAAACAACAATAACGGAAGAAATTAAAGAATCCCCTTGGGATATTTTAAAGAACATAAAAAACAACAACTAAGAATTAGAAATCATGGCGCATCCAAAACGAAAAATATCCAAATCGCGTAGAGATAAAAGAAGAACGCATTACAAAGCTGTAGCCCCATCTTTATGGACCTGCAAAGAAACTGGTGCAGTACATTTACCGCACCGAGCATATAATGTAGATGGCAACCTTTATTTTAAAGGGAAGTTAATTATCGAAAACACGTCAATAGCTTAAGCCAAATCTTAAAATGAAGCTTATTTGTGCACTCACTCCTAATTTAAAGAATGTACAAAGGTTTAAAATTCCCCTTGAAAGCGAATCTTTTTAAATGAGAATTGGCTTAGATATAATGGGTGGAGATTACGCCCCCAACGCAACCATTCTAGGAGCAATTGAAGCGCATAAGCACCTTGCATCCAACCAACACCTGGTATTGATTGGAGACAAGGAAGTTGCTTTGCCAATTTTGGCAGAGAATAACTTTAATCCAGATTTGTTTGAGTATGTACATACTGCGGAGTTTATTGGCATGGGCGAACATCCTACCAAAGCAATCTTACAAAAACCAAATTCCAGTATTTCTTTAGGATTTCAAATGTTGAAGGAAGGCAAATTGGATTCCTTTGCTTCTGCCGGAAACACCGGTGCCATGCTAGTTGGAGCTATGTTTAGCGTAAAAGCTATTTCTGGAGTAATTCGACCGGCGATTGCATCTGTTATTCCGAAAATCAATGGTGGCTTTGGAATATTGTTGGATGTGGGTGCCAATGCTGATTGTAAGCCAGAAATATTATTGCAATTTGCCATTTTGGGCAGTATTTACGCCAAACACATATACCATGTTGAAGTTCCCAAAGCCGGACTGATGAATATTGGTGAAGAGGAAGAAAAAGGCAATCTGCTAGCGCAGGCAACCTATGCCTTAATGAAATCATCAGAAATGATTAACTTTTATGGCAACTTAGAAGGTCGGGATTTGTTTAATGACAAAGCCGATGTTATTGTTTGCGATGGGTTTACGGGAAATATTGTTCTGAAAATGGCAGAATCTTTTTACGTCTTAACCCTTAAAAAGGGATTAAATGACGAATTTTTTGATAGATTTAATTACGAACAATATGGCGGCAGCCCTATCTTGGGCGTTAATGCCCCCGTTTTAATTGGTCATGGTATATCCACACCAACAGCCATAAAAAATATGTTGCTATTATCTAAGGAAATGGTAGAAACCAAATTGATTGATCAGTTTAAAGCTGCCTTTACCGATATCTAAGACTTTAATATATGAGTAAAATTTATGCTGCCATCACTGCAGTTAATGGTTACGTACCCGATTATGTGCTTACCAATCATGAACTGGAAACCATGGTGGATACCAATGACGAGTGGATATTATCCCGCACGGGAATCAAAGAAAGAAGAATCCAGAAAGGTGAGGGTTTGGCCACTTCAGATTTAGCTGTGCCTGCTGTTAAAGGTCTTTTAGAAAAGCGGGGCATAAGTGCCGAAGAAATTGATCTCATCATCTTTTGCACCACCACGCCCGATATGTTTTTCCCGGCAACGGCCGTAGTTTTAGCCAATAAAATAGGCGCTGTTAATGCCTGGGGATATGATCTGAATGCTGCATGTTCGGGCTTTTTGTTCGGTTTGCAAACCGGTGCACAGTTTATAGAATCGGGCAGGCACAAAAAAGTTTTGGTTGTAGGTGGAGATAAAATGTCGTCCATCATCAATTATAAAGACCGTACCACATGCATTATTTTTGGCGATGGTTGCGGCGCAGCACTATTAGAACCTGATACTGAAGGTTACGGACTGATAGATTCTGTTTTAAAATCTGACGGAAGCGGAGGCGCACATCTATATCAAAAAGCTGGAGGTTCTTTACACCCGCCCACACATCAGACCATAGACAACAACGAACATTATTTGCACCAAGAAGGCCAAGCCGTATTTAAATTTGCAGTTACCAACATGGCCGATGTCGCTGCAGAAGTAATGGAAAGAAATAACTTAAGCGCGGACGATATTTCTTGGTTGGTTCCTCACCAGGCCAATAAAAGAATTATCGATGCTACTGCAAATCGTTGCGGAATAACTCCTGATAAAGTAATGATCAACATCGAGAGGTTCGGCAATACTACCAACGGTACAATACCCTTATGTTTATGGGAACTTGAAGGCAAATTGAAAAAAGGCGATAACCTGATTCTGGCCGCTTTTGGCGGAGGATTTACTTGGGGCGCAATATATTTGAAATGGGCTTATTAACCTTAGTGGTTATTAATAAATTATTATATTCGCTTTACTATTCTTTACAATTACACACAAAACCAATTATCATAATGGGAATGGATATTAAACAAATTCAAGATCTGATTAAATTTGTTGCAAAATCAGGAGTGAACGAAGTTTCAATTGAAGAAACAGATTTTAAAATCACCATAAAAACCAATCAGGAACCAACATTTGTTAATGCTTCGGTTCCTCATCAAGCAATACAACAGGCAGCCATTCCGCAAGCGTTGCCCACAACATCCACCATTGGCATTGCCCCAGTCATCAGTGATACTTCAAATCAAATCACAATAAAATCTCCGATGATAGGTACTTTTTACCGCTCTGCAAGTCCGGACAAACCCGCTTTTGTGAGCGTAGGCGATGAGATTTCTGTTGGTCAGGTAGTTTGTGTTATTGAAGCTATGAAGCTTTTCAACGAGATTGAATCAGAAGTTGCAGGACGAATAGTAAAAATATTGGTAGATAATGCCAACCCGGTAGAGTATGACCAACCTTTGTTCTTGATTGAAGCTCTTTAATGCAATTGAAGACAATTGTGTGCTGGGGGAACAATAGTTAAACTGATAAACTAAAACATGTTTAAAAAAATATTAATTGCTAACCGCGGCGAAATTGCACTACGTATTATCCGTACCTGCAAAGAAATGGGAATAAAAACCGTTGCCGTTTATTCTACCGCAGACCGAGATAGCTTGCATGTGCGCTTTGCCGATGAGGCAGTTTGCATTGGACCACCACCCAGCAAAGATTCTTACCTAAATATTCCGAACATAATTTCAGCGGCAGAAGTTACCAATGCCGATGCCATACATCCTGGATATGGTTTTTTGTCAGAAAACGCCAAGTTTTCTGCCATCTGTAACGAATATGGTATAAAATTTATTGGTGCAACTGCCGAACAGATAAATGGCATGGGCGATAAAGCTTCAGCAAAAGACACGATGAAAGCTGCTGGCGTTCCCACCATTCCGGGTTCCGAAGGTTTATTGAACGATGTAAAACAAGGAATTAAAATAGCCAATGAAATTGGTTATCCCGTTATTTTAAAAGCTACCGCTGGCGGTGGCGGACGCGGAATGAGACAGGTTTGGAAAGATGAAGATTTTGAAGATGCCTGGGATTCTGCCCGTCAAGAATCTGCCGCCGCTTTTGGAAATGATGGTTTGTACCTCGAAAAATATATTGAAGATCCACGCCATATAGAAATACAAATTATTGGAGATCAGTTTGGCAAGGTTTGCCATTTATCAGAAAGAGACTGCTCTATACAACGCCGCCACCAAAAATTGGTTGAGGAGTGTCCTTCCCCTTTTATGACGGCAGAGCTAAGAGACAAAATGGGCAACGCAGCGATAATCGGTGCACAGGCCGTAAAATATGAAGGTGCCGGCACGGTAGAATTTTTGGTGGATAAACACCGAAATTTTTATTTTATGGAGATGAATACTCGAATACAGGTAGAACACCCCGTAACGGAAGAAGTTATCAATTTCGATTTAATAAAAGAGCAAATAAAGGTAGCATCGGGTATACCTATATCCGGTAAAAATTATTTGCCGAAAATGCATGCCATAGAATGCCGCATAAATGCCGAAGACCCTTTCAATAACTTTAGACCTTGTCCTGGTAAAATCACTCATTTTCACTCTCCGGGCGGGCACGGAGTTAGGGTAGATACGCATGTTTATGCTGGATATCAGATTCCGTCCAACTACGATTCTATGATAGCCAAACTCATTTGTGTAGCACAAACTCGTGAAGAAGCCATTTGTACAATGGAAAGATCTCTGAACGAATTTGTGATTGAAGGCGTGAAAACAACCATTCCGTTCCATTTGTTGTTGATGAAAGATTCCAATTTTAGAGCTGGCAACTTCACCACAAAATTTATGGAAAGTTTTGATTTGACACCAGAAGATGAATAGGCGTTAAAAACCGAATCCCAACTTAATAGCGTATTTTAAAGTATGGGTACAAAAAAGAACCTAAAACAATGAAATTTTTAAAAAAAGATAACAAGGTACAAGAAGCTGAAATGTCTTTTTTTGACCACTTAGATGTGCTACGTGGCCATCTTGTACGTTCGGCTATTGTAATTATGTTACTAACCTGCGTATGCTTTTACTACTACGATTATTTGTTTGATGTAATAATTATGGGCCCAAAACGCCCAGATTTTTGGACTTATCAAATGATGTGCAAAATAGGCCAATATTTTGATATGGGTCCGGGGTTTTGCATCACCTCAATTCCGGGTAAAATCATTAATACAGAAATGGCGGGTCAATTTACCTTACAAATCAATTCAGCTTTATTGGTAGGAATTGTTTTAGGTTTCCCGTATTTATTATGGGAAGTGTGGCGTTTTATCAAACCTGCCTTGTTGGAGAGAGAAAGAAAATCTGCAAGTGGTTTTGTTTTCTTCGCCAGCTTATTGTTTATAATGGGGATTTTATTTGGTTATTATATCATTGCGCCCCTATCGGTAAATTTTTTAACCAATTACAAAATAAGCGATATCATAGAAAATACCATTACCATAGATTCTTATTTGTCTTCGGTGGCAACCCTAACATTGGGAACTGGTATTGTTTTTGAGTTACCAGTAATTATTTTTATACTTTCCAAATTGGGCATAATGACTCCTCAATTTATGAAAGCACAAAGACGATATGCGGTAGTCATTATATTTATCATTGCAGCAATTGTAACACCAACGCCAGATATCTTAACCATGCTAACTGTAAGTTTACCTTTGTTTTTGTTGTATGAGGTAAGTATTTGGGTATCCGGTATAGTTTACAGAAAAAAGCAGGCTGCCGAAAAAACATTTTTTGCCAACTAAACTTTACTTATATGGTAGTAATTTCTGATTTAAAAATCGCTATAGGTTCAGATCATGCAGGGTTTCAATATAAAGAACAGCTTTTAACATTCTTGTCTGACTGTAAGGATATTAAGGATTTTGGCACTTATTCTCCAGATTCTGTAGATTATCCAGACTTTGCGCATCCCGTGGCAACGGCCGTAGAAAACAAGGAATTTGACTTTGGAATATTAGTTTGTGGTAGCGCTAACGGTGTGGGAATAACAGCTAACAAGCACCAAGGTATTAGAGCAGCCATTTGCTGGGATTTGGAACTGGCATCGCTTGCACGTTTGCACAACAACGCCAATATCGTTTGTATACCAGCAAGATTCATCACCCTTGATTTGGCTAAATCAATCGTTGAAATATTTCTGACCACAACTTTTGAGGCCGGAAGGCACGCTACTCGCGTGAACAAAATATCATGTTAAAAAATAAAACCTTTATTGTTCGATGAACAGCTTGGCAGAAGATTTTCAGGAAGTAACCGGCAGTAAAGCTTTTGATTTAGACCATCGTAAAATCATCAATAACAACATTGGCAAGTACGATGTTGCCGTAAAACGTGGCTTATCGAGAATTGCAAACCTCGAACATTTAAAAAAGAAAGCCCACGTTATCAAATGGAAGGTAATGGAGAACTTGGACAAATTATTGCCCGAGTTTGAAGCCAACTTTCAGAAACGCGGTGGCAAGGTTATTTGGGCAAATGATGCAGAAGAAGCCAACCGAGAAATTTTGGAAATTCTTAAGAGAGCGAATGCAAAATCGGTTATCAAGTCAAAATCTATGGTTACCGAAGAAATACACCTCAATGAATTTCTCGAATCTAATCACATAGAGTCCCTAGAATCTGACCTCGGCGAATACATTGTGCAATTGTTGGGACAAAAACCCTATCATATTGTAACACCGGCTATGCATCTGAGCAAGGAAGACATTGCCAAACTCTTTCACGAAAAATTTAATACGCCCATAGATGCAACGCCGCAGCAACTCACTTTAAAAGCAAGGGAATTATTGCGTGATAAATACCTCAGTGCTGATGTTGGCATAACTGGCGGCAATTTTTTAATTGCAGATACTGGTGGTATTTGCATTACCGAAAACGAAGGCAATGCCCGATTGACCACTACTTTTCCAAAAATTCATATTGCTATTGTTGGTATAGAAAAAATTATTCCTTCAATGGCCGATCTTGACCTTTTTTGGCCCATGCTTTCTACCCATGGTACTGGGCAAAACTTAACCGTTTACAATAGTATTATGAGTGGCCCAAGACAAGCCCACGAAACCGATGGACCGGAAGAAATGTACGTTATATTATTAGATAACGGTCGTACGGAATTATTGGCACAGAAAGATCAGCGACAAGGTTTGTACTGTATCCGTTGTGGCGCGTGTTTAAATGCTTGCCCTATTTATAAAAATATTGGTGGCCATAGTTATGACACTACTTATAGTGGCCCGATTGGTTCTATCATAACCCCGCATTTAAAGGGTATGGAAGATTTTAAACACTTGAGTCATGCATCCAGCTTATGTGGTAAATGTACCGAGGTTTGCCCTGTAAAAATTGATATCCACAAGATGCTGTTGTTAAACCGGCGAGATGCAGTAAAAGGAAATTACGTTACTAAAGCTGAGAAACAAGGATGGTATTTTGCATCCAAAGCTTTAAACAGCAGGAAATTAATGGATTATTTTAGTGGCAAAACAAAAAACTTCTTTCTCAAATTTCTATTTAAAAACACTTGGGGGAAAAATAGAGAATTACCAAAAGTAGCAGACAAATCCTATAGTAAAATGTGGAAAGAGGAGCATAAAAGCTCATGATTTGATTGAGTGTAAACACAATTGGAGGTTGAGCGGAGTCAAAACCGGTTTCGACTCCGCTCAACCTCTGAAAAAACCTAATTTTTAACGTTTTTAAATGCGTTCCATCCCTGAGCTTTTAGCTCATGCACATTACCGCCTTTGGTAATTAAATAATTTCCGGCACTTTCTTCTGTTATGTACCCGATTACTGTAATATCCACATCGTGTTTTAAACGTTCGTAATCCGCTTGTTTGATGGTAAAGAGCAATTCGTAATCCTCGCCGCCATTGAGGGCGCAAACCGTTGGATCCAAGCCAAACTCTCTGGCCATCTCTGTAGTTTGTGGGTCTATGGGGATTTTTTCTTCATAAAGTTTACAGCCTTTTTTAGATTGCTTGGTAATGTGCAAAATTTCTGAAGCCAAACCATCAGAAACATCTATCATGGAAGTTGGTTTAATTTCCATCTTTTTCAACAAGTCTATGATATCCAAGCGGGCTTCAGGTTTTAACTGTCTTTCTACGATATAATCTTTGCCTTCCAAATCGGGTTGTATGTTTGGGTTGGCCAAAAAAACTTGTTTTTCGCGTTCCAATAATTGTAAGCCCACGTACGCTCCGCCTAAATCTCCAGACACGCATAATAAGTCGCCTTCCTCGGCTCCATTTCTGTAAGTAATGTCATTGGGCTCGGCATAACCAATACTGGTAACGCTGATGACTAAACCTTGTTTAGAAGAAGTGGTATCCCCACCAATCAAATCAATATTATATTTTTCACAAGCCAGCAACATTCCACTATACAATTCTTCAATGGCTTCTAAAGGAAATTTGCTAGAAAAACCCAAGGAAACGGTAACCTGTTCTGCTATTCCGTTCATGGCATAAATGTCACTCAGGTTTACTTGTATAGCTTTGTATCCCAAATGTTTAAGGGGCGTAAATGCTAAATCGAAATGTATGCCTTCCAACAATAAATCCGTTGAAACTAAAATTTTCTTACCCAATGCATCTATTACGGCTGCATCATCGCCAACACCTTTTTGGGTATGCTTACTATTTAAATTTATATGTTGGGTAAGGTGGTTGATCAAACCAAATTCGCCTAAGTCTGCTATTTCTGTGGTGTTGGTGTTTTCGAACATGTTATTTAATATTTATGCAAAAATAGCGAAATGAATTTAGAAGGTATAGTTGATAAAATTAAACCAAAAAGCCTCGCAATATGCGAGGCTTTAAACTTTTTATAGTCAAATTCTTTACTCTATAATGATTTTTGTTTGATGTTGATTAGAGATATTGAGTAAGTAAATTCCTTTTGAAAGAGATTTATTGATTTTATAACTTGCTCCTTCATTTTCAAAAAATATGAAATCGCTAACTAACTTTTTACCGGTTAAATCATAAATTTCTAACTGTTGTTTTCCGGTTAGCGTTGTGTTTGTAAAATGGATAATTCCATTAACTACAGGGTTAGGGAAAATTGTTAAACTTTCTTCTTTTAGAGTTTTAACCTTAACAGTCCTGATTCCTAATTCCTCTGTTTTACCATTTACATCTGTTTGGGTAAGTTTATAATAACTAGTTCCTTCATAAGGCGAAAAATCTACAGTTTGGTAAGAAGAGCCTGTATTTCCTTTAGATTTTACAGTGCTTAATTGTACAAAGGTTTTACCGTCCTTACTTTTAGAAATCGTAAAATAATTGTTCTCTTTTTCTGAAGCTGTTTGCCACGATAATTCAACTAATTGTTGGCTTTTGGTAGCTGCTTCATAAGATGTAAGTTGAACGGGTAAAGAGTTTGAAGAAAGTTTTTTTGCAAAAAAACTGAAATCGGAATTATATACTATAGCGAATTCATTATTAATAAATCCTATATATTCTATCTGTGTAATAGGGCCAGCAGAAAAGCCCGCCTTACCTACTAGCTCCCAATCTTTACCACTAGCGTTTAATCTTA
>ENA-OFCE01000853-OFCE01000853.1-metagenomes-genome-assembly--contig:-NODE-853-length-17824-cov-4.131634_pt1 | contig 17824 bp, 10 predicted proteins | sample MGYA00153388_OFCE01 | MGnify analysis MGYA00153388
GGCAAGGCTCAAGAATTGCGGCGATTCGCGCTGGCTCGCATCCACCTGCGGGCGCGCTGCCGCTTACATTGACAGCATGACGGAATTCGAAGCGCGCCAGGTGCTGTTGCTTCAGGCCCATGAAGAGGGTGGCCCGAGTGCCGCATGGAGCGTGGAAGACCGCGCCTGGGCGACCCGTCAGGCGGCAGCCACCGTGGGCGAGCGCGCACCGCCGGAGCGTTTCGTGGTGGCGCGCGCCGTGATGGCGATGCAGCGGTTGTTGCCGCGCGTGCCGGCCGCGCAGCGCTGGCTGGCACGCCGCGGCTGGCATCCCGTGTGGGTGCTGCTGGCGGCATTGATCGGCGCCGCGGCGGGCCTCGCCGCCGATCAGCTCGGGCCGCCGCAGCGGGTCAACCTGCTGGCACCGGCAGTGTGGGCGGTGGTGGGCTGGAACGTGCTGGTCTACATCGCGCTGTGCATGCCGCGGCCGCCGCCGGGCGACCGGCGCGCACTCGGGCGCTGGGGTTTAGGCACCGGCGACGATGCGCCGGGCGCGGCCTTCGGTGCGCTGTGGTCGCGCCATGCGTCGGGTTTGCAACTCGAGCGCTGGGCGCTGGTGCTGCACACCGCAGCCGCTGCGCTGGCGCTCGGTCTGATCGCCGGTCTGTATCTGCGCGGCTTGGTGCTGGACTACCGCGCGGGGTGGCAAAGCACCTTCCTCGAGGCACCCGCGGTGCAGGCTGCGCTCGACTTCCTGCTGGCGCCGGCGTCGTTCATCACCGCCATTTCAGTGCCTGACGTGACGCCGCTGCGCGTGGCGTCCGGCGCGGCGGCCACCGCCACGGCGGCGCCGTGGATCCACCTTTACGCGGCGACGCTCGCGCTGTTCGTCGTGTTGCCGCGCGCCGCGCTGGCGGCCCGGGCGGGCTGGCGCGCCCGACGCCTGGCACGGCATTTCCCGCTGCCGCTGGATGCGCCGTATTTCGAGGACCTGCATCCGCTGATGCGCCCCGGCCTGCCGCGCGCCGTGCGGCTGCTGTGGGTCTCGTCGGTGCCGGTCGTGAACGTGCTGGGGCAGCGCATCGAAGCGCTCGCCGCGCCGCTGACGCTGCTGCACAGCGCCGAAGGCGACGAACTGCAATTGCAGCCCGTTCCGTCACAGGCCGAAAGTTCGTCGCGCGCGGTGGTGCCGGTGCCCGCGCCGCGCGGCTGGTGGGCGCGCTGGCTCGACCCCGGCGCCGTGCCCGACCCCTGGCTGCCGGCGCTGCGCGAGCAGACCGATGCCGTGCTGCTCGTCACCACCCCCGAGGCGTCGCGCCCGCCGTGGCTGGCATCGTTGGGCCGTCCCGTCACGGTGCTGCTCGACGTGCCGGCAGAAGCCCCTGTCGAAGCGCCGATGCTCGGCCTGCACGCGCTGGCCGAGGGCTGGCTGCCCGACGGACGGCTGATGGCGGCACTGTGCACGGCCCTGCAAGGCGACCCGCGCATGCGGCGCCTCGCAGCCGCCTGGCAGGCCCGCCAGCAGCAACGTTTTGACAGCGTGGTGGCCGAGATCGCGCGCACGCTCGGCGTCGTCGCCAGCGATCGCGAGGCGGTGCCCGACGACGGCGTGATGGGCGCCCGCCGCGCCGATGCCGACGCGGCACGCCAGCGGCTGGTCGAGCGGCTCGACGCCGAACTGCAGGCGCATGCGGTGCGCTTGGCCTTGGTGGTCGGTCAGCCGCCGCCGGCCGACGACGCCGACCATGCCGTGCCCGCCGCGACCGCAGCGCTGCGCCAGCGTGTCGGCGAAGGGCGCGTGGCACTCGTCGGCGGCGTGCTCAGCGGTGCGCTGGTCGGGCTGAAGGCCGACCTGCTCAGTGGCGGGCTGACGATGGGTGCCGGGGCGCTGGCCGGTGGATTGATCGGTGCGCTGGGCGCAGCCGGCGCAGCGCGCGGGCTCAACGTGGTGCGCGGCACCGACCGCAGTTTCGTGGTCTGGAACGAGGAGGCGCTGTGGCCCGTCACCGAGGCATTGCTGCTGCGCTTTCTGGTGCTCGAGCACGCCCTGCCGGCGGGTGTCGCCGAGCAGCAGCTGGCGCCTGCGCTGGCCGCGCACCGCGCGACGCTGGCCACCTTGTGGCGCACGCGTCAGGGGCGCTTCGACAACACGGGTGATGCCGACCAACTCGGTCAATCGCTGCGCCAGCCGCTGGGCGACGTGTTGCGCGACGCGCTCGGTGCGCAGCCGGAAACGCTGCTGGCCCCATCTGCGGCCGTGCCTGTTACCGCATCACGCTGACCCGCCACGGCCGGGCGGTGGTGGCCCGGCCGCCGCGTGCATGCTGCAAAGTGCTTGTGCGCCGGCCAGGCGGAAGGACGTTTCCGACGCACGGCCTGTCACGTTTTCACTCGGTCGCGCCCGGGTTGACGGTGTAACAATGAAAAATATGTCGGCGCCCACACATCGAGCGGTCCAGCGGAACTCGTCACGATGACCAGCACCGACCCGAAGCCGGATTCCACCGGCCCGCGGCATCGCGATGCCGGTGTGACCTCGGGCGTGCCGCACGGCTCGGCGCCCGACGACCGCGAGTTGTGGTTTCGGCTGGCGCTGCAAGCGGGCGATCTGGCGCTGTGGGACTGGAACCTGCAGACTGGCAGCCTGTCGGCGGATCAGCGTTGGCTTGCCATGCTGGGCCTCGAATCGCTGGGCGAGGCCGCGACGATGGAGCGGTGGTATTTGCAGGTGCTGGCCGAAGACCGGCCGAGTCTGTTGCAGTGGGCCGAAGCGCTGATCCAGGTCGCAGCCGCGCCGGTCGGCCCGATCGAGATTCGGGCCCGCCACAGCGACGGCCGGGTGGTCTGGATACGCCAGACGGGCGCGGTGGCGGCCCGCGCCGCTGATGGCACTGCATTGCGCGTGGTCGGCACGCACCAGGACATCACGCTCGGCAAGTTGACCGAGCAGCGTTTGCGCGCCAGTGAAGATCGCCTTGCGCCGATGCCGCCGGCCGGCGATGCCGTCCTGACCATCGGCGCCGTCCCACGCCGCCGCGTGACAGACAGGCAGGCGCAGGAATCTGTCGCTGGCAGCGAATTGCTCGAGCTGATCGGCGAGATGGCGCAGGTGGGTGGATGGGAACTCGATCTGCGCACCATGCAGCCGCTGTGGTCGCGCGAGACCTGCCGCATCCACGAAGTCGATTCGTTCGTGACGCCGGGGCTCGACGAAGCGATCCACTTCTACACGCCCGAATCGCTGCCGCAAATCCAGGCTGCGCTGAAAGCGGCGATGGAACACGGCACGCCCTGGGACCTGGAGCTGCCGCTGCGCACCGCCAAGGGCCGGTCGATCTGGGTGCGCACGCAAGCCGTCGTCGTGACGGAAGACGGCCAGGTGACGAAGCTGCGTGGCGCGTTTCACGACATCACGCGGCGCAAGGTCGCCGAGATAGCGCTGCGCGCCAGCGAGGTGCGCTACCGTGAATTGTTCGACGGCAATCCGCAGGCAATGTGGGTCTACGACGAACAGACGCTGGCCTTTCTGGCGGTCAACGAGTCGGCGATTTCGCGCTACGGCTACAGCCGCGAGGAATTCCTGCGCCTGACCCTGCTGGACATCCGGCCGCCGGCCGAGGCACCACGGTTGCTGGCGCAACTGAGTCGGAAAGGCGAAGGGCTCAGCCAGTCGGGCATCTGGACGCACCGGCGCAACGACGGCAGTTTGCTGCGGGTCGAGATCAGCAGCCATCCGGTCCAGTTCAACGATGCGAAGGCGCGGCTGACGCTGGCCGTCGACGTGACCGATCGCGAACTCGTCGAGGCCGACAAGAACCGGCTCGCGGAGGAACTCGAAAGGCACCGCGACCACCTCGAAGAGATGGTGCAGCAGCGCACCGCAGAGCTCGCCGAGGCGCAGTTGCAGGCCGAGGCCGCGAACCGCGCCAAGAGCAGCTTCCTGGCCAACATGAGCCATGAAATCCGCACCCCGATGAACGCCATCATCGGTCTGAACCACCTGCTGCGGCGCGACGGTGCAACGCCGCTGCAAGTGCACCGCCTGGACATGATCGACGATGCGAGCCAGCACCTGCTGGCGGTCATCAACGACGTGCTCGACCTGTCCAAGATCGAGGCCGGGCGGGTCCAGCTCGAGACCGCCGATTTCGAGTTGGCCGGGCTGTTCCAGCAGGTGCGCACGCTGATCGCGGCGCCGGCCGCCGAGAAGGGCCTGAGCGTGCAGATCGACGTGGCCGACGTGCCGGCGCGCCTGCGCGGCGACCCGACGCGGTTGCGGCAGGCGCTGCTGAATTACGCCGGCAACGCCGTCAAGTTCACCGAGCACGGCTCGGTGACGCTGCGCGCCCGGTTGCTGCAGCAGCGCGGCGAGGAGTTGCTGATGCGCTTCTCGGTCGAAGACACCGGCGCCGGCATCGCTGCCGAACCGCTGGCGCGGCTGTTCCAGGTGTTCGAGCAGGCCGATTCGTCGACCACCCGCAAGCACGGCGGCACCGGCCTGGGGCTGGCGATCAGCCGCCGGCTGGCGCAGCTGATGGGTGGCGAGGCGGGCGCCGACAGCGCACCCGGACGCGGCAGCCATTTCTGGTTCACGGCCTGGCTGCGTCGCGGCTTCGTGCCGGCGATGCCGACCGGTGCAGCGCCGACCGGGTTGGCCGACGACGCGGCGACCGGCGAGGCCCGGCTGCGCGCGCGCCATGGTGGAGCGCGCATCCTGCTGGCCGAAGACAACGAGATCAGTCGCGAAATCGCGCTCGTGATGCTGCAGCGCGCCGGGCTGACGGTCGATACCGCCGTCAATGGCCTCGACGCGCTGCAGCAGGCCACGCAAGTGCCCTTCGACCTGGTGCTGATGGACATGCAGATGCCCGACATGGACGGCCTGGAGGCCACGCGCGCGATCCGCCGGTTGCCCGGGCGGGCAGACACGCCGATCCTGGCGTTGACCGCCAATGCGTTCGACGAAGACCGGCGGGCCTGCATCGAGGCCGGCATGAACGACTTCATCACCAAGCCGATGAATCTGGCCATGCTGTACGGCCGGCTGCTGCACTGGCTCGACGCCGCCACCGCCGCCGCTGGTGCGGCGCCACCTGCGCCACCTGCCACCTGATCGCTGCCGCCTGATCAGCGGCCAGCGAGCCGGCCAGGGCACGCAGTTGTGCGGTTCAGACCGCCACCGGCGCCTTGATCGCCGGATGGTGCAGGTAGTCGAGCCACTCGAAGTCTTCGCAGTCGTAATCGAAGATCGATGCCGGCCGGCGCTTGATCGAGAGCAGCGGATATGGGTGCGGTGCGCGTGAGAGCTGCAGCTCGACCTGCTCGTGGTGGTTGTTGTAGATGTGGCAGTCGCCACCGGTCCAGACGAAGTCGCCCACATCGAGGTCGCACTGCTGCGCCAGCATGTGCGTCAGCAGCGCATAGCTGGCGATGTTGAACGGCACGCCCAGGAAGATGTCGGCGCTGCGCTGGTACAGCTGGCAGCTGAGCCGGCCCCGGGCCGACGGCGAATCGGCGGGCGCCACGTAGAACTGGAACAACGCGTGACACGGCATCAGCGCCATCCGGGGCAGCTCGGCCACGTTCCACGCGCTGACGATGATGCGGCGCGAATCGGGGTTGGTCTTGAGCTGCCGGACGACCTCGGCGATCTGGTCGATGTGGCCACCGTCGGGCGTCGGCCAGTTGCGCCACTGCACGCCGTAGACCGGGCCGAGGTCGCCATCGGGCGCGGCCCATTCGTTCCAGATCGTCACGCCACGCTCTTGCAGCCAGCGCGCATTGCGGTCGCCGCGCAAGAACCACAGCAGTTCGAGCACGATCGACTTGAGGTGCACCTTCTTGGTCGTCACCAGCGGAAAGCCTTCGTTCAGGTCGAAACGCATCTGGTGGCCGAACACGCTGGTGGTGCCGGTGCCGGTGCGGTCGGCCTTGTGCACGCCGTGCGTGTGCACGTGGCGCATGAAGTCCTCGTACTGGCTGCGCACGGGGCGGGACGCGGTCACTCAGGCTTCTCCGAAGGTGGGTGCCGGCGCGCGGGCGATTGCGCGCGGGACGGGTGGCTCGGGCGGCGCGACCTGGTCGAACTGCATCGCGGCCAGGCGTGCATAAAGGCCGCCGCGCGCCACCAGCTCGGCGTGCGTGCCGCTGTCGACGATCTCGCCGGCTTCCATCACAACGATGCGGTCGGCCCGCTGCACCGTGGCCAGCCGGTGCGCGATGACCAGCGTGGTGCGGTTTTGCATGGCCGATTCGAGGGCGGCCTGCACCATGCGCTCGCTCTCGGCGTCGAGCGCGCTGGTGGCTTCGTCGAGCAGCAGCAGCGGCGGGTTTTTCAAGATCGCGCGGGCGATGCTGATGCGCTGCCGCTGGCCACCCGACAGACGCACGCCGCGTTCGCCGAGGAAGGTGCGGTAACCGTCGGGCAGCGCGACGATGAACTCGTGCGCGAATGCGGCTTTGGCCGCCGCCAGCACTTCGTCGTCGCTGGCCTGCGGCCGGCCGTAGCGGATGTTTTCCATCGCATCGGCCGAAAACACGACGCTGTCTTGCGGCACGATGCCGATGCGCTCGCGCAGCGCGTGCAGCGTGACCTGCTGCACCGGCACGCCGTCGAGCAGCACCTGGCCCTGCGCCACGTCGTAGAAGCGCAGCAGCAGCTGGAACACCGTGCTCTTGCCGGCGCCGCTGGGACCGACCAGCGCCACGGTTTCGCCGGGCTGCACGCGCAGGTCGAAATGCGCCAGCGCGGCCGTTTTCGGGCGCGACGGGTAGTGGAACGAGACGTCGCGCAACTCGAGCGCCGAGCCGCCGCGCGTGGCCGCCAGCGCCACCGGTTGCGCCGGCGAGGCGATCGGCGAATCGGTGGCCAGCAGCTCCATCAGGCGCTCGGTGGCGCCGGCCGCACGCAGCAGGTCGCCGTAGACCTCGGCCAGCACCGCCACGCCGCTGACGAGGATGACCACGTAGACGACGGTCTGACCCAGGTGCCCGGCGCTGATCTGCCCGGCGATCACGGCCTGCGTGCCCTGGTAGAGGCCCCACAGCAGCGCGCCGAAGGTGGCCGTGATGATGAAGCCGACCAGCACGGAACGCATCAGCGTGCGCTTGACGGCGGTGCCGAAGGCATTGGCTGTGGACACGTCGAAGCGCTGCGCCTCGCGCTGTTCGCCGTTGTAGCTTTGCACCACCGGGATGGCGTTGAGCACCTCGGCGGCGATCGCGCTCGAATCGGCCACGCGGTCCTGGCTGGCGCGGCTGAGCTTGCGGATGCGCCGGCCGAAATAGATCGACGGCAGCACCACCAGCACCAGGATGCCCAGCACCTGCGTCATCACGACCGGGTTGGTGATGATCAGCATCGTCATCGCGCCGATGCCCATCAAGGTGTTGCGCAGCCCCATGCTCAGGCTCGAGCCGACCACCGTCTGCACCAGCGTGGTGTCGGTGGTCAGGCGCGACAGCACCTCGCCGGTCTGCGTGGTCTCGAAAAACTGCGGGCTTTGCTTGATCACGTGCGCGTAGACCGCGTTGCGCAGGTCGGCCGTGACGCGCTCGCCGAGCCACGTGACCATGTAGAAGCGCAGCGCCGAGAACAGGCCGAGCGCGGCGCCGACCGCGAACAGGCCGAAGAAGTGGCCGCGCAATGCCATCACGCGCTGGCCGGGGTCGGTGGCCACGAGGCCCTGGTCGATCAACGATTTCAACGCGATCGGAAACAGCAAGGTGCTGACCGCCGCCATCCCGAGAAAAACGGCCGCCCACGCGATGCGGCCGCGGTACGGGCGCAGGAACGGCAGCAGCCCGCTGAGCGAGCGGACGTTCTTTGCAGGCGCGGGCGCGACCGCCGGAGCGGGCAGGGTGGCGGTGGTCATGCGGGCAGTCTAAGGGTTGCCCGCATGAACGATGCGTCGGGTGCGGCACGCTGTCACCACCGCTGGCCGGTCGCGGTAAGAGCCAACTTCAACCGGCGTCGAACCCGCTGTCCGTGCCACTGGCACGGTGCCGTGGGCCGAGCGTCAATCGGCGTCGAACCCGCTGCCACTGTCGCTGGCCAGGCGCCGTGGGGCGACCGTCAGCCCGCGTCGAACGTGCTTTCGCAGCGTGTCCAGGCGCCGTTGGCTGCGCTCGAGCGCACCACCGCGTCGACGAAGCGCACGCCCAGCAGGCCATCGAGCGAATTCGGAAAATGCAGCGCCAGCGGGTCGGCGGCACGGCCGCTGCGGCGCGCCGCGATCGCTTCGGCGGCATCCGAATAGAGGTTCGCGAAGCCCTCGTGAAAACCTTCGGGGTGACCCGCCACGATGCGCGACGAACGCGCCGCCAGCGGCAAGGTGCCCGGCCCGTTCGGCGTGCGCACCTGCGCCGGTGCGCCCAGCGGCTTGAAGCCGAGCTGCTGCGGGCATTCCTGCTCCCATTCCAGGCTGCCGAGCGCACCGCTGACGCGCATGCGCAGGCAGTTCTCGACGCCCGCTGCCGCCTGCGTCACCCAGAAACTGCCGCGCGCGCCGCCTTCGAATCGCAGCATCGCGCCGGCATGGTCGTCGACCGCACGGCCGGGCACGATGGTGCCGATCTCGGCGGCCACCTCGCTCACCTCGAGGCCGCTGACGAAGCGCAGCAGGTTGTGCGCGTGCGTGCCGATGTCGCCCATCACCAGCGACGGCCCGCCGCGCTGCGGGTCGTCGCGCCAGGCCGGCGGCTGGCCGGGCCGCGCTTCGGCGAGCACGGCGCGCCCGCCCTGCACGTATTCGACCTGCAGCAGGCGGATCGCGCCGAGCTGCCCGTCCTGCACCATGGCGCGTGCCTGGCGCACCATCGGATAGCCGGTGTAGTTGTGCGTCAGGCAAAACAGGCGGCCGCTTTCCAGCACGGCGCGGTGCAACTGCTCGGCCTCGGCCACGGTGTTGGTCATCGGCTTGTCGCAGATGACGTCGAAGCCCTGCGCCAGCGCGGCCGTGGCCAGCGCGGCGTGGCTGTCGTTGGGCGTCATGATGGCCACCACGTCGGCACCGTCCGGCCGCGCGGCTTCGGCCGCGATCAGGCGCATGGCGTCGGCATGCACACGGTTGGGCGCGATGCCGATCTCCAGGCCCGCCGCCACGGCACGCGCCGGGTCGCTCGACAGCGCAGCGGCCACCAGTTCATAGCGGTCGTCGAGCCGCGCGGCCTGCCGGTGCATCGCGCCGATGAACGAGCCGGGGCCGCCGCCGATCACCGCCAGTCGCAGGCGCCGGCCGAGCATCGAGATCACGGGGTTGAGGGACATGGTGGTGCGCCTACTTGTTCTTGTTGTAGACGTCGACGCAGACCGCGGCGAGCAGCACCAGGCCCTTGATGACCTGCTGATAGTCGATGCCGATGCCCATGATCGACATGCCGTTGTTCATCACGCCCATGATGAAGGCGCCGATCACGGCACCCAGCACCTTGCCGACGCCACCCGACGCCGAGGCGCCGCCGATGAAGCAGGCGGCGATCACGTCGAGCTCGAAGCCGAGGCCGGCCTTCGGCGTGGCGGTGTTCAGGCGCGCGGCGAAGATCAGCCCGGCCAGCGCCGCCAGCACGCCCATGTTGATGAAGGTGTAGAACGTGACGCGCTCGGTCTTGATGCCCGACAGCCGCGCCGCCTTCTCGTTGCCGCCCAGCGCGTAGACGCGCCGGCCGATGGTGGTGCGCGTGGTGATGAAGTCGTACAGCAGCATCAGCACCAGCATCACGATCAGCACGTTCGGCAGGCCCTTGTAGGAAGACAGCAGGTAGCTGAACGCCCCGATCAACGCCGCGAACACGAGGTTCTTCAGCATGAAAAACACGGCCGGCTCGCTGTCCATGCCGTGCTTGATGCGATGCGCCCGGCCGCGCACCTTGACCACCAGCAGCGCGCAGGCCAGCACCAGGCCGAGGATCAGCGAGGTGACGCGCAGCGTCTCGCCTTTGAATGGGTCGGGAATGAAGCCGGTGCTGAGCAGCTGGAACTCTTCGGGGAACGGCCCGACCGACTGCCCCTGCAGCACCGCCAGCGCCAGGCCCTTGAAGACCAGCATGCCGGCCAGCGTGACGATGAACGACGGGATCTTGTAGAACGCGACCCAGTAACCCTGCGCCGCGCCGATCAGCCCGCCGACCGCCAGGCAGATGATCGCCGCCGGTATGAAATGCAGCTTGTATTCGACCATCAGCACCGCGGCGATGGCGCCGACAAAACCGCACACCGAGCCCACCGACAGATCGATGTGGCCGGCCACGATCACCAGCAGCATGCCCAGCGCCATGATGATGATGTAGCTGTTCTGCAGGATCAGGTTGGTCAGGTTGAGCGGCTGAAACAGCGTGCCGTTGGTCATCACCTGAAAGAACACCATGATCGCGACCAGCGAGATCAACATGCCGTAGTCGCGCAGGTTGCTCTTCCACAGGCCCGAGCGGCGGCCGGCGTTTTTCCGGGCCTGGTCCGGGTCGGTCGGCGTCGCGCTCAAAGGGGCGGTGGCGGTGTCGGCCATGTCAATGGTTTCCTGAAGTCACGATGGCACGCATGATCTTTTCCTGGCTGGCCTCGGCGGCCGTGAACTCGGCGATGAAGGCACCTTCGTGCAGCACGCAGATGCGGTCGCACATGCCCAGCAATTCGGGCATCTCGGAGGAGATCATCAGCACGCATTTGCCCTCGGCGGCCAGCTTGGCGATGATGGTGTAGATCTCGTATTTGGCGCCGACGTCGATGCCGCGCGTGGGCTCGTCGAGGATCAGCACTTCGGGGTCCGAGAACAGCCACTTGCTCAGCACCACCTTCTGCTGGTTGCCGCCCGACAGGTTGACCACCCGCTGGAACACGTCGGCGCAGCGCACGTTGAGCTTGCGGCGGTAGTCTTCGGCGACCCGGTACTCTTGCCCGGCGTCGATCACGCTGCGGCGCGACACGGCGCCGAGGTTGGCCAGCGTGGTGTTCCAGCTGATGGTTTCTTCCAACACCAAGCCGTAACCCTTGCGGTCTTCCGTCACATAGGCGATGCGCTGGGCGATCGCCTTCTCAATGGTGCTGACGTCGACCTCGCGGCCCTTCATCAGCACCTGTCCGCGGATGCCCTGGCCGTACGAGCGGCCGAAGATGCTCATTGCCAGCTCGGTGCGGCCGGCGCCCATCAGGCCGGCAATGCCGACGATCTCACCGCGCCGCACGCTCAGGTTCACGTCTTTGATGACGCGGCGGTCGGCGTGCAGCGCGTGCTGCACGTTCCAGTGGCGCACCTCGAACACGACATCGCCGATGTTCGGCGTGCGCCGCGGGTAGCGGTCGGCCATTTCGCGGCCGACCATGCTCTTGATGATGCGGTCTTCGCTGATCGTCTCGGCGTGGCAGTCGACGGTCTCGACCGACGCACCGTCGCGCAGGATCGTGATCGCGTCGGCCACCTTCGAGATCTCGTTGAGCTTGTGCGAAATCAGGATGCAAGCAATGCCTTGGCGCTTCAGCCCCAGCAACAGTTCGAGCAGCGCGTCGCTGTCGGTCTCGTTCAGGCTGGCGGTCGGCTCGTCGAGGATGAGCAGCTTGACCTGCTTCGACAGCGCCTTGGCGATCTCGATCAGCTGCTGCTTGCCCACGCCCAGGTCGGTGATCAGCGCGTCGGGCGATTCGTTCAAGCCGACCTTCTTCAGCAGCGCCTGCGTCTTGGCATACGACAGCGCCCAGTCGATCACGCCGCCGCGCGCCTGCTCGTTGCCGAGGAAGATGTTTTCGGTGATCGACAGCAGCGGCACCAGCGCCAACTCTTGGTGAATGATGATGATGCCGAGGTGTTCGCTGTCGGGAATGCCGGAGAAGCGGCACTGCTGGCCCTGGAAGCGGATCTCGCCCTCGTAGCTGCCGTGCGGGTAGACGCCGCTCAGCACCTTCATCAAGGTCGACTTGCCAGCGCCGTTTTCACCGACGATCGCGTGGATCTGCCCGGCCTGCACCGTCAGGTTGACGTCGTCGAGTGCTTTCACGCCGTGAAACGCCTTCGTCATCCCCCGCATTTCGAGTATCGGCGCGTCGCTCACTGGAGTACCTTCGTGCTGCGCACTCCGGTATTCGCCTTTCGGGCGGCCGTGCAGGCTCATGTCACCTCGTTGCTGATCGTGGTCAGAAATGGACACAGGCCCGGCGCGCGTGCGGCCAGGCCTGTGGGGTTCAACCAATGAAGCGACTTACTTCAGCTGGTCTTCGGTGTAGTAGCCGCTGCCCACCAGCACCTGCTTGTAGTTCGACAGGTCGACGCTGACCGGCTTGAGCAGGTATGACGGAACGACCTTGACCTTGTTGTTGTAGGTCTTGGTGTCGTTGATCTCGACCTTCTTGCCGCTGAGCATCGAGTCCACCATCGCGGCGGTGACCTTGGCCAGTTCACGCGTGTCCTTGAAGATCGTAGACGCCTGTTCCTTGCGGATCATCGACTTGACGGTCGGGATTTCGGCGTCCTGCCCGGTCACGATCGGGTAGGGCTGGCTGGCGCTGCCGTAGCCGACGCCCTTCAGCGAAGACAGGATGCCGATGCTCAGGCCGTCGTAGGGCGACAGCACCGCGTCGACGCGGGCCTTGCCGTAGTAGGCGCTCAGCAGGTTGTCCATGCGGGCCTGCGCCACGGCGCCGTCCCAGCGCAGGGTCGAGACCTTGTTCATGCCGGTCTGCTTGCTCTGCACCACCAGCTTGCCCTTGTCGATGTACGGCTGCAGCACCGACATCGCGCCGTCGTAGAAGAAGAAGGCGTTGTTGTCGTCGGCCGAGCCGCCGAACAGTTCGACGTTGAACGGGCCCTTGCCGTCCTTCAGGCCGAGCGCCTTTTCGATGTACTGCGCCTGCAGCACGCCGACCTGGAAGTTGTCGAACGTGGCGTAGTAATCGACGTTCTTGCTGCCGACGATCAGGCGGTCGTAGGCGATGACCTTGATGCCTTTGTCGGCGGCCTTTTGCAGTGCGTTCGACAGCGTGGTGCCGTCGATGGCGGCAATCACCAGGACCTTGACACCCTTGGTGATCATGTTCTCGACCTGCGCGAGCTGGTTCGGGATGTCGTCGTCGGCGTATTGCAGGTCGGCCTTGTAGCCCTTGTCGGCCAGGCTCTTGACCATGCTGTTGCCGTCGGCGATCCAGCGTGCCGAGGTCTTGGTCGGCATCGACACGCCGACCGTGCCCTTGTCCTGCGCCATCGCCTGCGGCAGCAACGCCACCATGCCCAGCGTCACGGCGGCGAGCATTGTTTTGAATGTCTTCATCGGGTCTCCTGTTTTCAGTTTTCGAATGCGTGTTTGCGCGGTTGCGATGCTATGCAGTTGCGAGATACGCCACCAATAAATATTGACGCACGATCCATATAGGATTCGACATCCCTACAAACCCGCCCATGCCCGAATCCAACCACTGGTTTATCCGCGGTCGTCTCAAGACGCGCCAGTTGCTGCTGCTGGTCACGCTCGACGACGAAGGCAACATCCACCGTGCGGCGCAGTTGCTCAACATGACGCAGCCGGCCGCCTCGAAGCTGCTCAAAGACCTCGAGGACGCGCTCGACGTGCCGCTGTTCGACCGGCTGCCGCGCGGCATGCGGCCCACCTGGTACGGCGAGACGATGATTCGCCACGCCCGCGTCGCGCTGGCCAGCCTGAACCAGGCGCACGACGAGATGCAGGCGCTCAAGTCGGGCCGCCAGGGGCAGGTCAACCTGGGCGCGATCACCTCGCCCGGGCTGATGCTGTTGCCGCCGGCCGTGGCGCTGGTGAAAGCTGAACACCCGAGCCTGCGCGTGTCGCTGCAGATCGAGACCAGCGATGTGCTGATGGACCGGCTGGGCCACGGCAAGCTCGACATCGTGGTCGCGCGGCTGTTCGCGCAGCACGACAAGCGCGAGTTGCGCTACGAGGTGATCAGCGAAGAAACCGTGTGCGCTATCACGCGGCCCGGCCATCCGCTGTTGCGAGCTCCGGCGCTCGGCCTGGCCGATTTGAGCGGCGCCGGCTGGATCGTGCCGCCGGCCGGTAGCGTGCTGCGGCACCGTTTCGAACTCGCATTCCAGGAGCAGGGCGTGCCGGTGCCGGTTGACCTGACCGAGACGTCGGCGCTGTTGTTCGTCACCAAGATGCTGCAGCAAAGCGACATGGTGGCGGTGGTCTCGATCGACGTGGCGCGTTACTACGCGGCGCACGGCATCGTGGCGATGTTGCCGATCCAGTTGCCGTGGCGCATGGACGCTTTCGGCATCGTCACGCGCACCGACCGGCTGCTGTCGCCTGCCGCGCAACTGATGCTGCGGGCATTGAAGACCGCGGCTTTGGCGGTCTACGGGCACAGCGTCGACACGGTGGTGGCAGAGCCCGCCACGATCGATGGGTCAGTCATTGCAAAAACAGCATGACGGCAGGTGCAAACTCTATTCGGCAGTCATCGCGTCCGTTGTTAGCATCCGTCCCGCACCGACTGGGTGCCTGATTTTTTCGGAGCACTCAAGCCCATGGACACCAAGAAAAAGCCGCCGACGATGCGCAGCCAAGCCTGGTTCGGTCGCACCGACCGCGACGGTTTCGTGCACCGCAGCTGGATGAAGAACCAGGGCTATCCGCACGACCTGTTCGACGGTCGTCCGGTCATCGGCATCTGCAACACCTGGAGCGAGCTGACGCCTTGCAACGGACACTTCCGCGAGCTGGCCGAGTTCGTCAAGCGCGGCGTCTACGAAGCGGGCGGTTTTCCGCTCGAGTTCCCGGTGATGTCGCTCGGCGAGACGCTGCTGCGGCCGACTGCGATGCTGTTTCGCAACCTCGCCAGCATGGATGTCGAGGAATCGATCCGCGGCAACCCGATCGACGGCGTGGTGCTGTTGATGGGCTGCGACAAGACGACGCCCTCGCTGATGATGGGTGCTGCCAGTTGCGACCTGCCGACGATCGGGCTGTCGGGCGGGCCGATGCTGAACGGCAAATTCCGCGGCAAGGACATCGGCTCGGGCACGGGCGTCTGGCAGATGTCGGAAATGGTGCGCGCTGGCGAAATGAGTCAGGAAGACTTCACCGCCGCCGAGTCGTGCATGCACCGCTCGAAGGGTCACTGCATGACGATGGGCACGGCCTCGACGATGGCCAGCATGGTCGAGGCGCTGGGCATCTCGCTGCCCGAGAACGCGGCGATCCCGGCAGCCGACACGCGGCGCAACCGGCTGGCACAAATGAGCGGACGGCGCATCGTCGAGATGGTCAAGGAAGACCTGCGCATGTCGGCCATCCTGACCCGCGAGGCCTTCGAAAATGCGATCAAGACCTTGGCGGCGATCGGCGGTTCGACCAACGCCGTGATCCACCTGCTGGCCATCGCCGGCCGCATCGGTGTGAAGCTCGAACTCGACGACTTCGACCGGCTTGGCTCCGACCTGCCGTGCCTGCTCGACCTGCAGCCGTCGGGCAAGTACCTGATGGAGGATTTCTATTACGCAGGCGGCCTGCCGGCCGTGCTGCGTGAAATCGCACCGCACCTGCATGGCGCGGCGATGACCGCCAACGGCAAGACGATCGGCGAAAACATCGCCAACGCGCCCTGCCACAACCGCGAGGTCATCCGCACGCCGGAATCTCCATTCATGGAAGCCGCCGGCATCGCGGTGATTCGCGGCAACCTGGCACCCGACGGCGCCGTGATCAAGCCGTCGGCGGCCACCGCGAGCCTGCTGCAGCACCGCGGACGGGCGGTGGTGTTCGAGACGATCGAGGACTTCCACGCCCGCATCGACGACGACGCGCTCGACATCGACGAAACCTGCGTGATGGTGCTGAAGAACTGTGGCCCGAAGGGCTACCCGGGCATGGCCGAAGTCGGCAACATGCCGCTGCCACCGAAGGTGCTGAAGAAGGGCATCACCGACATGGTCCGCATTTCCGACGCCCGCATGAGCGGCACCGCCTACGGCACCGTGGTGCTGCACACCTCGCCCGAGGCGGCGGCCGGCGGCCCGCTGGCGCTGGTGCGCGACGGCGACATGATCGAGCTCGACGTGGCGGGGCGTCGCTTGCACCTGGAGGTGTCGGACGAAGAACTGGCACAGCGCCGCGCCGCATGGCAGAGCCCTGTGTTGCCGCAGCGCGGCTGGCAAAAGATCTACGTCGAGCATGTGCAGCAGGCCCACCTGGGCGCCGACCTCGACTTCCTGGTCGGTGCCAGCGGTGCCGGGGTGCCGCGCGATTCGCACTGAATGCAAGCTCGGTAAAGCGGTGAGCGAAGCGCGGCCGGGCCGTCCGAGGGCGCACGACGGCGTTCGCAGACATCGTGGGCGGGCGCCTCGACAACCGCTCGATGAGTGCGAGGCAGAACGGCGTTTCACCGAGTCCGAGTGCCAGGCGCGTTCGAGCCGGCGAGGCACTGCTTCCCAGGGCCCCCGGATCGGCCCGGTAGACGCGTCGATTCAGCCCTGGAAGATGCGCCTGCCGAAGCCGTCGTCGAACCGCTCGCTCTGGCGTTGTTTTCGAGTGCTCGCCGCTACAGCCGCAACGCCGCTGCGTAGCCGGTGAGTTCGAGGTAGCCGAGCCCGACGCGCCGGCCGGCGTCGTCGAGCAGCTCGCTCAGGCCCTCCCAGTAGATCGCGCCGGTGCTGTTGCGGCTGTCGAGTTCCTGGTCGTCCAGCAGTGCGCGCACCCGGTGGCGCCCGGCGGGCGTCTCGACCTGCCACTCGACCGGATAGACGGCGCGAGAGGCCGGGCTGGTCCAGCGCCTCAGCGGCGTGAAGCGAACCTCGTCGGCAGCGAAGTTGCGCACCGCCGTCGACCCCGCCGCCCGCAGGCTGCCGCCGGCGTGCAGGGTGCTGCCATCGGCGCGGCGCAGGCGAAAGACGGTCAGCGCGCCACCGTCGGCCAGGTTGATGCCGATCCAGTCCCAGCCGACTGCCTGCGCGTCGAGCAGCGAGTCGCTCCACTCGTGGTCCAGCCAGGCGCGGCCCTGCACGGTCTGGGCACGGCCGTCGACCGTCAGCGTGCCGGCCAGCGACAGCTGCGGCTGGCTGTAGTAGTGGCTGGCCTGTCCGGGCGACGGGCCTTTTTGTGAAAAGCCGGCCACGCCTTGCAACAGCACCGGCTGGGTGCTTTGCAGATTGAAATCGAAAATGAAGCCGGCCGTGTCGCTGGCCACCTGCGCCCGGTAGCGGCTTTGCTCTGGCATACCGCCGCGGTTGAGCCGCCAGCCGAGCAGTTGTGCATCGGTGTCGCCCCGCGTGGCGCCGGCCCGGCCCAGCCCGCTGCGGGCGATGCGCTGATCGTGGCGCAGCCGGCGCGCCGACAGGTCGGTCAGCGCTGCGTGCGCGAAGATCAGCTGGCCGGCGGCGAACGCACTCGGGTGGGCGGCGTCGACGGCGGTTTTCGAGCGGAAAAATGTGATCTGGAAGCCATGCGTGGGCGCGCTGTCGAGCGACGATGCCGCGGGCCGAATCGCTCCGGTCAAATACCACCATTCGATGCGCGCCTCGGGATGCGCGCCGAAATCGCGGGGAAAGTTCAGCTGGCGACCGGGCGACACGGAGGGCGCGGCATCGGCCGGCGGCGCGAGGCGGCCGGCATCGCCCGCGCTGCCGACGCTCGAGGCAGCACGCGGGCCCGGGCCCGCTATCTTGCGGGCTTCGCCCGAACCATCACCGGCAACAGCATCGCTCGATACCGCATCGGCCCCCGGGCTGATCGCCGTCAGGCCCGCCAGCCATTGCATCACCGCGCGACGTTGCATCTCACCAATCCTCCTTGACCGCCAGCGCGGCGCTGCGGCTGGCGCGCGGCGTGGACGGCCGGGGTCTGACGGCCACCCTCGATCTGCCCCGCGAGGACGACGACGCCGATGAATGAG
>ENA-OFCE01000854-OFCE01000854.1-metagenomes-genome-assembly--contig:-NODE-854-length-17821-cov-5.277159_pt1 | contig 17821 bp, 17 predicted proteins | sample MGYA00153388_OFCE01 | MGnify analysis MGYA00153388
CGACATCGAGGAAGTTGGCGGGGAAGGCGCCGTTCAGCTTGATGATGTCCATCGTTGCCATCGCGAGCCCCGCGCCATTGACCATGCAGCCGATGTCGCCATCCAATTTGATGTAGGCGAGGTCGTATTTCGAGGCCTCGATCTCCATCGGATCTTCCTCGGTCAGGTCGCGCAACTCGACCAGATCGGGATGGCGGAACATGGCGTTGGAATCGAACCCGACCTTGGCGTCGAGCACCAGCAACTTGCCGTCGGTGGTGACCGCGAGCGGGTTGATCTCGATCTGCGATGAGTCGGTGCCGACGAACGCGGCGTAAAGCTTGGCCAGCACATTGGCTGCCTGCTTGGCGAGATCGCCGGTCAGCCCGAGACTCGCCGCGACAGCGCGGCCGTGGTGCGGCATGATCCCGGTTGCGGGGTCGATGGTGATGGTCTCGATTTTGTCGGGGGTGTCGTGCGCCACCGCCTCGATATCCATCCCGCCCTCGGTCGAAGCGACGACCGCGATGCGGCCGGTTTCGCGGTCGACCAGCAAGGCAAGGTAGAATTCCTTGGCGATGTCGACGCCGTCGGTGATGTACAGCCGCTGGACCTGCTTGCCCTCGGCCCCGGTCTGGATCGTGACCAATGTCTTGCCGAGCATCTCGACGGCGTTGGTGCGGACTTCCTCGATCGAGCGGGCGAGGCGCACTCCGCCCTTGGCATCGGGCCCAAGCTCGGTGAATTTGCCCTTGCCGCGGCCGCCGGCGTGAATCTGTGCCTTGACCACCCACAATGGCCCGGGGAGCTGCTCGGCCGCGGCGACGGCTTCGTGTGCGGTCATCGCGGCATGGCCGGCGGGAACCGGGACGCCGAATGTCGCGAGCAATTCCTTGGCCTGATATTCGTGGATGTTCATGGATCTTCCCGATGACGGATCGAGCCGCCCTTAAGCAGATTAAGCCCGATGTTGCCAAGGGGGGCCGGGCGGCGAATGTTCCCAATGTTCACAGTCACCATGCAGATTCCGGAACGCGCCCCGCCTGGCTGAAATCGATTGGGGCCGGGTGATTCGGACCCTAGACTTGGAGTTGCGCAATAGGACAGGAAAAACGGGTGACCGAACTTCCGCCCCGAAAGATCATTCATGTCGACATGGACGCTTTCTATGCGTCGGTCGAACAGCGCGACGATCCCGCGCTGAAGGGCAAGCCGGTGGCGGTCGGCGGCGGGCATCGCGGGGTGGTCGCGGCGGCGAGTTACGAGGCGCGGGTGTATGGCGTTCGATCGGCGATGCCGTCGGTCACCGCCAAGCGGCGCTGCCCCGATCTGGTGTTCGTCAAGCCGCGGTTCGATGTCTACAAAGCGGTCAGCAACCAGATCCGCGCGATCTTCGCCGATTATACCCAGCTGGTCGAGCCACTGTCGCTGGACGAAGCCTACCTCGACGTCAGCGAGGATCGGCGCGGGCTGGGCAGTGCGCGGGCGATCGCCGAGGATATTCGCGCGCGCATCCGCGCTGAGACCGGGCTAACCGCGTCGGCGGGCGTGAGTTACTGCAAGTTCATCGCCAAGCTGGCGTCCGACCAGAACAAGCCCGACGGGATTTGCGTCATCCCGCCGCACCAGGGCGCGGCATTCGTCGCGACGCTGCCGGTCAAGCGCTTCCACGGCGTCGGGCCGGTCACCGCGGCCAAGATGGAGCGGCTCGGGATCGCCACCGGGGCCGACCTGGCGGCGTGGCCGATCGAGCAATTGGAGAAGCATTTCGGATCATCGGGCGGGTGGTACTGGCGGATTGCGCGCGGCATCGACGAGCGCGAGGTCAAGCCCGACCGGCCGTACAAGTCGGTCAGTGCCGAACGGACCTTCGACGAGGATCTGCGCGATCCGGCCGCGCTGCTGGCCGAGCTGGAGCGGGTCGCGGGTTATGCGTGGACGCGGATCGAGCGGGCCGAGGTCAAGGGGCGGACGGTGACGCTGAAGGTCAAATATGGCGACTTCACCATGATCACGCGATCCAAGAGCCTGCTCGCGCCGATCACCGACCTGGCGGCGTTCACTGCCGCAGGGGTCGACTTGCTGAGCCGCCTGTTCCCCGTGCCCAAAGGCATCCGCTTGCTCGGGCTGGGACTGCATTCGCTGCAAATTCATGACTCAACGGTGCCAATTCAGCTGGGACTGGAGATTTGAGCATTTTCATGCTAGACAACGAAGCGTGAAGGCGGCCGCATCCTGCGGCGGCCTCGAGTTTGCAGGAAATCCGGGCACAGGGCACCTCGACCGCGGGTCGTTTTGGGGGACGATGCGGCGACTTGGTGCACCTGACTTTCCGGTCAACAGAAAGGTCAATTTGATGGCGACGAAGGCATTGAGCTTCGATGTTGGCGATTATGTCGTGTACCCCAAGCATGGTGTCGGCCGCGTGGTCGAACTCCAGAACACGGAAATCGCCGGGACCAAACTCGACCTTTACGTATTGCGGTTCGAGAAAGAGCGCATGACGTTGCGCGTTCCGGTCGGCAAGGCCGATGCGGTTGGCATGCGCAAGCTGTCGAGCGACAAGACCATGAAGGACGCGCTCGAGACATTGAAGGGCAAGCCCAAGGTCAAGCGCACCATGTGGTCGCGCCGCGCACAGGAATATGAAGCGAAGATCAACTCGGGCGATTTGACGTCGATCGCCGAAGTGACCCGCGACCTGTTCCGGGCCGACGACCAGCCCGAGCAGAGCTATTCGGAACGGCAGATTTTCGAAGCCGCTTCGTCGCGCCTGGCGCGCGAACTGGGCGCGATGGAAGAGACTGACGAGAAGGCCGCCTTGGTCAAGATCCTCGAGATTTTGAACAAGGCCGCCGCGATCCACAACAAGGCGAAGGCCGAGCTGGCTGCGTAAGCTGGTTCGCTATCGGCCGAGAACACGAAGGGCGTCCCTCGCGGGGCGCCCTTTTTGCGTCGGGGAGAATCCCGCTTAGGATTGAAAGCGGACTTGGCCACGTAGGTCGGTTTCAACAGGGGAGATGTTATGAGCAACGCGTTGATAGGACCAAAGAGGCTCTTATTTGGTGTGGTTGCCTTCGTTTTTCTTGGCACCTCACCAGCGACTGCGCAGGAGCGCAACCGGTCAGTTGTCAATATGGTGCCCCCCGCTCTGGAAGCGACGATCGCCGAAAGCCACGAGGCGCTTCGCAAGATTCTCAATGGCGATCCTTCCGGCTATGCAGCATTGTTTGCAGATCGTGACGACAGCACCTTGGGCAACCCGTTCGGACCGTTTGGCAAAGGTCGTGCCGAGGTGCTGAAGACGCTCAACAACGCAGCTACCAAATATAAGGAAGGCACGGTCATCGCCGTCGACCGCGTCGCAGTTTATGGCGATGATAAGGTCGTTGCCCTCGTCGAGATCGAACATGATCGTGCGAAGCTTGGTGCGGGCCCAGAATTTTCCGAATTCGCGGCCCGCGTAACGAGCGTCTATGCAAAGATCGGGAGCCGTTGGAAACTGGTCCATCGCCATGCCGATCCCATCACAACGTATCGGCCAGCGGAATCTGTGCTCGGCAAGTGAGATCCGGCCTGGAGATTGATCCCTCACCATGCAGCTTGTCTCCCCTTCCGCATTAGTGTATTACATCTGCAATACGCCTGCACGTTCGAGGAGAATATTTATGACCATCGCTAAATTTGCTGCCGTGGTGGCCGCAGTCGGGCTGCTGAGCGCTTGCGACGATTCGGTCGTCGGTCGACTGACCGGCAAGAAAGCGACCGAAGCTGGCCCCATCGTCGAGCGAACGTACACGGCTGGCGCGTTCACCAAGATCGCGCTTGGCGCAGCGGCGGACGTCGAAATCCGGGCCGACGGGCCGCCATCGATCCATGCCAGTGGCGGACAGAATTTCCTCGACCAGACCGAGGTGGTGATCGAGGATGGAACGCTGCGCATCCGGACCAAGGGTGACAACATGCGGTGGCACTCGACCGACGATAAGCAGAAGCTCCATTTCGTCATCACCGGCGCCGGGGCGATCGAGGAAGCCAGCATCGGCGGGACTGGAAACATCCGGATCGACCGCACATCGGCCAAGTCGTTCGACGGCAATATCGGCGGATCGGGCGACATCAAGGTCAGCGGGCTGGCGGTGGACAAGGCCAGTTTCGCAATCGGCGGATCGGGCAAAGTCCTGGCGCTGGGACAAGCGCAATCGACCGAAGTCGACATTGGCGGATCGGGCGACGTCGACGCGTCCGGCCTCGCGGCCAAGACTGCCGAAATCAACATTGCCGGTCGCGGCGACGTTCGCGCGCAGGCTACGGATAGCGCCGAAGTCGTGATCGTCGGATCGGGCGACGTGACGATCACCGGCGGGGCGAAGTGCAAGGTCAACAAATTGGGCAGCGGCGACGTCAAGTGCAGCTGATCCGCGCGCGCTAGTGACTTGTTAACCATGTGCGGCGAGGATGGGGTCATGAAACACCTCATCCTCGCCGCTTCTTTATTGGCATCCGCCGCCGCACCTTCCGCTGCTGGCGCCGCTGACCGCAATTTCGGCGTGTCGGGCTTCGATCGGGTGCGGGTCGATGGCGACTATAAGGTCAATCTTACGGTCGGCGTGCCGCCGTTCGCGCGGGCCAGCGGATCGTCGCGCGCGCTCGACCCGGTCGTTATCGTGGTCGAGGGCAATACGTTGATCGTCCGATCCAACCGATCGGCATCGTGGGGCGGCTATCCCGGCGAATCGGCCGGGCCAGTCGAAATCTCCATCGGCACGCATGAATTGGCCGCCGCCTACGTCAACGGCGCGGGAAGCCTCAACATCAACAAGGTGAAGGGGCTCAAGTTCGAGGCCTCGGCCCAAGGCGCAGGATCGATCGCCATTGGCGCGGCCAACGTCGACCAGCTGCAGATCGGACTGGCCGGCGCAGCGAGCGCGCGGATCGGCGGCAAGGCGCTCAAGTTGACCGCCATGGTTCGCGGTTCGTCGATCCTCGACGGCGAGGCACTGACGGTGAAAGACGCAGTGATCGGCGCGCAAGGCCCGGCGATCATCAAGCTGACTGCGACCGGAACCGCCAAGGTCGACGCGATCGGCGTGTCGAGCGTGACGCTGACCGGCAACCCGTCGTGCAGCGTGACGACCAAAGGGTCGGCCAGCGTTACCGGCTGCCGCTAGACCAGCCGCTTTTCAGACCAATCCAAGGCCCGCCAGTTTCGCATACATCCGCGGCGGCAGTTCGCTCATCCCGGTTTCGTCGAGATCGGTTCCCGGCGCGTCCGCATCCTCGAGATAGCGCCAGCCCTGGTGCGCGCGCTTGGGGGCGGCGGCGACGATCACCAGCTGGTCGGACAGGACGATGTCGATCCGCCCGTCCTTGCGATCCTCGAGCCGAAGGATTTCCTGCCGCGCGACCATGCGGTGCTTGACGATCCAGTGGAGTGCGCCGCCGATCAATTCGTCGGCGCGCTTGGGGCGCATCCGGGTGGCAACGCGCATTTCGCCGCCGCTCGAGCGCGCGATCACGCGGCGTTCGAGCGTCTCGACGCTGGCGCAGGAGAAAGCGACTTTGGTGAGATGGAGCGGCACGCACCGCCAAATAAGCGGAACCGCCGAGCAATCAACCGCTTAACCGGACAGCCCGGAAAGCGAGGCCAGTCCGAGGAAAGTGAAAAAGCCCATCACGTCGGTGGCCATCGTCACGAACACCGCCGAACTGACTGCGGGATCGACATCGAATTTTTCGAGCGTGACCGGAACCAGGATACCGGCCAGCCCGGCGACCAGATTATTGATCACCATTGCCGAGCCGATCACCGCACCGAGCAGCGGATTGCCGAACAGGGCGGCGGTGCCAAAACCAATTAAGACTCCGAGCGCCGCGCCGTTGGCGAGCGCGATCCGGAATTCGCGGCCGATCATGCGGAGCGAATTGGAACTCGTCAGCTGATTGGTGGCGAGCGCGCGCACCACCACCGCGAGCGTCTGGGTGCCGGCATTGCCGCCCATCCCCGAAACGATCGGCATCAATACCGCAAGCAAGGCGAAGCGGCCGATCTCGCCTTGAAAAAGGCCGACGACGCTGGCCGCGATCATCGCCGTTCCGAGGTTGATGACCAGCCAGGTCAGCCGGGTGCGAATGGTTAGCGAAATTGGCTCATTGATGTCGCCATCGCCCGCGCCCGACAGCAACAACGCGTCCTCGCCGGCTTCTTCCTGGATGATGTGGACGATGTCATCGACCGTGATCATGCCAACCAGCCGCCCCGACGAATCGACCACCGCGGCCGAAATGAGGGCATATTTCTGGAACCGCAGCGCGACTTCTTCCTGATCCAGGCCGACCGGGATCAAACTCTGTTCGCGTTGCATGATCGCATCGACCCGGATCGCCCGCGACGAGCGCAGGATCGTCGACAGCTTGCACGTGCCGACCGGATGATGGTCGGGCGAGACGACGAACACTTCCCAGAAATCATCGGCCAATTCGTCCGATGACCGCAAATAATCGATTACCTTGCCGACCGTCCAATGCTCGGGCACCGCGATCAGGTCGCGCTGCATCAGGCGGCCGGCGGTCTCCTCGGCATAGGTCAATGCTTCCTCGACCGCGGCGCGATCGTCGGGATCCATCGCCGACAACACCGCCTGCTGCTCGTCGCGGTCGAGATCCTCGATGATCGCCACCGCATCGTCGGTATCGAGCTGCCCCGCGAGGTCGGCGACCTGGCGCGCGTCCATCTCGTCGATCAGCGTCTCGCGAACATGCTCGTTGAGCTCGGCATAGACGTCGGCATCGACGATCCCGGCGAGCGCCGCGACCAGGCCCTCGCGCTCGTCACCGGCAGCAAGCTCGATCAGATCGGCGATGTCGGCGGGATGGAGCGGTTCGACCAGGGCGCGGGCGGTATCGTCATCGCCCGCCTCGACTGCATCGAGCACCTTGGCGACGAAGTCGGGCCGCAGCCGATCGTCCGCATCCATGACCGGTCGCAGGTCGCGTGGCGGCGGCAGGTCGTCGGGAAGCAAGGCGGCGATGGGTTCGCGCTCTCTCATCTTAGCTCCCCTGACGCCGCGTGCCGCCCTCCTATGGCCGTCGCCCTGGTTTGTCACCCCATCCCGCTCATCCCGAGTAGGGCTTAGCCCGTATCGAAGGACCGTCCTTCGATACGCCGCTAAGCGGCTACTCAGGATGAGCGGAAATGGTTATGGGGCTCATCGAACCTTCAACGGAGTGCAAGATCATGGCCGATGCCAACACCCTGACCCTGACCCTTTCGACCGGCGGCGATGTCGTCATCAAGCTGCGCCCCGACCTGGCCCCCGGCCATGTCGAGCGGATCACCGAGCTGGCCAGGGACGGCTTTTACGACGGGGTCGTGTTCCACCGCGTCATCCCGGGCTTCATGGCGCAGGGCGGCGACCCGACCGGCAGCGGCATGGGCGGCAGTGACAAGCCCGATTTGAAGGCCGAATTCTCGAACACACCGCATGGCCGCGGCACCTGCTCGATGGCGCGTTCGTCGAGCCCCAACAGCGCCAACAGCCAATTCTTCATCTGCTTCGCCAACGCCAACTTCCTCGACGGGCAGTACACCGTGTGGGGCGAAGTCGAGAGCGGCATGGAGCATGTCGACGCGCTTCCAGTGGGCGAGCCGGTTCGCAATCCCGGCAGCATCGTCAAGGCGACCGTCGCCTGACCCAGATCGTCACCCTGATCACCGGCGCGTCGACCGGACTTGGTGCGGACTTTGCGCGGCAATGTGCTGCGCGCGGTGAGCATCTGGTGCTGGTCGCACGGCGGCGGAGCGAGCTTGAGGCATTGGCCGTCGAGCTTGGCAATGCGCGCGCGCTGGTGATGGACCTGAGCGAGCCGGGGGCCGCAGCGGCGGTGATGGCCGACGTCGCCGCTCATGGCGAAACGGCCGGAACGCTGATCAACAATGCCGGATTCGGCCTGTGGGGCAGGTTCGTCGCGCTCGACGGGGCGCGGCAGCGATCGATGATCGACCTCAACTGCGGGGCGCTGGTCGAGCTGTGCCACGCGGTGTTGCCGGGGATGATCAAGCGCAAATCAGGCGCGATCCTCAATGTCGCCTCGACCGCGGCGTTCCAGCCCGGCCCCGGCATGGCAGTCTATTTCGCGACCAAGGCGTTCGTCCTGTCGTTCAGCGAGGCATTGCACGAGGAAGTCGTCAAGGCGGGGGTGCGCGTGTCGGCGCTGTGCCCCGGCCCGACCCGCACCGAATTCGGCGAGGTCGCGGGGTTCAAGAGCAATAGCGCGATGGACACGATGTCGGCGCGGTCCGAGGATGTCGTGGCAATGGGGCTGGCAGCGCTCGACCAGGGCCGCGCGGTGGCGATCCCCGGGCTGGTCAACAAGGCCGGCGCGCAGGCCCACCGCCTGCTCCCGCGGAGCTGGCTGCGTAAGGTCACCGGACTGATCAAGGATTAGCTGTTGGCGCGGGCGGTCCGGATCTTGTGCATGAACGCGTCGAACCGCGGATCACCGCGGATCAGATCGAAATCGGAGTCGGTCTCGATCCAAGACTCCATCTCGCTACCGCTGTTGCTGGCCCATTTTTCAAGCGCGGCAAAGGCTTTGTCGGCCTCGCCCAGCTGAGTGTAGGTGCAGGCCGCATTGTAGGACACAATCGGGTCCTCGGGGTCGATGAACATCGCCCGCTCGAGCCAGTCCATCGATTTTTCGCGTTCCCCGAGCCGGGCGAGGGTCGGTGCGCCAAGCTGGGCCGGACGCGAATTCTCTGGATGGAGCCGAAGCGCTTCCTCGGCGCGCTTGATACCGATTCGCGCGTAGCGTTCGGCATCGACCGGGCGATCGAGCGCCATAAGCACCGAATCGACCAGCATCGGGCTTTGCCAATCGTCGGGATTGAGCTCCACGGCCCGCGTGAAATGCGGAACCGACTGCTCGAGATTGCCCCGCGTGACGAGGAAGCGGGCAAAGGCGAGCTGAGCGTCGAAGCTGTTGGGATCGACCGTCAGTGCCTGCTCGAACGACGCTGTCGCCGCCTCCACCTCGCCACGATTGCTGAGCGCAACGCCCCTCGCAACATGCGCCTCGGCAAGGCTCGGATCGAGCGCGATCGCCTTGTTGGCGGCGGCGAGGATCGACGCCGGGTCGATCACGTCGCGATACCAATTTTCGAGCCGCGCATCGCAAATCGCCATCCCGGCGTAAGCGCGGGCGTAAAGCGGGTCGATCTCGACCGCCTTGGCGAACATCTGGCGCGCGAGGCGGAGCAGGATGCGGGTCGAGTTGAAGAAGAATTGCCGGCCCTTGAGGTAATAAGTGTAGGCCTCGACATTGGCGGTCGGCGCCTGCGCGATCGCCTTTTTTTCCTTCGGCAGCAGCTTGATTTTCAACTGCTCGACGATCGTCTGGGTAATCTCGTCCTGGATCGCGAAGATGTCGGTCAGGTCGCGGTCGAAGCGGTCGGCCCATAGATGCCCGCCGCTGGTGCCGTCGATCAACTGGCCGGTAACCCGCACCCGCTGGCCGGCCTTGCGGACGCTGCCTTCGAGGATGAACTTGACCCCGAGCTCGGCCGCGACTTGCTGCAGCTGAACGGCCTTGCCCTTGTAGGTGAAACTGGTGTTGCGCCCGACCACGAACAGGCCGCTGACCTTCGACAGATCGGTGATGATGTCCTCGGTGATCCCGTCGGAGAAGAACTCCTGCCCCGGGTCGTCGCTCATATTGTTGAACGGAAGCACCGCGATCGACGGTTTGTCGGCCTCGGACACCGGCGCCTCGGAAGTGTTCCTGGTCTTGCTCGCCCCCGATCCGACGACGATGTCGAACACCCGCACCGGGAAGCCGATGTTCTTCAATTCCTGCTCGCCAGTGTCTTCGTAGGTAAGGTCGAGCTTGTTGCCGACATTCTCGCGCACCGAGCTCGATACCGAGACGCCGCCGGGCTTGGCGACGCTCTCGATCCGCGCCGCGACATTGACCCCGTCGCCGAAAATGTCGTCACCCTCGACGATCACGTCGCCAAGGTTGATTCCGATCCGCAACTGGATGCGGCGATCGTCGGGCACTGCGGCGTTGCGGTCGCGCATGTCGCGCTGGATATCGACCGCGCAATCGACCGCGCTGACCACGCTGGCGAATTCGACCAGCATGCCGTCGCCGGTCAGCTTGACGATCCGCCCTTGGTGAGCGGCGATGCACGGGTCGATCAACTGGTCGCGATGTTCGCGCAAGGCGGTCAGCGTGCCGACTTCGTCGAGCCCCATCAGACGGCTGTAGCCGACGACGTCGGTGGCCATGATCGCGGAGAGACGGCGTTCCATAATCAGTCGGCCCCCGTCGCGGGCGCAGCGACGGCAAGCAGCGCGACCTGCGCTTCGGCTTCGCTGTCGATCAGCTTGACCAGATCCTTGTAGCGCTGCTCGCCGCGCAGTGGATTCATGTCCGGGTCTTGCTTGAGCCACTCGCGCGTTTCAGGTGCCGCGACCTTCGCCCAGCGTTCGAGATAGTCCAGGGCCCGATCCGGTTCGCCGATCTGCGACCAGGTACAGGCCGCGTTGTATAGCGCCATCCGGTCGTCGGGGTCGATTTCGAGGGATCGCGCCATCCATTCCCTCGCGAGTCCGAAATCGCCCAGGTTCGCCAGCACGGCCGCGCCGAGCTGCGCTGGCCGCGAGCTTTCAGGATGTTGGGCCATCGCTTCCTCGGCCCGCTTGATGCCGACCCGCGCATATTCGATCGCTTCATCTTCGCGGCCGAGCGCCTTGAGCGTCAGCGACAGCATCAGCGGCGCCTGGGGCTCGGACTGCAACTCAAGCGCCCGCTTGTACAGCATCGCCGCGCGTTCCAGTTCGCCCGTGCGGAAGCAGAAGCGGGCATAGGAATAATTGACCTCGAAGCTGTTCGGGTCGAGCTGCAGCGCCCGCTCGAAGGCAATTTTTGCCTCTTCGCGGCGATTGACAGCAACCAGCGCAGCGCCGTGGGCGGCATGGGCCTCGCCAAGGTTGGGGTCGAGCGCCAGCGCCTTGGCAGTGACCGCCAAAATCTCTTCCGTCGGAATGATCTCGCCGAACAGCCCGATCAGCCGCGCGTCGCAATCGGCAATACCGGCATAAGCGCGCGCAAATTCGGGGTCGAGCACGGTCGCCTTGGTAAACATCTGCCGCGCGAGGAGCAGGTATCGTTTGCTCTGGTAGTGAATATATTGCCGCCCGCGCAGATAATGGGTGTAGGCCTCGACATTGTCGGTCGGGGCCTGCGCAATCGCCTTCTTCTCCTCCGGCAAGCAGACGGATCTTCAACTGGTCGACGATGGTCTTGGTGATCTCATCCTGGATCGCGAAAATGTCGGTCAAGTCGCGGTCATAGCGGTCGGCCCAGACGTGTCCGCCGGTCGCCCCGTCGATCAGCTGGCCGGTAACGCGAATGCGATCTCCCGCCTTGCGGACGCTTCCCTCAAGCAGATATTTGACCCCAAGCTCGGCCGCCACCTGCTGCAGCTGGATCGACTTTCCCTTGTAGGTGAAGCTGGTATTGCGTCCGACCACGAACAAACCCGAGATCTTGGACAAATCGGTAATGATGTCCTCGGTGATCCCGTCGCTGAAAAATTCCTGCTCGGGGTCGCCGCTCATATTGTTGAACGGCAGCACCGCGATTGACGGCTTGGCTTCCGCTTCCACTACTTCGGGGACTGCAGCGCCTTTGACAGCCGCGGGCTGGGGAGCGCCGACGTTGAATACCCGAACCGGCTGGGCGATGTTCTTGAGCTGGTGCTCGCCCATGTCCTCGAAAGCGACGTCGAGGCGATTGCCGACATTGTCCATCACCGCCGCCGACACCGCCACCCCGCCGGGTCGGCCGACGCTTTCGATGCGGGCGGCGATGTTGACCCCATCGCCGAAAATGTCACCATCCTCGACGATCACGTCGCCGAGGTGGATGCCGATTCTGAGCTCGATGCGCCGATCTTCGGGAATTTCGACGTTGCGGCTCTTCATTTCGCGCTGCACCGCAAGCGCACATTCGACCGCGTCGACCACGCTTGGAAATTCGGCGAGAATCCCGTCCCCGGTAAGCTTGACGATCCGCCCGTTGCTATTCGTAATGCGCGGCTCGATGACTTCGCTGCGGCGATGGTTGAGCGCGGTCAGCGTGCCAACCTCATTGGCCCCCATCAGGCGGCTGTAACCGACCACGTCGGCGGCCATGATTGCTGAGAGGCGGCGTTCGGTCACGATGCGCTCCGGAGTTGGACGTGGTGGTCGTCCTTCATCCTCTGGACTAGGGCGATGAAGCGCGGTTGGTCGCGAATGGGGTTGAAATCAGGGTCCGTTTCGAGCCAGGATTGCAGGACAGCGGCGCTGTTGCCCGCCCATCGATCGAGCGCCTCGAATGCCTTGTCGGTTTCGCCAAGCTGCGCGTAGGTGCAAGCCGCATTATACGAGACCAGCGGATCATCAGGATCAAGGAACAAGGTGCGCTCAAGCCAATCGATCGCGCGTTCACGATCGCCGAGACGAGCAAGCGTTGGTGCGCCAAGTTGAGCTGGCTTTGAATTTTCCGGGTGCAGAAGCAGCGCTTTTTCGGCGCGCTTGATACCGATACGCGCGTACCGATCCGCCTCCTCCTCGCGGCCGAGCACCTGAAGCACTGAATCGATCATCAGGGGACTCTGCCAATCGTCGGGGCCGAGTTCCACCGCCCGTTGATAGTAAGGCACGGATTGCTCGAATTTCCCGAGGTTGGACAGGAACCAGGCATAATAGAAATTTGCGTCGAGATTAGAAGAATTCGTTGCGAGGCCGTGCTCGAAGGCGACGACCGCTTCGTCGTTTCTGCCGGCGCTGCCTAGCGCGACCCCGCGCGCCGCATGCGCCTCGGGCTGCGACGGGTCGAGCGAAATTGCCTTGTCTGCCATCGCCAGGATTTCGTCGGTGGAGATCGGCGAGCGATATGAACCCTGAAGACGCGCGTCGCAGATCGCCATGCCGCCATAAGCTCGCGCGTAATCAGGGTCGATCTCGGCCGCCATCGCAAACATCTGGCGCGCCAGACCGAGCAAGACCTTGGTGCCGTTATTGAAGAAATGGCGCCCCTTCAGATAATAAGTATAGGCCTCGACGTTGCTCGTTGGGGCTTGGGAAATTGCCTTCTTTTCCTTAGGCAGCAACTTGATCTTGAGCTGGTCGACGATGGTCTGGGTGATCTCGTCCTGGATTGCGAAAATGTCGGTCAGGTCGCGGTCGAAGCGGTCGGCCCAGACGTGTCCTCCGCTCGCCCCGTCGATCAGCTGACCGGTTACCCGTACCCGTTGCCCGGCCTTGCGGACGCTTCCTTCGAGGATGAACTTCACGCCAAGTTTCGCCGCGACGTCGGGGATGTCGACCGCCTTGCCCTTGAAGGTGAAGCTGGTGTTGCGGCCGATCACGAACAGCCCGCTGACCTTGCTGAGGTCGGTAATGATGTCCTCGGTGATGCCGTCGCTGAAATATTCCTGTTCGGGGTCGCCCGACATGTTGTTGAACGGCAGCACCGCGATCGACGGCTTGTCGGCCTCGGCGACTTCGGGCTCGCCCGCGGCCGTGGCCGGGCCGTCGGCAATCACGACATTATAGGCGCGGACCGGGAATTCGATATTCTTGAGGTCCTGATCGCCCATATCCTCGAAGACGAGGTCGAGCTTGTTGCCGATATTGTCGCGCACCGCGCTCGACACTGCGATCCCGCCGGGCTTGGCGACGCCTTCCAACCGCGCGGCGACATTGACCCCGTCGCCGAAGATGTCGTCATCGTCGACGATCACGTCGCCGAGGTTGACCCCGATTCGAAATTCGATTCGCCGGTCCTGGGGCACATCAGCATTGCGGCCGCGCATTTCGCGCTAGACGGAGCAAGCGCATTCGACCGCGCTGACCACGCTGGGGAATTCGACCAGCATGCCATCGCCGGTCAGCTTGACGATCCGCCCCTGATGCTTGGCGATACACGGATCGATCATTTCGGCGCGATGCTGCTTCAGCGCGGTCAGCGTCCCGACCTCATTGCCGCCCATCAGGCGGCTGTAACCAACCACGTCAGTAGCCATGATCGCTGAAAGCCGCCGCTCCATTGAAGCCGATTCTCTCCTGAACAGCGCTTCACCTATCACATTGATCGAGGTGTGGATGGGAAAACCTCACCAAGGCGAATTTTTGCACTTGCGAAGTAAATGGTGCGGTGCAATATTGTTGATGCCTTTCGGGGCATCCTCTCCAAAAACTTCAGGCCGGGTGGCAACGCCCGGCCTTTTTTTCATTTGCGCGGGTTCGATATTGAATTCATGCGCATCCTGCCGGGAGCGTTGGGGCCAGTTGCAGACCGACAAGAGGATCATCGATGGCGGACGCCGAGACCAAGACACAACGCCTGCAGGTCGCGATCCTCAATCCGGCCGAGGGCGGTCGCGGGATCGCCCGGCTGCCAACCAAGGCGATGGAGGCGCTCGGCCTGGCCGAAGGCGATGTGATCGAGATCATCGGCAAGAGATCGACCGCCGCGCGGGCCATCCGGCCCTATGACGACGATCACGGGCTCGACATCATCCGCCTCGACGGGCTGCAACGCGCCAATGCGGGGGTTGGAAGCTCGGACTTTGTCGAGGTGCGCAAGGCCAAGAGCAAACCCGCCACCCGCGTGGTATTTGCGCCGGCCGCAAACAATGTCCGGCTGCAGGGCTCGGCCGATGCGCTCAAACGCAGCTTCCTCGGGCGGCCGCTGACTGCCGGGGACACTGTCGCGACGCTCGGCCACCAGCGCTCGACCGCCGACATGCCCGAGAATATCCGGCAATTGTTGAACGCCCCGGCGTTCTCGCTCCAGGAAATCCGGATGACGGTGGTTTCGGCAGCGCCGCGCGGGATCGTCCATATTGCGCCCGAGACCATCGTCGAGCTGCTCGCCGAATATACCGAGAAAGTCGGCGAGCGCCGGGCCGACGTGACGTATGACGACCTCGGCGGGATGCGCGAGACGGTCGATGCGTTGCGTGAAATGGTCGAGCTTCCGTTGCGCCACCCCGAGCTGTTCCAGCGACTCGGAGTCGATCCGCCCAAGGGAGTTCTCCTCCACGGCCCGCCCGGTACCGGCAAGACCCGGCTGGCCAAGGCGGTAGCCAACGAAAGCGACGCGCAATTCTTCCACATCGCCGGGCCGGAGATCTTGGGATCGGCCTATGGCGAAAGCGAAAAACGACTGCGCGACATCTTCGAGGAGGCAGCCAAGGCAGCACCGTCGATCATCTTCATCGACGAGATCGATTCGATCGCGCCCAAGCGCGGGCAAGTCAGCGGCGAGGCCGAGAAACGGCTGGTCGCGCAATTGCTGACGCTGATGGACGGGATCGAACCGCGGCAGAACCTTGTCGTGATCGCGGCCACCAACCGTCCCGAGGCGATCGACGAAGCGCTGCGCCGGCCCGGCCGCTTCGACCGCGAGATCGTGATCGGGGTGCCCGACGAAAATGGCCGACGCGAAATCCTTGGCATCCACACCCGCGGAATGCCGCTGGCGGAGGGCGTCAACATCGACGACCTCGCGCGGCGGACGTACGGCTTTGTCGGGGCTGATCTTGCGGCGCTGGTGCGTGAGGCCGCGCTCGAGGCGGTGCGGCGGATACTGCCCAAGCTGAACCTGGCCGACGAAGTGATCCCGCCCGACATGCTCGACGCCTTGTCAGTCGAGCCCAACGACTTCGAGAATGCGCTTAAACGCGTCCAGCCGTCGGCAATGCGCGAAGTGATGGTCGAGGTGCCCAACATCAGCTGGGACGACGTCGGCGGGCTCGACGAAGCGCGCGACAAACTGCGCGAGGGCATCGAGCTGCCGCTCAAGCATCCCGAGGCGTTCAAGCGGCTGGGCATCCGCCCGGCCAAGGGCTTCCTGCTCTACGGCCCGCCCGGCACCGGCAAGACCTTGCTTGCCAAGGCGACAGCGCGCGAGAGCGAAGCCAATTTCATCGCCATCAAGTCGAGCGACCTGCTGTCCAAATGGTATGGCGAGAGCGAGCAGCAGATCGCGCGATTGTTCGCCCGTGCGCGCCAGGTGGCGCCGACGGTGATCTTCATCGACGAAATCGACAGCCTGGTGCCGGCGCGCGGCGGCGGGATGGGCGAGCCGCAGGTCACCGAGCGGGTGGTCAACACCATCCTCGCCGAGATGGACGGGCTCGAGGAGCTCAATAACGTCGTCCTGATCGGCGCCACCAACCGGCCCAATCTGATCGACCCGGCATTGCTCCGCCCGGGGCGGTTCGACGAACTGATCTATGTCGGCACTCCGGACACGGCGGGGCGGCGGCGGATCCTGGCGATCCACACCAAGGCAATGCCGCTGGCGAAAGACGTCGACCTCGAAGCGCTGGCACGGCGGAGCGAGAATTTCACCGGTGCCGATCTTGAGGATCTGACCCGCCGCGCGGGCCTGTCGGCGCTTCGCCGCGGGTTGGATTCGAAGACGGTGAAGATGGACGATTTCGAGGACGCGCTGAAGGAAACACGCGCGTCAGTGACCGAGGAGATGGTCGCCGATTATGCCAAGATCCGCGATACGCTGAAGTCCGATGCGGTGCGCCCGGTCGGCGGGATCGGGTTCGTCACGCCGGGCATGCTCCAGCCGCGCGGACCCAGGGCCTCACCGCCCGACAACAGCTAGAGCCGCGCCCTCGCCCAGACTGCGAGGCCGAGCAGCAGCAGCACTGCGACCGCGAATGGCAGGCGCGGATCGAGCCCGTAGAGCAACATCCCGATCGCCGGCGCGGCGACGAAGGCGATCCCGTTAGCGGCGGTGATCACCCCGGCGACGCTGCCTTGCTCGGAGAGCGAGACTGCAAGCGACGATCCGGCGGTGAAGCCGGGCCGAGTGAAACCGAAGCCGAGCGACGAGACCGCAAAGCCGAGCACGAGGCCGTACAGACTGCCCGCGAACACGATGATCGCCAGGCCCACGGCGGCGATCATCGTGCCCCATAACACCAACGCGCGCGGGGCCAGGCCAAGCCGCGGGATCAGCCCCCATTGCGCCGCCAGCCCGGCCCCCGCGCCGGCCATCATCACGATCGATATCGGTCCCTGCGCCACCGACGGCGCGATCGCCAGCCGATCGATCACGTAAAATCCGATACACGTCAGCGACGCCGCCTGCGCGTGGCCCGAGGCGACCCCGGCGATGACCCAGCGACGGATTCGCCCGTCGCTCCAGCGCACCCGCGCGGCGCGACGGGGCGAGGTTGCGGCGACGACGCTTGCACCGGTCACTGGCGAGGCAATCGACGGATAGCTCATCGCCGCGCCGCGCCCGGCGCGAGTGGCGACGCCCGCGGGCGCGTCCGTCTGAAAGGCGTCGAGGTCGGCCCAGCCGGGCAGCGCCGCCGACCAGGGCGGGAGTGGCCACGATCAGGCCGAGCTGGGTGAGCACGGCGCCGACCAGGATCATCCCCGCGACCAGGGACTGCTGCGAGGTGGCGGCCCCGCCCTCCGACAGCGCCCAGGGCGTAGGCCCCGCCACCGAGGGCGAGGGCCGCACCGAGATGCAGGCAGCGCGCAAGCCCCTGGAGGCCCCCTCCTGCCGGGCCGGTCCTGTCGTGGGTGGTAAGGCAGCGCTGGTGCGGCCTCACATCTGCTAGGTCGAGAGCGCCTGCGCTGCAGTGACTCCCGCGTAGACCTCGAGGTGACGCCGGGCACTCGCCTGCCAGGTGTACCGCGCGGCGAGCGCCCGACCCGCGGACGCCGAGGCGAAGCGCTCGACATCGACGCCGTTCGGGACCACGCCCGCGTCCACGCCGTAGTCCACGCCGTAGTCCACGCGCAGGGTGCGC
>ENA-OFCE01000857-OFCE01000857.1-metagenomes-genome-assembly--contig:-NODE-857-length-17772-cov-7.322684_pt1 | contig 17772 bp, 15 predicted proteins | sample MGYA00153388_OFCE01 | MGnify analysis MGYA00153388
AATATATTACAAAATAGCAGATGTACTTCAGAGAATTACGGATACTTTAGCCCCTAGCCCGAGCCCGGGAGAGGGGTTGGGGTGAGGGGCTAAAGTATCTTCTTCGCTTTTAATTTATGCACTCCCCATTGGAAATAAAGTTGACATACTGCTGTCATATTTATTATGATATTCTTACCATATACTGTATTTTACAAATGAAGGGGAATACTATGGAATTTATTCCAGCAAAGACGATTATCAGCCACAATAAAAACCCCGAGTACTGGTTTGGAAATGATTATAACATGAACCTGTATAAGGGGTGCTGTCATGGGTGTATTTACTGTGACTCAAGAAGCGATTGTTATCAAGTCGCTGATTTTGATACGGTAAGGGCGAAGGAGAATGCCCTTTTTCTCCTCGAAAAGGAGCTGGCCTCCAAGCGGAGAAAAGGTATTGTGGGAGTTGGTGCCATGAGTGATCCCTACAATCCTTTCGAAAAGAAGTACATGCTGACGGGAGGAAGCCTTGGACTGATGGACCGGTATGGGTTTGGTGTTGGCTTGATTACAAAGGGTACTCTTGTAATGCGGGATATTGACCTTCTGAAAAGGATGAATACCCATTCGCCGGTATCTGTCAGTTTTACTGTTACTGCAGCGGAGGACAGTCTTTCCAGGATCATTGAACCCCATGCACCGGTAAGCAGCGAAAGAGTTGCAGCCATGAAGCTGCTGGCGGATAACGGTATTTATACCGGGGTGACCATGATGCCGATTCTGCCTTTTATCACTGACAAGGAGGAAAGTATTCTGGCCATTGTCAGAAAAACGGCAGAAGCCGGAGGCAGGTATATTTTACCCATGTTGGGAGTTACCTTGCGGAGTGGTCAAAGAGAGTATTTTTATGAAAAACTGGATGTGCATTTTCCAGGGTTGAAGGAAGAATATATAAAACTTTACGGCAGTAAGTATGAGTGCAGGTCTCCCTATAGCAAGGAATTGTGGAGCAGGTTCAGGGCTGAATGCGAAAGGTACAATATTATTTATACAATGCCGGAAATCATCAAGGGGATAAAAAACAGTGTAACACAAGCTCAATTGTCACTGTTTTCCATATAATACGACGGGTAACTGCTGCTTTGGAAAGTTAGGTTTAAAGTTGGCGATCTGTAAAGTAAGCAAGGAATGTCAGGTATTTTGCTCAGGCATAGAATATAATATAGAATAGAATAGAATACATGGAGAGAACAGCTATAAGGAGGTGGACCATGGACTATACAATGAACATACAAAACTCAATCGATTACATTGAAGAAAACCTGCGTGAAAAAATAAAAGTAAGTGATGTGGCAAAACATTCCCATTTTTCACAGTTTTATTTTCACAGGCTTTTCCATGCGGTGGTTGGTGAACCCATGATGGAATACGTGAGAAAAAGGCGGCTTTCGGAAGCGGCTGTAGAGCTGGCGAAAACGGATAAAAAGGTTACGGATATAGCACTTGCGTACCAATTCAGTTCGCTGGAGTCTTTTACACGGGCTTTTAAAAAAATATATGGCATGACCCCGAGAGAATACCGCAATAATCAAAGAAATATTGTTTTATATAAAAAGCGTATTGTACTCGAAGCCAATTCCAAGCTGCCTGTGCCCGCAGGAGCTGCCATTCGCATGGCTGCGTAACGGAGCCTGAATTTAATTGGAAGTATAGGGCGCGTGATAGAAGGAGTGATAAAAATGAGTCTTGTACCTGTAGTTATTGAGCAAACCAATTATGGAGAACGTTCTTTTGATATTTACTCACGATTGTTGAAGGACCGGATTATTGTGTTGAGCGATACGGTCAATGATGCAACTGCCAGCTTAATTGTGGCGCAAATGCTGTTTTTGGAATCCGTAGACCCGGATAAGGATATCCATTTTTATATAAACAGTCCGGGCGGGTCCATCACAGCAGGGTTTTCCATTTACGATACCATGCAGTACATAAAACCCGATGTGTCTACCATCTGCATGGGCGTGGCGGCCAGCATGGGTTCCTTTTTATTGGCAGCAGGCGCAAAAGGAAAGCGTTTTGCCCTGCCCAACAGTGAAATACTTATCCATCAGCCCATTGTTACCGGGGGTATACAGGGGCAGGCAACAGATATAAAAATTCATGCCGACTGGCTGGTGAAAATAAAAAGCAGAATCAACAGGATCTACAGTGAAAGAACGGGCCAACCCTTGGTTACCATAGAAAAAGACGTGGAAAGAGACTTTTATATGACGGCAGAGGAAGCAAAAGCCTATGGTTTGGTAGATGAAGTAATGGTAAGAAAGTAATGGTTGAACGGGCTGTGATACGTAATAAGTATCACAGCCCGTTTGGCAATGTACACTACGGCTGAAATGCTTGGCTTATGAAATATGCCCTGTTTTTTCGGACAATATCTCCTGAATCAATTGTATATAAAAATTCCCTTCGTGCTTTCGCAAACGACCCAGAATATCTTCAATAAAATAGTCATTTTTCAGCAGCCGGGCTTTCGTTTGAGCTCTTATAGCGGATAGGCCCGCCTTTGCGCTTTCCGGATCTGCAAAGACTCTTTCCTTCATTCGGTCGGAAAAAACAAAGGTATTTACAGTGTCGCCCTTAAGACGGACCCATAGACCTTCACTACTGTATTCAATCAGTTTTCCTTCCCGAATAACACCGTCTTCCAGATCGATATAGAATAGCCTGCCGTCCTGCTCTTCAATTTGCCGTATCCAATTCCTGTTTTCTTCATCATACTGTGGCATAGTATCCTCCCGTTCAATTCCATACTGGCTCTGATGCTCTTTTATTTTCTATTTGGTTCCAATATATTTCCTAAGCTTCGATTTATTCATTATATATCATTTTATAGGAACTATTCATATTTTTACTCGATATGGTAATAAAATCAAGAAAAATTATTATTTCAAGAGGGTTTTGAAAAATATTGTCGAATAATAATTCTGTGAGCCGATATTATGTATAGTAGAAGAAAAGGATTTATATAAATTGGACTTTAAAAGATATGCATACTACCTGATAACACATCACGAAGGGGGACTGGTTCCATCGGAATAAAAATCCGAATGTTTAGCAGGACATGGTTGTGGTAAATAAGTATAGACTAAATTGAAGGCGGGGGTCGCTATGAAATTAAAGTATAAGCTAATGCTGGCTTTTTCACTGATTCTTTTGGTATTTTCCACCCTGGTATTTACAGTTGCATATAGCAGAATCACGGCCATTGTAAATGAGACTTTTACTAGAAACATAGAAGCAGGTGCAGCCCTTGGGTTGGAAATTATTGATACGAAGTACCCGGGCAAATGGCAGGCGAAAGAAGGCAAGTTATACAAAGGAGAAAAGCTCATCAATGAAAACTATGAGGTTGTAAATACCATAAAGGAAAGAACAGGGTATCTTGCTACAATATTTCTGGAAGATACGCGTGTTTCCACAAATGTAGTGCAGAGTAATGGAAAGCCGGCCATCGGTACGAAGGCTTCTGCACAAATAAGGGAAGAAGTGTTGGAGCGAGGAGAAGACCATAGCGGACCTGCCAAGATCAATGAAATGGATGCCATAACGCACTATTCACCTATAGTGGATTCTTCAGGGAATCGCATTGGTATGTGGTTTGTCGGAATCGAGACAAGCCGGGTGAATGAGCAAATCAACCATACCCTCCTGCAACTGGGCGGTGTTATGGCAGTAATGCTGCTCCTGGGAATACTACTTTCCTACTACCTGGCTATAAAGATGTCAAAGGCTGTAAAGGCAGTCGGCATCCAGTTGGAAACCATGAGTGAAGGAGACTTCAGCAGGGAGATACCGAGAAGTTATATGAAACTTAAGGATGAGATTGGTGACATGGTCCGGTCCGCCGAGAAGATGCAGCAATCGGTAGGGAACATGATCCGCTCTGTGATCGCTGAGACCCGGGAAATTGATAAAGCCGTAAGCACGACGCTGAATCAGATCGAAGAACTGAATGCCAATATTGAAGAGGTTTCCGCAACAACCCAACAACTTTCCGCCGGTATGGAGGAAACTGCAGCCTCCACGGAGGAGATGAGCGCAACTGCCGAGGATATTGAGTCTGCCATAGGAAACATCGCAGTAAAAGCGCAGGAAGGTGCTGAAACTGCCAGAGAAATCAATAAAAGGGCGGTGGAGTTGAGTCTGAAAGCCGGAGAATCCCATGCCCATGCCAATGAAATTTATTCAAAAACCAATGAGAGAGTGAAGGCGGCTATAAAACAAACAGAGGCTGTTGAGGAGATTCATGTTCTAACGGAAACCATCCTGCAGCTTGCGTCGCAAACCAACCTGCTGGCGCTGAATGCGGCCATCGAGGCAGCGAGAGCAGGAGAAGCAGGAAGAGGATTTTCCGTGGTCGCGGAAGAGATACGGAAGCTGGCGGATGATTCAAAGCAAACCGTCAGCCGCATTCAGGCGGTAACCAAGAGCATCTCCCAATCGGTCGGGAACCTTGTGGAGAGCTCTCAGGAGGTACTGGAGTTCATCGATCATCAAGTCATCAGGGATTACGAAATGTTTGTCGAAACCGGGAAACAATACGGAGAGGATTCCGGGTTCATGGACAACCTGGTTACCAATTTCAATGCCACATCCCAGCAGCTGCTCACCTCCATCAACAGCATGGTAAAGGTCATCGGTGAAGTGGCCATTGCTGCCAATGAAGGAGCCGGAGGAACTTCCAGCATTGCCGATGCAATTATGGATGTTACCGACCAAAGCAACAATGTAGCCCAAATGGCGGACAAACTCTCCAAAACCTCGGACTTGCTCAAACAAAATATAGACAAGTTTAAGGTGTAGGATAAGGATGGAGAAAAAAGATTTTGAAGGTATAGATGCAAGTAAGAGCACCGTATTTGAATGGATACGGTGCTTTTGCTTTTTTTATGCGAGAAAGATAGTTTCATCTTCCTGAATGATGGAATGAGTATTCAGAACATGCCTACAGCATCCCAGTATATTCTCAAGGGACTGGTGTTTATGATCGCTGTGTGGTGGATATTAAAGCCCGCTTAAAAGACCAATAGTTTTACTGTTATACAGGCCTTTAGAGTCCGACTCCCGTTTAGTATCTGACCCGGTAAATGAAATTGCAGAATTGCGTATGGAAGAAAAAGGTTTTTTGTGGTAATGTAGAATATAGAATAAAAATATGACGGATTTTCAATGCAGCTGAAGGAATGGCTATATCAGCAAAGCGGGACAGTTATATAGACGGGAGAAATGATACAGAACGTGCTGCCGGGAGAAGTATTGTTTAGGAGGGAAACGTGTGTTTGACAGACGGAGAACCAAATACCTGATCATGATTTCGATATTTGCCCTTGTACTGTCCGGATGTAGTCCTTTCGGTGTAAAGGGTGGTTCTGAGGGGGAAGAGGTCCGGGAGGCGCCGAATACCGACAAACAAATTGTCATCGGGCTGGCATTAGGGACCCTGGCGGAAGAACGATGGGTGAATGAAAAAAAGTATTTCGAGGATGAAGCGGCGAAGTATGGTGCAAAAGTATTATCCCAGGATGCCAATATGGATGAAAATGTTCAAAATGCGCAGATCGAGAATTTAATCCGGCAGAAGGTGGATGTGCTGGTGATTGCGGCGGTGAATGCAAAGACGGCTTCCGCAAGCGTAACGGCAGCCAAGGCGGCTGGAATCCCTGTGCTGGCGTATTCAAGGATGATTAACGGAGCCGACCTGGATGCCTTTATCGGTTTCGATGCCATAGCCATGGGTGAGACTCTTGCCAGAGCCGCTGTTGCAAAAGTTCCCAAAGGAACCTATATGATTGTCAATGGCGCTCCTATTGATAATAACGCGCGGTCCCAGCACGTAGGATACTTTAATATACTTCAGCCCTTTATCGATCAAGGCCAGATTAAAGTAGTTTCAGACCAGTGGTGTGACAACTGGGCGCCGGAAAGGGCTCTGACCGCAGTGGAGAAGGCGCTGGAAGAAAACAATAACAAAATCGATGCCTTCCTCGTATCCAATGACGGGATGGCTGGCGGCGTTATTCAGGCTTTAAAGGCGCGGGGGCTGGATGGAAAGGTGTTTGTAAGCGGTACCGACGGAGAAAAGGCGGCTTTACAGAGGATTGAGAAAGGTTCCCAAACTGCTACACTTCTGTTTCCGCAGAAGGAATTTGCGGAGGAAGGGGCCAGAGCGGCCATTAGCCTGGCAAATCGAATGGTGCCCGCAGATGCTACGGGGAAAACCTTTAACGGCTGCAAGGATGTTCCCACCATATTTGCCAAAATCGTTCTGGTTACAAGAGCAAATTTGAATGAGGTTATCATGAAAAATCATATCAGCAGGGTGGAGGAGGGATATACAAATGCTCCCAAAAACGGAAAACCCTAATCATATACCGGCCCTGCGCCTTCATTACGACAGGATAAAAAATGTAATCATGGGCCGGGGGCTGCAGCTCAGGCTGGTATTGCTATTTGCCCTTGTATCCCTGGTTCCTCTTCTTTCCTTAGGATTTTTCTCCTATTACAAATCTTCAAATACCTTGCAGGACACCACAAGTAAATATTCCAGCGATATTATCAGTGAGATCAATACCAATATGCTGCTCCGGTTTAAAAACATCAACGATATCGGAAAAGTCCTTTTAAATAACGGTACGGTGAAGGAAATATTATCAAGAAATCCCGAGCAGACGAGCGACTATTTCACCGAGGATGAAACGAAAATGAGCCTACTTTTAAAAACCATTTACGACAGCAACGAAAATATCAGAAGTGTGTATATTCTGACCCATAAAAACGGAAATATATTTGCCATCGGGGATGTTACCAACGAAAGCGGACTGGTTTTTTTAAACAAGGAATACAGGAAAAGTTACAGGGAGTCAACCTTATACAGGACCACCGTCGATTCCAACGAAAAATATATCTGGTGGCCTACCCAGAATGTCCTGGGAAAGAATGTTTTTATACTGACGGAAAAGCTGTATGACGAAAAAGAGGGGATTCTTGGAGTTCTGGTGATTCATGCAGGTGCGGAGATCATGGATGGTATCTACAGCAGTATCAAAACAGGCATGAATTCCAAAATGTACCTGCTGGACAGCAATGGAAGAATTTTGTTTCATCCGGCCAAAGCTTATATAGGGAAGCAGCTGACCAATGGTGAAATATTGGAGCGGATCAGCCAAAAAGAGGAAGGCAGCTTTGTCATCAAGGAAAACAATGAGGCCATGTTTGTAGTCTACAATACCTTTTCGGTAACCGGCTGGAAATCCGTCGTCGTAACCCGTTATGACGAGCTGATTGCAGGAGCGGAGAAAATCATGGATGCAACCCTGCTGCTATCCTTCGCCTGCCTGGCTTTTGTTCTTCTGTTTTCCATCTTTGTCTCAAAAAGCATCCTGAACCCCATCTATAAACTGATTCGGTTGATGAAAAAAGGATCTACGGGCGATATGAAGGTGCGGTTCAATGTAAAATACAACGATGAAATCGGTCAATTGGGTACTTCCTTCAATCGGATGATGACGGACATCGAGAAACTGATCGAAATGGTGGAGAGTGAAAGCCAAAAAAAGATAGAGGCTGAGATAAAAGCTTTAGAGGCACATATAAATCCGCACTTTTTGTATAATACCCTGGCATCCATCTACTGGAGTGCCATGGCAAAGGGAGAAATTGAAATCGGAAAAATGGCAGCTTCCCTTTCGAAATTTTTCCGCCTGGGTCTTAATAAGGGAAAGGAGTTCACTACGGTAGAAAATGAGGTAGAGCATGTAAAGGAATTTCTAAGTATCCAGAAGATGTTGTACAATAGCCTGTTTGAGTATGAGGTGGTCGCGTTCCCCGATACACACAAATATAAGACCATCAAACTGATTCTCCAGCCGCTGGTGGAAAATGCCCTGATTCATGGAATGAAAAAGAAAAAGGATAAAGGCTTTATAAAGATTGAGGTAAGCAAAAAGGAGGATCGCATCTTCTACCGTGTAACGGATAACGGCGTAGGCATCGCGGGCTTGAAGGAACGGGGCCTGGAGAATATTATCGAATGCGGGTATGGGCTGAAAAACATCCGGGAGAGGGCACGGCTGTATTTTAATAATAATTTTACCCTATCCTGCTCAAGCACTCCCGGAGAGGGGACTGTTTTTGAAATATCCATTCCGGCCGTGAACAGCGAGGAGGTAGTTAACGGTGTACAAGCTTCTGATTGTCGATGATGACGAAATGATTCGAAATGGTATCAAGAATGCAATTCCCTGGGCGCAGCACGGGATTAGCGAAGTAAGAACCGCCGAGGATGGAGATGCGGGTGAGGCGGTTTTTGCTGCATTTCTTCCGGATATCGTCCTGACGGATATCCGAATGCCTGGGATGGATGGACTGGAGCTCATGGAAAGGATAAAGGATATCAAAAATAGCGTCAGAGTCATTATTCTCAGCGGTTACGATGACTTTTCTTACGCACAAACCGCACTGAAGCAAGGGGCCTTTGATTATCTCCTTAAGACTGCGGATATCGAGGAACTTTTGCGGGTCATGGGGAGGGCCATGGAGGATATAAAAAAGGAGCGGGAAGAGGACGAAACCTATCGGAAGCTGAAGCAGCAGCTTACCATGAGTCTTCCCCTGCTTCGATACCGGTATTTGAATGAGCTCATCCATGGCAGTATGGATTTGGGGCATCTGAAAAAAAGAATGGAATTTGTGGATCTGAAATTCAATGGTGATTGTTTTATACTCACCGTTGCGGAAATTGACGATTTTGAGCTGCTCCATGAAGGGATGACGGAGGAGGAACGGCTGCTGTCAAAATTCCAGGTTATGAATGTGGTGGAGGAGATATTGGGAAACCAGGGGCTTTGCTTTGAATCGACTTATGGTGAAATCGTGTGCATTTATTTTTGTGAGGATAACAGGGGTATTGAGGAAAATAAAGGGCTGCTCTTACGCAAGTGTGAGGAGATGGGCGGCGCGATCTCCGAAAGGCTTGCCTTAAGCCTGAGTGTGGGTGTAAGTAGCATCGGATATAGCTTAAAGTCCGTAAAGCCATGTTATGAGGATGCAAAGAAGGCCCTGGAGTATAAGCTGTATAGCGGTAAGGGCAGCATCATCGATATCCGGGACATATCCGGCTATACAAGCACAGGATTTAGTGTGGGCTATGAACTGGAAAACAGGTTGATCTCATCCATCCGCGTCGGGGATAAGAAAACGGCACTGCACATTGTCGAGGATGTTTTTGGCCAGATTCACCACCGACGGAATCTGGGGGTGGGTAATTTTCAGAGAGTATGCATTGAATTGCTGGGGTTGGCATCCATAGTATTGAGCGAATTTGAAGCAGACTTTATGGATATCTACGGTAAGGAGTTTCTGTATTTTGAGGAAGTAAAAAAATATAAGAATGTAGAGGACGCCAGAAGCTGGATGCTTTTGCATTTTGAGAAGATTTTGGATTATATACGGAATACGAGGGTGGTTAAGGCCAAAAAAATCATAGAAATCGCCAAACAGTATATCGACGAAAACTATAACCGGGAATTGACGTTAAGCAAGGTAGCGGACATCGTCCACATGAGTCCCAATTATTTCAGCAGCCTTTTCAGCAGTGAAGCCGGGGAGAGTTTCCTGGAGTATGTCATCCAGCGAAGAATTGAAAAGGCCAAAATCCTTTTGGGTGAAAAGGATGCGAAGGCCTGGGAGGTAGGGGAAAAGGTGGGCTATGACAACCCGTACTACTTCAGCCGCATATTCAAGAAGTATACAGGGGTGTCGCCCATGGAGTATAAAAGACAAGTGGAAGGTTCGGGCAGGGACTGATCAAACTGTCTGGTTGTATGCAATATAATGCCTTTACATTGGAAGTTGTTGAAGAATCGGCTTTTCCCATAATCACAACAAAGTTTCATATGCGAATTATTGGTTAAACAGCAGAATATATCAAAAGTCCTCGTGCAAAATCTGATATAGTAATGCCCAGAGTAAGCAAAAGGAGGATAACAACAATGGAAAACCAAGCATACCATATACTTCTCAAAGGGAGTAATTATGAGGCAGGCCGGACTTTAGGAACCATCTGTGGAAAAATTCCGGGACTTTCTGATGCTATGAGAATCAAGGAGGCATTTCTCAAAAAACAGGATGAAACACAAATGTATAAACTTTTTGATGAATTCTGCCCCGGCATTAATGAAGAAATCGCAGGATTTGCCGATGAATTGAACATACCCACCATACAGGTATTGTATTATGCAATGTCGTATTTAAGCCCCGGTTGCAGTCAGATGGCGGTATTACCATCTAAAACTAAAAATGGGCATACACTTCTTGCCCGTAACTATGACTTTAATGATAAGATGGAAGAAATGACACTTTCCACTACCAGAATCAATGGTAAATATGCACATATTGGTTCTTCAATCATGCAATTCGGGCGAGGCGATGGAATGAATGAACATGGGCTGGCAGTGAGTCAGGCTTCCGCAGGTATGCCGGTAGGAAATTTTGAATTCGCGCTAAAACCGGCTATTGTAGGTTTGCAGTTTTGGGCGGTTATACGCTCGGTTTTGGAAAACTGCAAGAATGTCGATGAAGTGATACAATGGACAAAACAAATGCCGATTGCTTATAATATCAACTTGCTGGTAGCGGATAAAAGCGGATGTGCAGCGTTGATTGAAAGTTTTAACGGCGTGAAAGCTGTCAATAGGATTGATGCACTGGATAAAGAGCAATTCATATGCTCTACCAATCATGTTCACTTGCCGGAGTTAAAAGCGTATGCCCCCATGAGTATGAAGAATTCGCTTGAACGTCATGATCTCATCTGCAATACATTGGATGGCAAGGAGCAGATTTCGCCGGAAGACCTGAAGCGCCTGTTATCAACAAAATACCCGGATGGTCTTTGCTGTCACTTCTATGACGAGTTTTTCGGCACTCTGCGAAGCATGGTATTTGACGTGAATGATGGTACTCTGGATGTTTGCTTTGGATCTCCGGCGATTAACAAATGGCACAGCTTTAAAATCCGGGACGAGGTACGGCAGACAGTATATCCTGTTCAACTGGAAAGAGAAAAAGCACCCGCAGATTTCTATGCAATGATAGGGAAGGGGTGATGGAGGGAAAGGGCGGATACAAAATATGAATTACTTGGAGCAGTTGGAAAAAGCGGTCATGTTTATCGAAAGCAATCTCAATGAAGATATCAAGGTGGATGTGGTAGCCGGCGTTGCCGGCTATTCCTACTATCATTTTCATAGAATATTTCAAGCTGTTTTAGGGGAAACAGTGGGCAATTACATACGGTCAAGGCGGGTAGTACGCGCGGCAAATGATCTATTATACACCGACAAAAGGATTTTGGACATAGCGGTTCATTATCAGTTTGATTCACAGGAGGCATTTAACCGTGCCTTTAAAAGAGTTTACAAGGTGTCTCCCGGTACATATCGAAAAAATAGAATAGACGCAATCATCGGCAGCAAAAAGGAACTGACGGCAATCCATCTAAAACATCTGCATGAAGGCGTAACTATACAGCCTTTTATACGGCAATTGGACGAGGTAAGGCTTATCGGGATACGCGGTAAAACCACTCTGCGTAAAAATAGGATTCCGGAAATGTGGAGGATTTTTAACTCTCGCATTGAAGAGATAAAGAACCGTGTAGATGGTATTAGAGGATACGGGGTATGCGAAGTGGATCCTGATTTTGATATAAACAAATTCAATGAAAATACAGAGACCAGCCAATTTATCGGTGCTGCGGTCAACTCCTTCGATGAAATACCACAGGGAATAGTATCTAAAACGCTTCGTGGTGGTAAGTATGCGATATTTACTCACAAAGGCAAAATCAATACCCTGCAGATGACCTATGATTATATTTGGGGCACATGGGTTCTGTGTTCGGGTTTTGAAATAGATCAGCGGGATGATTTTGAATTTTATGATGAACGATTCTTAGGGCCGGACAATGACGGATCGGAGCTTGACATATATATTCCAGTTAAATAGTGCGACATGGACGGTTCTCTTAGGAGAGAACCGTTCCCGTGTTCTTTTTCATGGATTGAGAGTAAAAAATCAATTTAATTAAACCTATTGTCAAAAGCGCTATAGACATCAGAAGTGAGAAATACCCAATGTCGGGTACATAATATAACACGTACCCCCACGGTGCATGAGCCGTTTTAGGGACAGTAAACAGTATATATAAAGGTAGAGCAAAATTAACTAATATAATAAACAATCTTGCCAAAAAACTCTTTTTATTTGCTATTAACCGTTTTTTGAAGGATTTGAGCCTTACTACCGATAACACCAGTAAAAAAACAACAAGTATGCATAAAAGTAAATAAATAGTATAGGTAACATTCATCGGATATCGGTTTAAATCAAGAACTCCTGTACCTGGCTGGACTGCATCAGGTTCATATCCATAAAGAATACTAATAATGCCACTTTCTATTCTGTCTCTGTAACCCACTTTAAATAGTGTTGTAAGTGTAGTGCTGGATGTGTTATACATTAATACCACGCCAAGAGAATCTTTAGGCAACATCTTGACTTTTGACTGAAAATTCGTTACTTCACCCCCATGATAAACACTGCCTGACGTAACATACCATCCCAAACCGTACGACTCCCATTTTGAAACTTTTGATGAGGGAGTCATCATTTCAGATATTCCACGGTTTGAAAGAATTTGTGTATCCCTGTATTCTCCATTATTTAACAATTCAACCATATACTTCGAAACATCCTCTGAACAGGATATGATACTATATGCTGGAAGAAAATCTTTTCTATAGGGTAATTCAGCAGGTGACGGGAAGCCGAAAATCGTCCTGTATCCGACAGCCATGCCGTCTTTTTTAGCATCATCCTCTGAAACATAGCTATGATTCATTCCCAGAGGCTTAAATATTTTTTGGATCATATAGTCCGTATAAGAAAGACCTGAAACGCTTTGAATTACTTCGCCAAGGATAATATAGTTGGCGTTGTTATACTGGAATACTTCGCCTATTTTTCCGGTAAGTTTTATACTGCTCATTTTTCTTACAATTTGTTCAATTGTAGTATCATCACCCTTTAAAGAAGCAACTTCAAATTCTGCATTCGGTCCAATACCGCTTGTATGGTTAAGAAGCTGCCTGACGGTTATTCTTGATGATGCCTGCGAATCCGATACTCTAAACCAAGGGATATATGTTTGCACAGGTTTATCCAGATTTAATTTCTGTTCATCCACTAATTGCATAATAGCCATAGCTGTGAATGATTTGCTTAAAGAAGCAATTAAAAAAGGAGTTTGAGGCGTTACTTTCCGTCCGGAAGTATCTGCATTACCATATCCTTTGAGGTAAATAATCTCACTTCCCTTTACTATACCAAGAGCAAAACCCGGAATGCGGCACTGTTTCATTTCTTTTTCAATATAAGCATCAATTTTATTAAAATCGGGTTTGACTTCATTATTTGCTGCAATGGTGCAATTCATATTGGTACCCAAAGTAAATATTAATAACAATATTCCCACCACACACTTTACTATTGCCTTAAACATAATACTCCCCCTAACATGTTGTACTTCCCAATAATAAAATTATATAGGAAAGACTGAGTATTGTTAGTGGAGATTATCATAAGAATTGTCATGAAATATATGATAATTGTCATATGACAAATTCGGTAATTACAGCTGGATTACTACATCAGACATGTGTTATTGTACAGCCGTCCCATAGTTCAATAATCCGATTTGCATTCCTCAGTATTGTATGGTCATGAGTAGCAATAATTATTGTTGACCTATCTTTAAATTTCTCTAAAACATTTATTAGCTCAATAGCATTGTTATGGTCCAGAGAAGCGGTAGGTTCGTCTGCAAATATAACTTCAGGATTATTCATCAATGCCCTTGCTACAGCAGCCCTCTGCCTTTGCCCACAGGATAACTGATTTGGTTTTCGTTTTGCCAAATGACTGATTTTGAGATCTTCTAAAATGTCCATAGCCTTTTCCTTGTACACATCAGCATCTGAATTAATAGCTGTCAGTACATTCTCAAGAACAGACAAATACTCAATAAGAAAATGCTTCTGAAAAATAAACCCAAATCTCAACCTCCTTATTCTTGCTTTTTCATTCACGGAATAGGATTCAATATCCACATCATCGTAATAAACTGTCCCACCTGTAGGTTTTCTCATACCTGATAGTACATACAACAGAGAGCTTTTACCACACCCGGAAGGCCCCATTATTCCTACTATTTCACGTGCATTTAAACATATATCGATATCTTTGAATGCATAAGTACATTCATCTTTGTTGATATCATAAATAAGGCTTATTTGTCTTCCTGCAATTTGCATATTCTAAATCATCCCCTCAATTATTGTTACCGGATCCAGGCTTTTAAGCATTTTCCATACGGGAATCAAAGCAAAAATACAGACAAAAAGTGGGACACATGCTACTTCTATAATATACTCCGGTTTTATGAGTAAAAGGGGAATACCTTTGGGAATAAAAATAAATAAATTAAGAAGAATACCTACAAAAATAGATAGTAAAACCCCAGTGATGAGCCCGGCGACATTTAGCCAAAAAATTTCATAGAAAATTCGATTGATTATTTCTTGTGATGTGTATCCTATCGCACTTAAAATCCCAAATTCACTCCGCCTTTGATTTATATTAATGTAACTGATAAAGCCCGTACATATTGTTACTATGATTATAACCATTATACTAATGACAGTAAGTATAATGTTAACAACATTCAAATCACTTTTATTTTGAAGTGCTACTGAATCATAAGTTCTTATATCCAATCCCTGAACGTCAATATTTTTAAGGAAATCACCAATTGCCTTTGTTTTTTCATCCTTGGGAACAATAATCATACCTGTACTATAGTCATCGGATTCAACCTGATTCACTTTCATCCAATACTCAAGTGAGTCAAAAGATACAATACTTTCACCTTCCAGCAGACCGACAATTTCCTTTTCTCCTTCTAACGCTTCGTTCCTCTGTACGCTGCCGCCTATCTTATCTCCAATTCCAAGCCTTTTATTTCCTGCAACAATATAATGTAGAACGATTTCATTTGTACCCGCTTTCGGTAATCTTCCTTCCCTAATTTTTAAGTTCATTTTGGACATTAACAACTCCATGTCTTCATGCTTTACAGTAAAAACCTTAGTACCGATACTGCTATCAATCACATTGTCGATATAGGTATAATGTGAAACCCATGGTAATACTCTTTCATAATCCGCTTTCATGGATAAAATGCCTTTTATGGTGTCAGGACCTATAACTTTTGACTTTGCAGCAATGCTCAAATAACATTTTTGAGGTTCTACATACGTTCTGTGAACAATTCGATATTGGGATGTTATAAGCATCTGTAACGTATATATGACAATTACACTTAATAAAACCGGAATAAATATGAATAAGAACTTTTTTCTATTACTTAAATAATGCTTGAAAGCTGAAAGTGGTCTCATAGTGCTTTCCTTTCTCATTTATATTAAAATACTTTGGATGAATACGTAGTTCTTCTATAAAAGCTACATAAAATATTCTTTTAGGTAGAGAACTGCCTGTGTCCTATCGCTGATTCCAATTTTTGAATAAATGCTGCTGATGTAATTACGTACAGTCCCTTCCGAAATATAAAGCACTGTAGATATTTGTCTGTTGTTAAATCCCTGAGCCATCATTTTTACAATTTCCTTTTCCCTGTCAGAGAAGTCAAACTGCTCTGCGGTTATATGCTCACTTTTTTTGCTTACTACTTTTGAAAGTCCCTCTGCCAATTTTGATACCACTTTCGGAGGCATAACCAGTTTGTCCTCTACGGCATCATGTATAGCTTCAATAAGGTTTTCGACTTCAATATCCTTCAGTAAATACCCGCATGCTCCAGCAGCGATTGCGCTGATAATATATTCATCATCATTAAATGTTGTAAGCATAATAACTTTGGTACGGGAGCAAACACTTTTAACATTCCTTACGCATTCTACACCATCCATTTCAGGCATCCTTATATCAAGTAGTAAAATATCCGGTTCCAGCCTTTTTACAGCTTCAAAAGCCTCGATTCCATTCGCTGCAGTTCCAATAACCTCAAGATCATCTTCCAGATCAAGAACCGTTTTCAATCCATCCCTTATTAATGACTGATCATCAGCAATAATTATTCTGATCTTCATCCTACATCCTCCTGCTTTACTATAGGAATATTTATGTTGATGCTACATCCCTCTCCGTATGAGGAACTTATATTTAAAACACCTCCGACTCCACGTATTCTTTGCTCCATAGCCGATAATCCGAACCCAAACACAATTTTATCACATCCTGTGCCATTATCCTGAAGATGAAAGTTTATATTTCCGTTTTCATATTTCAACGTAAACACAAAAGCAGTACTTTTTCCATGTTTTATGCCGTTTGTCAGGCCTTCCTGAAGTGCACGGAACAGGGCTTTTTCCTGCATTTCCGTCAATTGCGGGATATCAGATAGCTCATATCTTACAAATATATCTCCATGTTTAGCTATTTCATCTAGAAGAAGTTTCAATGAAGGAACAAATCCAATGATTTCTTTTCCGGCATTGAGTATACCGACTGATTCCCTGATGTCACGTAGTCCCTTTCTTACTTGTCCTTTTGCAAGCCTTATTTTCTCAGCAGCCAGCTCCTGATCACTTTTTAAAAGTCGTTCTCCTGCCTCAAGTTCAATTAAGACGGAAGTCAATGTATGGCCCATTGTATCATGGATCTCCCTCGCTATCTTGTTTCTTTCTTTAAGGATGGTCATTTCCTCAATATCCCTTGTGTTATCACGCAATTTTATATACATATCTTCCAATTTTTTTGTCTTTATCTTCAACTCATACATCATTTTACTCACTGTCCTGCGCTGATTGATTTCATATTTTGCAAAGCACATAACTGCGAAAAATGCAAATAGTATAAGTGAGTTAAGCGTTACTGCATGAAAAAAGTCAGCAGATGAAAAACCTTTAAACTGCATAAGTTTTTTTATTAGATTTGCAAGGAAGCAAAAAACTGTAACGCTTCCTCCAAATAAATATGAGTAATCAATCAATGCATCAGCAATAAGTGCAAAATAATATACTTGTGAGCCTTCACTGCTATCAAAACAACTAATCAATAATACCAACATAACATCGAAATATAGTAGCATCTTACCAGCTTTTGAAATTTGTCTTGTTGGATATACAATAATATTACGAATTGTAACTGAAAAGATAAGCAATCCTGAGAGGAACACTGGTATCCATGGATCATTAATGTTGTATAGGGTGATAAAGAACAGTACAATAATTATTGACAACCATATTGCTCTTTTCACCTTAAATTCCAAACTATCGTCCAATAAAAATCTCCTCCCTAGATCCCCAATATACAAATTACAAATATAAAGTGGATATATTTTCCTTTAATTATAGCACTATCTCATATAAATTTCTTTATATAAGTTTACAAAGTTTTCGATTTAGCTCCAAGAAGACATGGAAAAGGCAGACCGTGTGAAAAGTAACTCCATAAATTACACAAATTCATAAATATGGTACAATTATACTAACGAAACTAAAGAAAAGGGGGATTTATGGCTGTATAGAAGGTCAGGATAGAAATCAGATAATACTTTTTCCGGAAAGCATTGATGATTATATAAGTGAGG
>ENA-OFCE01000858-OFCE01000858.1-metagenomes-genome-assembly--contig:-NODE-858-length-17760-cov-6.871166_pt1 | contig 17760 bp, 17 predicted proteins | sample MGYA00153388_OFCE01 | MGnify analysis MGYA00153388
CGCGATAAAATCGCGCCCAACAGATGTCAAAGCGGTGCCGAAGGTTACAAAACTTTGCTTAAAAATGCCTGGGTGCGCGGATTGGTCGGGTTACCGAAGATGTGCTCCGGTGTGCCTTCTTCCTGGATAATCCCCTGATCGATAAACAGCACTCGATCGGCCACTTCGCGGGCGAAGCCCATTTCATGGGTTACCACCACCATTGTCATGCCTTCAAGGGCCAGCGCTTTCATCACCGCCAACACTTCACCGACCAACTCTGGATCCAGAGCTGAGGTAGGCTCATCAAACAGCATGATTTGCGGTTCCATCGCCAGAGCGCGGGCGATAGCGACACGCTGTTGCTGCCCGCCGGACAAGCTGCTGGGATAGGCATCGATCTTGTCCAGCAGGCCCACTTTATTCAGTAGTACCTCGGCACGCTCAATGGCCTCGCTGCGGGAGAGTTTTTTCACCCCCATCGGCGCCATGATGATGTTTTCCAACACCGTCATATGCGGGAACAGGTTAAAGCGTTGGAATACCATGCCCACGCTTTCACGCATCTTGTTCAGATCGGTCTTCTGGTCATGAATGGCAAAACCATTGACGTCGATCTCACCGCCCGAGAGCGTCTCCAGCGCGTTGATACAGCGCAGAAAGGTACTTTTACCGGAGCCGGAAGGGCCGATAATGCACACCACTTCTTTTGGCGCGATCTGGCAGGAGATGCCGCGCAGCACGTGGGCTTCGCCAAATTGTTTTTGCAGGTTATGTACGCGAATCACTTTTACCGAACCTTTTTTCCATGTGTTGCACCATCAGCGAGAGCAGGAAGGTGATGATCCAATAGATCACTGAAATAGTCAGATAGGGCTCCCAGTAGGTGGCGTACGCGCCGGAAACGGTACGCGCGGCATAAGCCAGATCCGCCAGACCAATCGCGGAGGCCAGGGACGAATCCTTGACGATGGCGATGGCGTTGTTGCCGAGCGGTGGCAGCATGCGGCGGAAGGCCTGCGGCAGGATCACCTTACGCATGGTTTTGCCGTAGCCCATGCCCAAGGAGCGCGAAGCCTCCATCTGGCCGCGGTCGATAGACTGGATCCCGGCACGGAAGATCTCCGAGACATAGGCACCGGCGTTCAACGTGATGGCGACTACGCAAGACAGGAAGGCACCGTAATCGGAGCGCAATGCGCGCGCGAAGTCGACGCTCATCAAGCCGTTGCTGACCAGCAGGCCGTCACGCGGGTTGATAAACAGCGGCACCAGCGCGAAGTGGACCACCATGATTTGCACAAACAGCGGTGTGCCCCGGAAGGCGCTAATGTAGATGCGCACCGGCCATTGCACGCAATAGTGCAGGATCGGTTTCCAGATGCCGTGCGGTGCCTGCGCCAGGCGGCCTAAGCCGAGGATCAGCCCCCAGGTGGTGCCCAGGATCACACAGATGATGGTACATTTGATGGTCATCCAGGCACCCTCCATAAACAGCGGAGCGTATTCCTCAATGATCTCCCAACGGAATGCTGACAAAATTTAATCCTTACGGTGGTAGTGCGAACTTGTGGGTCTAATGCGTAGGGGCACAGTCAATTGCGCCCCTATTTACAGCCGGTTTATTCTGCTGGCAGCGTAGGGACGTTGCTGTCGAACCAGGTCTGGTAGATTTTGGCGTAGGTGCCATCGGCGATGATTTTCTTCAGGCCGCTGTTGATCTTGTTACGCAGTTCATCGTTGCCCTTGGCCACTGCAATGCCGAAATACTGACGCTCAAACTTGGCGTCTGACACCAGCTTGAACTCTTTCTCCGGGTGGGTCTTGATATAGAACTTGGCCACGCCAACGTCACCCACGGCCGCGCCAATACCATCTTCATACAGCTCTTGCAGCAGTAGCGGCGTGTTATCAAAACGCTTGATGGAGGTGCTGTTTTTGCCCAATACGTCGGAAACGACGATGTCGCCAGTGCTGGAGTTCACCACGCCCACCTTCAGGGTTTTCAGCGCGTCGATGGAGTCTACTTTAGACTCTTTCGGCACCACGATAGCCTGCTCTGCCGGGAAGTATGGCGTAGAGAAGTCGACCATCTGCTTGCGCTTGTCGGTAATGGTGATGCCGGAAATGATGATGTCGCGGTCGCCAGAGTTCAGGGTGGCAAAGATGCCTTCCCACGGCGTATTCACCAGCTTCACCTGGAAACCTTCCGCTTTGGCGACGGCCTTGATCACATCGATATCAAAACCTTCCAGCTCTTTTTTGCTGTTTTCGAATTCAAACGGGCGATAGGTACCACCGGAACCGACAACATACGTCGGTTCTGCGGCAAAGGAAGCGGCGGAAAAAGTGGCCGCCAGGCAGGCACTAATCAGCACTAGACGTTTTAACATGAGCATTCCCCGAATAAGTTGAGTCGTTGAGTAAAGGTTATACATTGGATTTATTTATGCACTTTAGATGCATAAAAATAAACTTACATGAATAAAAACACAACCCCTACCTGATGATGAAAATGCTAACAGTGTTAAATATGAATAATTATTTAAAAGCTGGCGTAAATGTCGGTGAAAATACCCTCAGCCCAGTTATTCTTACTGCATACTGATGTGGGGTGGGGATGTGTGCATGATCTGGATGCTGATGTGTGCACGTTGTAGGGGCGCCGCATGCTGCGCCCGTCGAACCGCATGCGCGCCGATCCATGCTGCCTGCACCCGCCTGGATTTAATGCCGCTTTCAGGCGACAATCAGGCGCTAAACTCAGGAAATTCTGATTACGCTCGCTTGCCGCAGGTGAAAAGCCGCTGCTGCTGTGGAGTCAAACGGCAAGTTGTGGGATGATTAAGCGCTTTTTTTAGGGGGCGGAGATGGGAAAACTAACGCTGCTTTTGTTGGCGCTGCTTGGCTGGCTACAGTATTCTCTGTGGCTGGGGAAGAATGGTATTCACGATTATGTGCGGGTCAATGAGGACGTTGCGGCTCAGCAGAGCAACAATGCCAAATTGAAAGCGCGTAACGATCAGCTGTTTGCCGAGATCGACGACCTGAACGGCGGTCAGGAAGCGATAGAAGAACGCGCACGTAATGAACTGGGCATGATCAAGCCCGGCGAGACTTTCTATCGTCTGGTGCCTGAACCTTCCGGACGCAACGCGGCGTCTGCCACACAGAACAACCCACCGAAGTAACGCATGAATCCATCCGTAGGCTCCTCCCCTCAGGTGATCGCCGTCCTGCCCGCTGCCGGTATTGGCAGCCGTATGCAGGCCGATTGCCCGAAGCAATATTTAACCATCGGCCATCAAACCATTCTTGAGCACGCCATCCACGCCTTGTTACGTCATCCGCGTATTACCCAGGTGATCGTGGCAATCAGTCCCGAAGACCAACAGTTTAAAACGCTACCGATCGCCAGCGATCCGCGGGTGTTGGTCACTGAGGGCGGGCAACAGCGTGCCGATTCGGTGCTGGCCGGGCTGCAACTGGCAGGCAACGCACACTGGGTTTTGGTACACGATGCTGCCCGCCCTTGTCTGCATCCCGACGATCTGGAGCGGTTGCTGGCGATCACGGCACACAGTAAGGTCGGCGGCATTCTTGCCGCGCCGGTGCGTGATACCATGAAGCGGGCGCAGGTGGGCCAAAGCATCATCTCGCACACCGTCGAACGCCAGGATTTGTGGCATGCACTGACGCCACAGCTGTTCCCGCTGGAACTGCTTAAACTCTGCTTGCAACGTGCCCTGGATGAAGGGGCGACGGTAACCGATGAAGCCTCGGCGCTGGAACATTGCGGCTATCATCCGCTGCTGGTGGCGGGGCGTGCGGACAATATTAAAGTGACGCGGCCAGAGGATTTGGCGCTGGCGGCGTTCTATTTGACTCAGTTGAACAACTAAAGGAGCGCATCATGCGTATCGGTCACGGTTTTGATGTCCATAAATTTGGCGGCGAAGGGCCGTTGGTGATCGGCGGTGTTCGCATTCCTTATGAAAAAGGACTGCTGGCTCACTCCGATGGTGACGTGGCGCTGCATGCGGCCACCGATGCTCTGTTGGGGGCGGCGGCGTTGGGGGATATCGGCAAGCTGTTCCCGGATACCGATCCGGCCTTCAAAGGGGCGGACAGCCGCGAGCTGCTGCGTGAAGCCTGGAAACGCATTCGTGCCAAGGGCTATCGTCTGGGTAATCTGGATGTCACCATCATTGCGCAGGCACCGAAGATGGCACCGCACATTCCTCAGATGCGCATCTTCCTGGCGGAAGATCTGCAATGCCATATGGACGACGTTAACGTCAAAGCGACCACCACCGAACAGCTGGGCTTTACCGGCCGTGGCGAAGGCATTGCCTGCGAAGCGGTTGCCCTGTTGATCAAGGAATAACGTATGGACATGGCTAATCTGACCTGGTTGCATGGCAAGCCAGCGGCTACCGGCGTGCTGAAAGCCAACCCGGAAGACTTTGTTGTGGTTGAGGATCTGGGTTTTACCCCAGATGGTGAAGGTGAACACCTGCTGGTGAACATCCGCAAGAACGGCTGCAACACCCAGTTTGTGGCGGACTATCTGGCGAAATTTGCCGGTATCCATGCGCGTTCGGTCAGCTATGCCGGTTTGAAAGATCGCCATGCGGTCACCGAGCAGTGGTTCTGTCTGCATCTGCCGGGGAAAGAATCTCCCGATCTCAGCCAGTTTGCGCTGGAAGGCTGCGAAGTGTTGCAGGCCGCTCGCCACCTACGCAAGCTGCGCATTGGTACGTTGAAAGGCAACGAATTCACCCTGGTGCTGCGCCAGATTAGCGATCGCCAAGAGGTTGAGCAGCGTTTGCAGGCCATCGCGGCAGGCGGCGTGCCGAACTACTTCGGTAGCCAGCGCTTTGGCCGTGGCGGTAATAACCTGACGATGGCGCGCCGCTGGGCCAACGATGAGATCCGGGTCAAGGAGCGCAGCAAACGCAGCTTCTATCTGTCTGCCAGCCGAAGCGCGTTGTTCAACCTCATCACCAGCCAGCGCTTGGCTAACCAACAGCAGCAAACGGTGCTGGAAGGGGATGCGTTGCAGCTTGCCGGGCGTGGTAGCTGGTTCGTGGCCAAAGCGGAAGAGTTAGCCACCCTGCAACAACGGCTGGACGCGGGTGAACTGATGATCACCGCTCCGTTACCGGGGGATGGTGAGCCGGGAACCGCTGCAGAGGTGCTGGAGTTTGAACAAAGTTGTCTGGCACAACAGCCGGAATTGCTGAGTTTGTTAAAGCGTGAGCGCGTAGAGCCTGCGCGACGGGCCATGCTGCTACAGCCGCAGAAAATGCAGTGGAACTGGTGGGATGATGTCACCGTGGAATTACGTTTCTGGCTACCAGCAGGCAGTTTCGCGACTAGCGTGGTGCGCGAAATAATGCAATTGGCTAGTGGTGAAGCGGATATTGCCGAGTAACCGTTAGCTTAATCCTCAGCGATCGATTCCTGCTTTCTCGTTCAGGCGGAGAGGAACTCTGCCTGAACTGAATAAGACAGCGAAAATGTTGTCATCGGCCTGGCTTACCAGGCTTATTTCCCCCCGTATTGCGCCGCTGATTAAAATCTCATCTTGTAATTCACCTTAATTATTACCATTTGTTTATTTCTGTTTGTTTCTGGTTATTATAATAAAAAATTATCTTGTTTTTTATCATGAACTTATGGCCATTATTATTCTTATTGTTATTATTATAATTATTAAGTTGATCTGGGCGCTCATTGGTTTTTATACTTGCTGCGAATTTTACGAGACTAAGCGTGGCTGGAGTTAGCTGTGTTTTAAAGTTTGATATAAGAGACTCTCATTACGGATTAATCATGAAGCTCAATATTATTAAACGCCTGAGTGGTGTTGCTATTTTTTGTTTTTTACCAGGTTTTGTATTGGCCAATATGAGCGTTTATCCTATGGAAGTCGGGATCGGCGAAACCGGAGCCGCTCAAATAAAGGTTATATCCCAAAACGATGGGGTGCAATTCGTCAAGGTAACAGAAAAACAAATACTCAATCCTGGCACTAAACAAGAACAGGAAGCGGACGTTGAGCAATTTGGACAAAGTTCGCTGGTGATAACGCCGCAAAAACTGGCTATTTCGGCAGGTAGCCAACGCCTGGTACGTCTGGTTGCCCTGGAGTTACCGGAAAAGGAAACCACCTGGCGAGTCTATTTTGAAGGCGTACCGGAATTAGAAGATAACGCCACTGCTGCCAGCCCACAAATGACCACGACCAAGGTAGGTATCAACCTGGTGTGGGGGGCATTGGTCCACGTTGCGCCTAAAAAGGTTGTTGCCAGCCTGACGCTGGACGCACAACGCGACCAGGTTATCAATGATGGCACGTTGCGTATTCCGCTACGAGAGGTGGGGGTTTGTGACCAGGGCGGCGTTTGTAACTGGAAAAAAGAAACCACCACCATATATCCCGGTACCGAGCTTAAAATTGCCTCACTAATGGTAAAGCCAGGGAAGAAATATAAAGCGCGTTATTTTAACTGGATTAAGAAGCGCGTTGAAGAAATTGATTTGTCTGTAAAGAGTTAAATGTAGAGTCAAATCATGTATAGCCCCAGTTTTATGGGGTGAGTAAAGTTGGATGTTATTTATAAAATAAAATGGAGATTTTATGAAAAAGTTTATTAAACCACTGCTGATTGCTTCAACCATGGCTGCCGTATTTTCTGCTCAGGCTGTACAGAAAGATATTACTGTCAATGCCAACGTGGATGCGACGATTGATATGACGCAACCTGATAATACCAGTTTGCCAAGCAGCATCGATATGCAGTATTTGCCAGGTAAAGGCCTGACGCCTTTTAACCTGAACACCAAGGTCTGGTCTAACAACGCTACCGCTGGCGTTAACGTTCGCCTGGTTAGAGCGGCGAGCCTGGCGGATGTCAATGGGGCTAACAAGATCCCATTGACCGTAAGCCTGGGTGAAACAGTTCTGACCACCGCCAACCAACTGCTGGAAGCGGCGACCCTGTTCCCTGCGGGCATCGAAAATGGTTCAGACGTTCTGCCACTGCGTTTTGCCCAGACTGCGCAAGGCCCTATTGCCACCGGCACCTACAGCGGCATTGTCAGCCTGGTGGTGACTCAGGCGACCAAGGCCGAATAAGGCAACTCAATTCAAAAGTTTGTTTTCATATCTTGTGGGGCTTTCTAGCCCCACTTTTTTATCAGGGATGAACAATGGCTTTTCGCGCTAGCCTATCCGCAGGGTTGTTGGTAGGCCTTATGATTATGCAACACGATTCGTCGGCTACCCCTAAAATTCCACCAGGCTTTGAGGCCTTGGCACAAGGGCAGCTTGTCTGGGTCGACGTTTCTCTTTATGGCATGTCTCTCGGGCTTTATGAAGCCAATATTAATCTGGAACAGGTTGTCTTCATAAAGCCAGCGGAACTGGCTGATGCCGTGAAGCAGCAATTCAACGACGATCCTGAGCTGGGTGCGCAACTGATGGCCGCGTTGGTACAACCGCTAGCGCGTAACGGCAACCTTGCCTGCAGCAGTAACGGTAACGCGCCAAGCTGTGACTATCTGGAAACCCAGACGGTTGGCATCATCTATGACGAGAATAATTCCCAGGTTAACCTGTTCCTTGACCGTCGGTACCTCCCGAAAAAAGCGGCCGGTAGCGGTTTCTATCAGGCGACGGCAGAAAGTGAAAATGCGCTGATCCATCAGCAAAACCTCAATTTTGTTGCTGATGAAAACTATCAGTCATTGTCGCTACAGGGGACTGGCTCACTGGGCGTCACTGAAAATGGCTATCTTAACGCCGACTGGTTCTATACGGGGCAGCGCTATCGCCATAGCAACCATCAGCAGATAGAGATGAACAATGCCTATTTTCGGCAGGACCTGTGGAAAAGCCTCTATCTGCAAGGCGGCATGATGGACTCCCGCGATATCTTCAGCAATGCGGGGGGGAACATCAACCTGAGCCAATTGCCGATTGGCAAAATCCGTGGGTTACGGGCTGGGTCGACCACGGCCTGGGTCAACCAGAGCCAGGTTTCCCGGGGGACTCCGGTCTCGGTCTTCCTATCGCGCAACGCTCGCATCGACGCCTATCGTGACGAACAGTTACTGTCTTCCTTTTACCTGAACGCCGGGGCACAGGAGCTGGATACGCGTACCTTCCCCAGCGGCAGTTATACCGTCACGCTGCGGATCTATGAGGATAACCAGTTAGTCAGGACAGAAACCGTTCCTTATACCAACACCGGTGTGGCTCAGCTCAATGGCCCTCAGTGGTTCCTGCAAGCCGGGGTTGAGGTAGACCACGATACGCGTCCTATGGCGGACGATCGGCGGGTGGTGCAAGGCGGGCTGCGTATTCCGTTGACCGATACCCTATCGCTGACGGCGGGGAGCACGGTATTGAGCGACGTACACTACTGGGAAGGGGCGGCAGACTGGAGCCACGGTTTTAACAGTGGCCCGTTGGATGGCGTCATGACGGCTCGCGTCAGTTATCTGGCCGGCAGTGAGGGGACGCGGGGCAATATTCAGCAAATTAACTATAACGACGGTTTTTCATTGAGTTTCTACCGCTCGGCCCTCTCGGTGCCTGACTGCGACTCTCAACAGCGAAACTATGGCTTTAGCGGTTGTTACCAGAGTTCCAACCTGATGTTTTCGGTCCCGCTCGCACAGTGGTTTGCCAATATTGGCTACTCGCTTAACAGCAGTGGCGGGCGTTACCGCTATCGCAGTGAACTGCCCGACAATGATGATAACCATCAGAATGCTGCCCCTTGGGAGCAGATCTACACGACGCGTTCGCGCAGTCAAACCTGGCAGATGGGGGTCAGCCGTTCCTTTGCGTTCAACGACATTAATATCAACAGTGGCGTCAGTGCCTTCAGGCGTCACGACAGCGGCCAGCAGGGAACTGACAAAGGTGGCTACCTCACCGTCAGCCTATCGTTCTCTGGGCGCCGTGGCGGCGCCACTAACAGCAATACCTCTCTGGGCGCCAACTATCGCAATAGCCAGCGTGGGGAAGGGCAACTCAGCTATAACGCCAACTACAGCCGCTATATGGACCAGAGCGGGCAAAATGAGCTGGGCGCTTCGATTTATGGCGTCAATAGCCAGACCCTGACCGCTTCAACCTACGCCCGTGCCGGTGGGCAGTACGGTAACGGCAGCTTCGCCGTCAGTGATGCCTATGACAAGGTAGAGAACCGGCACACGCTCAGCAGCAGCGGCAGCTATAGCTCCTCTTTACTGGTCGATCGCAGCGGACTTTATTGGGGGCGCTGGGGAGATGGCCGTCCGGCCTCCGCGATCACGGTTGGGGTGGACGCCGAGGAAGAGGAAGAGAGCCGTACCTCGTTGATCAGCGTAGCGGTAGACGGCAGCGGTCGGACGGACGTGCGCAGCAACAGCCGGGCACTGTTCACCGTACCGGGCTATCAGCCAACCACCTTTGATATCAATGAGTCGCTTAGCGCTCCTGCCGGGATCAGCAGCGAGATCCGCCGAGGGGCGGGAACGCGTACGGCATTTATGGTGCCGGGGAAAGTGCTACGCCGGAATATTGAGGTGACTTCGCGCTACACCTGGTTAGGCAGAATGCTGGATGAGCAGGATAGGCCTTTGGTTAACGGCATCCCTCTTAACGTGCTGTCCTGGACCCCGCTGGGCGAAGGTGGCTTTAGCCTGGAAACCACTCGGCCGATGAAGCAGTTGTATCTGATGCGTGGCTCACAGTTCTATCAGTGTGCCATGAAAGTGCAGGCCATGCGTGACGTGGTGCGCTATGTCGGTACCACCCGCTGTGCCGGGGTAGCCATGGCCAGTATACCGCCAGCCGAGCAGAAGCAGGCGCAATTGATGACCGCGCGACAGGGCCATGGCCGCGATGTGCCGATGGCGATGAATACTAACTAGGTGGTTTTATATGCTATTAAGAACGAAAAATAATTTAAAACTGATCGTCCTGAGGGTTATAAAGACACCTTGTTTGTGTGGTTTTTTGTTTGGGGGTATTCTACCGCAGGCGCATAGTTACGAAACTCCCCCAAACGCACAGGATACGGTGGTGAAGGAGACCATTGATCTGGTGAGTCCACCGGCGAAACTGTTTATCTGGAATAACGTATTTGGGGGGAGTTCAACCACCGAGTGCATGTGGATGGATTGCGAAAATAAAGATTTTATGAATGTTTTGATGTGCTATTCCTCCACAGATTCGCGCAATGGGGCCTGCCCGACAAAAATATTTTGGTGGCCTTTTGCGGACCGACCATTGCCTAAAGATCTGACGTTGCGTTTCACCCATAGTAACGGGCAGACAAAGGATTTGAAAATTACCTCGATTAGGGCAGATACAACAACCTTATCCTGGATTTCAGGAGGCAGATTGACGCCTAATGGATTCAATACTTCTATCCTGGCTTCCGAGTTGAAAAAATTACCACTCACCGGGATTTGGCGCGCTGAACTTAAGATGCAGATCAGAGCTTGGGATAAATGTGGTGATGACGATAATGGTTGCCCGGGTATTCACCGTGTTGACTGGAATGCACATATTACCCTTGACGTGGTGGATACGAGTAATCAACAGATTTATCTGCCTGCCTTTTCGACTTCGACGCCGGTTATCAACCTGAACCTGAATAGCCGGCCGGGATCTGGTAGTGGTAATAACATCAGCGGCAGTTCTAGCCTGGATATGTGTCTCTATGACGGTAACGACTCGACCAGTAACCGTATCAGTCTGCTCTTGCAGGATGAAGGCGGCACGGCGACAGGACGGCCCGACGGACAGTTCTCCATTTATCGCAAAGGAGGGGATCAATCCAAGGCGAGTGACCGGCTGGACTACCAGATCAGCGTGATCAATCCCACCACCGGGGCAGTGCAAGACATCTTCAACGGTAAAGAAATCATCTGGAGCGATACCAACCGCCGCAATATCCAGCGGCCTGTGGTGTTACCTGGCGGTGGCGCTCCAGCACTTTGCGTGCCGGCCCCGCTGACCCTGACGACGCCAGCCTTCTCAATGGCGGATAAAACGGCGGGGGATTACACCGGCAAGCTGCGCATTATTTATACCCCCACCACCCAGCAGTGACTTGGCCATCATGGCCAACCGATCGTAGCTGGGATGCCGGTGGTGGTGAAAACGAACTAGGTAATAATTGATGTTATGTTATTGAAAATAATCAGCGGTTTTAAATTTATTATCGCAGGAGCCATTAACCCTTTTAACCTGTGCGTTCTGCTGGGGGGGGTGAGCATGCAGGCGTACGGTGCCAGTATCGCCCCACAGGCACAGGATACCAAGGTCAATATCACCTTCGATCGTATGAGCCTGCCGGCAAATATCTATATCTGGGAGCGGGTATTCGGTGGTAGTACAGATTCTGGCGAATGTTCGAATGCTAGTAATTGCAAAGACAAGGATGTTATTAACTCCCTAATGTGTTATTCCACTACGGATCCAACCAATGGTGCCTGTCCGGTAAAATTGTTCTGGGCGAATAATAGTAACAGTGATAATTCGAAAGCTCTGACGCTGCGCTTTACCCACAGCAGTGGAAAGACTAAAGACTTACGTGTCACCTCTGTTAAAGGTTCAGGTACTTATAGTTCCTGGGTTGCTGGAGCCCCATTGTCTTCCTCAGGATTCAATACTTATATCTCCGCCTCCGAGTTGAACAAACTATCTGATGTCGGTGTCTGGCGTGCTGAACTCAAGATGCAGGTTAAAGCCTGGGATTACTGCGGTAACGACTTTATCGGTTGCCCGGGGTTTCTCCGCGCTAACTGGAAGGCCAATATTATCCTTAAGGTGACGGATAATGGTAATCAGCAAATTTATCTGCCCGCGTTCCCGACTTCAGCGCCGGTAATTAACCTGAATCTGAATACCCGCCCGGGTGCCGGGAGCCGCAAGAGCGTCAGCGGCAGTACCAACCTCGATATGTGCCTCTACGATGGTAACAATTCTGCCAGTAACCGTATCAGCCTGCTCTTGCAGGATGAAGGCGGCACGGCGACAGGACGGCCCGACGGGCAGTTCTCCATTTATCGCAAAGGAGGGGATCAATCCAAGGCGAGTGACCGGCTGGACTACCAGATCAGCGTGATCAATCCCACCACCGGGGCAGTGCAAGACATCTTCAACGGTAAAGAAATCATCTGGAGCGATACCAACCGCCGCAATATCCAGCGGCCTGTGGTGTTACCTGGCGGTGGCGCTCCAGCACTTTGCGTGCCGGCCCCGCTGACCCTGACGACGCCAGCCTTCTCAATGGCGGATAAAACGGCGGGGGATTACACCGGCAAGTTGCGCATTATTTATACCCCCACTACCCAGCAGTGACTTGGCCATCATGGCCAACCGATCGTAGCTGGGGTGCCGGTGAATGTGAATTGAGGATTTGAAAATGAAAATAACCGTAAATGCTTTAATGCTCCTGCCGGTATTGTTGGTTTTCCCCACTGCGACGTTGGCTGCGACACAACCCATGGCACAAAATACGATGTCAACCCTGGGGCTGGCTTTGGACTCCATGCCTGCAAAAGTGGTTATCTGGGATAAGTTACCTGCCGGGTATGATGAAAATGACAAACCAAAGTGGGGGCGTAACTCTCTGGTTTGTCAAAGTCGGACCGACAAGCAATATGGTGCATGTCTGACTAGACCGGTCTGGGGTAGTTCATCAGTAAGGCCCACTAAAGTAACGCTGGATTTTACTTTGGCAGACACGTCAACCGTGGTTCCTTTGGTCATTGAAGGCGAAAGAATAACGGTGCCGCTGGCTGGGGGAGGGTGCGCTACCGCTCGTGGTAGTGCTGAGGCTACAGGCCCTTGTGAGGCTTATTTTACGTTTTCCATTCCTCAGGCACAACTGAAGAAGTTACGTGCTGGGCGATGGACGGCCACGCTTAAACAAAACCTGATGAAATGGCCTAATATTTGTACGGGAGGAGATGTCAATAATCCGGCAGAGGGGTGTGGGAACGCCACGAAATTACATACCTGGACTGCGAACATCGTGTTCAATGTGACGGATGAGAGTAATCAACAGATTTATCTACCAGCCTTCCCGACATCGGTACCGGTTGTTAACCTGAACCTGAAAACTCGGCCAGGAGCCAGTAGCGGCAAGACCGTTAACGGTAGCACCAGCCTGGATATGTGCCTCTACGATGGTAACGACTCGGCCAGTAACCGCATCAGCCTGTTATTTCAGGATGAGGGCGCCACCGCACCAGAGCGAGCAGACGGGCAATTCTCCCTCTATCGTAATGGGGGGGATAAAACCAAGTCACGTGATCGGCTGGACTACCAGCTCAGCGTGATCAATCCCACCACCGGGGCAGTGCAAAACGTTGCCAATAATACAGAAATCGTCTGGAGCGATACCAACCGCCGCAATATCCAGCGGCCTGTGGTGTTACCTGGCGGTGGCGCTCCAGCACTTTGCGTGCCGGCCCCGCTGACCCTGACGACGCCAGCCTTCTCAATGGCGGATAAAACGGCGGGGGATTACACCGGCAAGCTGCGCGTTGTTTATATGCCCACGACCCAATAGTCTGGAGGGACGAAGTCGTCGGCCCTCAACCCACCTCAGGTAATCATCCCAGCCCCCTTTGTCGAGGGGGCTAACCTGCCCCGTTTGCCACTGATGACCGTTGAATTGTATAGTAGATCGCATAGCTGGCTGTTTTGGCTAATACTATCAGCAACAGCGAGGCAAGCCTTGCTGTACCACGCGAGTCACAATGGGTAACACGGCAGGTTGGGCTTACTATTGAAAATATTATTAAAAACAGACAGATGTAAAAAAATAGGGCACAACCCTCGTGTTATCGCTTTCAGCAAGAAAGCTGTTTAACGACAATATGAGAATACTACTGAGCAACGACGACGGCGTTAGCGCCCCGGGTATCCAGATACTGGCGGCGGCGTTGCGTGAATTCGCCGAAGTGCAAGTGGTGGCCCCCGATCGTAACCGTAGTGGCTCTTCCAACGCGCTGACGCTGGAGTCGCCGCTGCGTACTCTGACGTTGCCCAATGGCGATATTGCCGTGCAGCAGGGCACCCCGACGGACTGTGTCTACCTTGGTGTTAACGAACTGATGCTGCCAGCGCCGGAGATCGTGGTGTCCGGTATCAACGCCGGGCCAAACCTCGGCGATGACGTTATTTATTCCGGCACCGTGGCTGCTGCGATGGAAGGCCGCCATCTGGGGCTGCCCGCGTTGGCGGTGTCGCTCAATGGTCATCAGCATTATGAGACGGCGGCGGTAGTTACCTGCCGTATTTTGCGCGCGCTGCAACAAGAACCGCTGCGTACCGGTAAAATCCTTAATATCAACGTCCCTGACTTACCGTTGGCGGAAATTAAAGGGATACGCGTCACCCGCTGTGGCAGCCGGCATCCCGCCGATAAGGTGTTTAGCCAACCGGATCCGCGTGGCCAGATGCTGTATTGGATCGGGCCGCCAGGTGATAAATTCGATGCTGGCCCGGACACGGATTTTGCCGCCGTGGAGCAGGGCTACGTGTCGGTCACGCCTCTGCAGGTGGATTTGACCGCCTACGGGGCGCAAGATGTGCTATCAACATGGTTAACCAAAGCAGAGGTTAGCGGGGAATGGTGAACAAACGCATACAAACGCTGTTGGCACAGCTGCGCCAGCAGGGGATCAGGGACGAACGGCTGCTCAAGGCAATCGAGAACGTACCGCGTGAGCGTTTTGTTGATGAAGCATTAGCCCATAAAGCTTATGAGAACACGGCCCTGCCGATTGGTTCGGGGCAGACGATTTCTCAACCTTATATGGTCGCCCGCATGACCGAGCTGCTGAACCTGCAGCCGAACTCACGCGTGTTGGAGATTGGCACCGGTTCCGGTTATCAGACCGCGATCCTGGCGCATATGGTGCAGCATGTCTGCTCTGTTGAACGCATCAAAGGGCTACAGTGGCAGGCTAAGCGTCGCCTCAAGCAGTTGGACCTGCATAATGTATCGACCCGCCATGGCGACGGTTGGCAAGGCTGGGGTTCACGTGGACCATTTGATGCGATCATCGTGACGGCCGCGCCGCCGGAGATCCCGCAGGCGTTGATGCAGCAGTTGGACGACGGTGGCATTTTGGTGCTGCCAGTGGGCGAACAGGCTCAGGTACTGCAATGCATTCAGCGGCGGGGCGGTGAGTTTTCCATCGATACCGTTGAAGCGGTGCGATTCGTTCCCTTGGTGAAGGGCGAACTGGCTTAGCCGATCGGTCATCAAGGTGGATAACAGACTTGTAGGGGCGCTGCATGCTGCGCCCGTCGACCATGGTCATCAAGCTGAATAATATTAATTTTCAATAGAATTGTTCCAGTATGTAGTTGTCTTATGGCGTGATCGTGCCAATGTGGCTAGCATTGGCGCCACGGTTTTTTAGCTCCCTGGTGGGTGATCTTCTGGTTTTCAGGGATCGGCCGGGGAAACCTTGTGCGGTAGAACGATAAAGCTCGGCTACGATGTATAAGGTATTTTTTGATATTGCTGTCATGGGGGAAGCATGAGCACGGGAAGCCCAATGAGTTCTTTACGCCGAGTTGCGGTGTGTACGATGTTAAGTGTGTGGTTAGTTGGCTGTTCGGATAAAAATTCTACCTCAGCACCTATCAGCAGCGTCGGCGGTGGTGGAGCCGCTGCATCGGCCAACGCCGGTGGTGGTAACGCATCACAGCAGGGGCGTATTGTTTACAATCGTAGCTATAACTCGATCCCTAAAGGGAGCTACAACGGTGGTAGCAGCTATACCGTTAAACGTGGCGACACGCTGTTCTATATTGCCTGGATCACTGGCAACGATTTCCGCGATCTGGCCCAACGCAACAATATTCCACAGCCATACAGCCTGGAAGTCGGCCAAACCCTGCAACTGGGTGGCGGTTCTGCCAACGGTGGTGGGATGCTGGCTGGCGGAAATGGTACGGTGTCAAAACCGCCTTCTACCACTCAGATACAAACTGCAACGGTTGATTCTCAATCAACGAACGCGTATTCTGATAACTCGAGTAAACAGAATGTAGGTAAAATGTTACCTGCATCAGGAGCCGTTGTGGCAGGCTCAGCCGCAGTTCCTGTTACCGCACCAGCCGCTACGCCACCGGCGAGCAGCACCGCCAGCAACAGCGCCCCAGTTAGCACCTGGAAATGGCCAACTGACGGTAAGATCATCGATAACTTCTCCTCATCGGAAGGTGGGAACAAAGGCATCGATATCTCTGGTTCCCGTGGGCAGCCGATTGTCGCTACCGCCGATGGCCGTGTAGTGTACGCAGGCAACGCTTTACGGGGTTACGGTAATCTAATCATCATCAAACACAACGATGATTACTTGAGTGCCTACGCCCATAACGACACCATGCTGGTCCGGGAACAACAAGAAGTTAAGGCGGGGCAGAAAATAGCAACGATGGGAAGCACCGGAACCAGTTCAGTACGTTTGCATTTCGAGATTCGTTACAAGGGGAAATCCGTAAACCCGCTGCGTTATCTTCCGCAGCGATAGATTGGGCAGAATGCGTTGTATTCTGCTCGCGGTATCACGGGTAGGAGCCGCTTTATGAGCCAAAATACGCTGAAAGTTAACGAGTTACATGACGATGCAGATTTCGATGAGAACGCCATGGAGGCCGAGTCATTTGATGAAAAAGCGCAGGTAGAAGAAGAGACCAGCGAGAATGACTTGGCGGAAGACGAACTGTTGTCTCAAGGTGTTACCCAACGCGTATTGGATGCAACGCAGCTCTATCTGGGCGAAATCGGTTACTCCCCTCTGCTGACCGCAGAGGAAGAAGTTTATTTTGCGCGGCGTGCACTGCGCGGAGACGTGCCGTCCCGCCGCCGCATGATAGAAAGTAACCTGAGGCTGGTAGTGAAAATTGCCCGTCGTTATAGCAATCGCGGCCTGGCGCTGCTGGATCTGATCGAAGAGGGTAACCTTGGTCTGATCCGTGCGGTGGAAAAGTTTGACCCAGAGCGCGGTTTCCGTTTTTCCACCTATGCGACCTGGTGGATCCGCCAGACGATTGAACGGGCGATCATGAATCAAACCCGGACTATCCGTTTGCCGATCCATATCGTCAAAGAACTGAATGTTTACTTGCGCACCGCGCGCGAGCTTTCTCACAAACTGGATCATGAACCCAGCGCTGAAGAGATTGCGGAGCAACTCGACAAACCGGTTGATGACGTCAGCCGTATGCTGCGCCTGAACGAACGTATCACGTCTGTTGATACGCCGTTAGGTGGGGATTCAGAGAAAGCCCTGTTGGACATTCTGACCGACGAGAAAGACAACGGGCCTGAAGACACCACGCAAGACGATGATATGAAACAGAGCATCGTCAAATGGTTGTTCGAATTGAACGCCAAACAGCGTGAAGTGTTGGCTCGCCGTTTCGGCCTGTTAGGCTATGAAGCGGCTACGCTGGAAGATGTTGGCCGCGAGATTGGCCTGACACGTGAGCGTGTTCGTCAGATCCAGGTTGAAGGCTTACGCCGCCTGCGTGAAATTCTGCAAATGCAGGGCCTGAGTATTGAGGCACTGTTCCGCGAATAAACGCGTTATAGCCCTAAAATAAGAACGGTGAGCGTTGATGACGCTCACCGTTTTTTTATGCCTGCGATTTGCTGTGATTGACGGTGATATGCAGCTTTTTTGGGGATAACTTCGTCGATATTTGCCCCTCACCCCAACCCTCTCCCACAGGGAGAG